>Ga0307510_10005546_pt1 | contig 15039 bp, 6 predicted proteins | sample 12_EM_MG_FD_207224 | JGI IMG/M metagenome (GOLD analysis project Ga0307510, IMG submission 207224) | Populus trichocarpa ectomycorrhiza microbial communities from riparian zone in the Pacific Northwest, United States - 12_EM | ecosystem: Host-associated > Plants > Roots > Unclassified | place...
TTATGGAATGTCTGAAGAGCATGCTTAGAGTTCCAGGGCAAGGCGCACTCTATCTCATCATCGATGCCCTTGACGAATGCCCGAATTCTTCCGGGTATCCTACGTCGCGAGAGCGTGTTCTGGATGCTTTGCAAGCGCTCATCGGGTTACAACTTCCACATGTTCATTTTTGTATCACCAGTCGGCCCGAGATTGATATCCGAACCGTTTTGGAACCCCTTGCGACCCACAACATGGCACTTCACGATCAAGCTGGACAAAATCAGGACATCATGGACTACATCGGCCATTTTGTCCGCTTTGACCCAAGAGTGTGTCGGTGGCGAGAGGAAGACAAGAAACTGGTGATCGAGACCCTGACAAAGAAAGCTGCCGGGATGTAAGTCATAACCTTCCTGTATATTTGATATTGAAATCTTATATCTCTCCAAAGGTTCCGGTGGGTGCACTGCCAGATCGAAACTCTGCGTCGGTGTTTTCCGCCAAGTATCCGACAAATTCTAGATGGATTGCCCAGGACGTTGGACGAAACATACGAGCGGATCTTGCTGGAGATCGATGAGGAGAAACAGGTCTACGCCAATCGATTATTCCAGTGCTTGGCCATGTCAATCCGCCCGCTTCGCGCAGAGGAACTTGCCGAGATTTTCGCAGTTCTTCCTAACGCGGGGTCGACTCCAGATTTTGATGCCAGTTGGCGCCCTGAGGATCCGGAAGCATTTATACTTTCCGCCTGTTCTACATTGGTCACGATTGTCGATACTAAGGCCCGGTATGGAGCAACATCAACAAGAACAGTACAATTCTCACATTTCTCAGTGAAAGAATACTTGACCTCTGATCGCATTGCGAACTCGGCACCTGTTTCTCACTTTCAAGTTCTTCCCAAACCGGCCCATACCCTTCTTGCTGGAGCATGTCTCGCCGTCCTCCTTCAGCTGGATGACAGTACCAGGGGAACCAGGATCAGGAACTTCCCCTTGGCTTGGTATGCAGCAGAGCACTGGGTGGGTCATGCCCGTTTTGAAGACGTGTCGTCGAATATTAGAAATGGGATGGATCGCCTCTTCGACGACGACAGGCCGCACTTAGCCGCCTGGCTCTCGGTATACAATATAGATGATAGATGGGGCAGACACTATGACGACGACGACACCATTCAACTAGAGCAACTTAATGCGGTCCCGCTTTATTACGCCGCGTTGTGTGGCTTCCGTGGTCTGGTGGAGCGCCTCCTTGATGCACATCCAGAACATCTTGACACTGAGGGCGGTGTGCATGGCACACCATTAGGTGCGGCCTTAGACAAAGGACATTTGAATATTGCGCAGTTCCTACTGGAACACGGTGCCAACGGAGAAGAGTACGGAAGTGCGTACCAGACCGGATTATACATTGCATCATTCCGTGGATACGCCGAGATTGTGCGGACACTAATCAATCGCGGTGCAACCTGAATGCAGTGTGCTGCGACTGGGAAGAAGGAGTTCTCGACGAAGTGGAGTTCACGCCACTACATGTGGCGTCAGCGTATGGAAATCTACAGGTTGCAAGGGTGCTATTGGAGTATGGTGCAAACGTGAATGACCGGGACAATTTCGGAAGGAGCTCCCTACACATAACAGCAGCTTGCCACGACGACCCTGGTCATGGTGCGGAACCTTGCGCATCAAATGACGGCAATGAACCTTCCTTGCATCACCCATCATCCGATGGATATCTGGGAGTCATCAAATTACTCATCGACCATGGCTCGGACGTGAACGCCCGGAGCGGGTGGATATGGGATCCATTACAGTCGACACGGGGCCGTGTCGACAGCGAGGGTTGGACCCCGTTGCACCATGCAATGGAATGGGGGTCAGTGGAAGGCGTGCAACTGTTGCTCGACCACGGTGCCGACGCGAACAAACCAGATGGAGACCACTGGACTGCATTACACCTGGCAGCATATTATGGGGACCTCCATAAAGTGAACATCCTACTGGGGCGTGGCGCAGATCCCCAGGCCCGGACCGTTGATGGCGACACGCCATTTGGGGTTATCAAGAGATGTCCCGCTTGGGCTTCAAGTCCGCACCACCCGGAGATCATGCAACTGTTATCGGAGCACACCGGCGAGAGTGCGTATGATCCATGATCATGGGCGTAACCTAGCACGTTGTGGGTTTCAAAGTCTACTTTCGTTATGATTTTGTATTCTGCAGGCGCATCGTATGTCCATTTTGTACGATACAAGTTTATATACACAGAGAAATGAAATGTCACAGTGCTGTTCAGCGAAGTTCAGAATTCAAGTTGCAACAGTCTCACGCTCGGGTTGCTTGTTCCGTGCATTTTATGTTCTTATCCGCCCACTAGATTCAACTGCATGGGCGTCAAGTGGCGCTACGAGGGCGAAGGTCCACACGCTCATAAGTTCGCGATAGAAAGGGAAGATAGGAGAGAGGAGGCAATGACAAAACAGAGAAAGAGAGAGAGAACTGAAGGCGCGAGAATTCACGTCACGTAAGGCCAGTGCGCCGGTGAGAGACAATACGGTTAAGGGCTGGAACAGGGAGGGAGGGAAGGGATGTCAACAACGAGATCATGGGGTGGGTGAGAGTTCAGTGGCTCGAATTGTTTTACAGCGGCAGAGTCGTCGACAGGAAGTGGGTGAACCTCAAGTAAGTCGCAGAGCAAGGAAGGAGGACAAAAAGGCCGTCGATGGCCTATCAGGAGGCCGAAAGGTGTTTATACGGGCTCACAAACCTTGTATCCATAAGGCAGGGTCCGTTAGCATACGGCCATACAAGGGTATAAAGCCGAAAGGGAGGGAGAGACAAAGAAAAAATGCCAGCGACATGAATGGCTCGACAAAGGATAGTCAGAGTACCTAGAAACGATGGTAAGATCGTAGATTGGATGATAGCAAGGCAAGAAAGAACATGAGTTGAAGGAAATAGGTGGAAAGCAGTCGACGGTGTGTATACACCATGGAACTGAAACTAGAACAAACGGAGCTGGAAGATGATGCGAGCGGCGATATTGACCACCCATTCACCGCTTTCCTCGATGCTCGCCAGAATTCGGATCACCCCGTAGGCCTGCTTCGTCTCTGAATGTACTTCGTCTGACGATAGTCATGAGCATTGGGGTGCATGGGTGTTGAAAATCGCGGCAAAGCTTGACACAACCTACTACGGATGGTAACCCCGCAGGTTTATTTCTGGCTTCTACCCCTTCTTATTTCTGTCTCCCTGACCAGCACGGTGGCAACTTGTTTCGGGTTGTGATCTTGTGGGTGTAGTCTTTATGTTACGGATTCGTACACCTTGATCGCTATGGTGTCCATTGTTGAAAATGTGCACCAACACGGTCATTGCTAGCGATATGCAACCCCTGCAAAACGTACCTCCAACGTTGTACCGCTGATGTTTCCCAAAGGCAATATGATGCGTGCCTTGGTGCATCGCAACAACACAATGAGGGCTTTGATCAGGAGATTTAATATCTTAGATATTGGAGGCACTTGGTCGTGGAACAAATTTTGGATTTCTGTGCTCCACAATCCTGTGCGGAAAGAATATACGTGAGCATGGACACGTTTGGGTAAAACGAAAAAGACAGTGAGACAGCAGGCTTCCGTGGTCACCCTGAACTTCACCAGGAGTAAGGGGATGGCGATGTATGACGAAACTAGAGTATCCCTTTCCTCAGGCAGGTTTCCGGCTCAGGGAAAAGTATACCCTGGCTCGATATCGAGGGCCAAACACGAATGACGACAAAAGTGGCGGGGCAAGGAGGAACTTGTGACATGTAGATGATCTATATGAAGGAAGTGAGTAAACCTCCATTTCTTGAAGGGGGCAGCACATTCAAAGAAACGTTTACGTCGGCCTTCAAGAAACCGCTGGGCTGTCCATGCCATCCATGTCAAAATATAAGGCGTAGAGAAGGCACTGTGGGTAACTGATCTCGGATATGCCCACCTATGAGAATATCTGGGCTGGGAAAGAGGATAGAGATGGTGTCAGGGGCCCACGGGGTCATGTACCATTGAGCCAGTTCACTCTATTCCCCGAACCTCGCAAATGCCTTGCGCCTTGTTGTCCATTTCTTGCACCTGTCTCCCCTTCGCACCTTCTACACCTCGCCGCCATCGGTGTCTACTTACCTGGTCTGTTTGTCCAAGATCTGGTGCCGTTGACGGTTGAACCCCAGTGAAAACTGGAACTGAGATGGGCCGAGTTTTTCTGAGTTGGACTGAGTTGGACTGAGCATGCGGATGATCTCAGCCTGTCCCAGAAAATGGCCGTTTTTCAGATGAAATCTGAAGTCTTCTGCACTTAATCTGAACGATTATTAGTTTAGTTTTGATTCGATCCGTGTCCCACTGCACTCTACGGAGGTTTTGGATCAAGATTTGGAATCGTCGCATTTCAGAATATACACATTATACTACTCTCCATGCAGTCCATGTCCGAGCTCATCCAATCTTATCTGCGCCCACCAAAACGGTTCCACCCTCTCTACTACTTGCTGTTTCTACATGCCGATCACGAAGGCGTCGCCGGTGCTGCCGTCCCTGTCCCCGAAGGAGATGCCATTGGGTTCAGCAAGGAGCTGAGAGATGATCCGGTCCATGACGCCGCCCAAGTTGCCATGTGCGCCGCACTTGGGAGCGACAGAGTCCGGCTCGTCGAAGAAGACGACGCAGGGGTGGGCATCGTGCGCAGGCTGGATGACAGACTTTCACTTCCAACTCTCTGTTCAACAGCTCGGGGCCTTTGACAGAAAAGAAGTTCAGCGAACATGAGGTCGCAACCACCTTGGCAAGCGGGGTCTTGCCTGTGCCCGGTGGTCCATAAAGAAGGGTCCCTGTGTGCCGAAGATGTGAGGTGAGCAACCAAAAATGCCTGCAGCTGCAAGCAAGCATACCAAAACATTTCTTGAGATTGGACCCAAAAAGCTCCGGGTGTTCCAGAGGCAATTGGACTTTTTTTTTTTTTTTTTTTTTTTTTTTTTTTTTTTTTTTTTTTTTTTTTTGAATTTTTGTTTATTGTCCTTAGCCTAAGGCCATCAGACATGCTACGAGAGATAACATACATGCGCGGAGTGGTATTCATCGTAGACTATCGAGAATAAGGGGAGGTAGGTGAAGAAGGCGGTATGTAGAGATGTAAGGTGAAAGGTCGCAAGGTAAAAAGGGACAGAGCCAAGCTGTCGACTCGGCACTTACCAATCAAGGAGGGTCCGGTCTAGGGGGCAGGGGGCGCAGGAGACGGTTAGTGGCGCGTTGAAAATCGCCAAGAGAAACTCCGCCATCAAACGTGCCAAAGACGTAAGCGTCGAAGGGACGGCTTCCGAAGAAGCGACGGCGAGGGGAAGATAGGGGGGAGCACTCGAATAGGACATGTTGTGTCGAATTTCGATATCGGACACCCGGGCTAGGCCGCGGTGAACGACTCCGTCGACTCGGACTAAGCCGCTGAGGATGGGGAAGGGATGCTCGAGAAGGAGGTGGGGAAGGTGAGAGAGAGGGTGGGCGAAAAGCCCGAGGGTCGTGGAGTTGGTCCATGAGGCGATCGAAACGGGCTTGCTCCGATGCCGGTGAAGAGGGAGGTGAAGGGTGAGGGGTCCCATGTTCGGGGCAGAAAGGGTTATCGCCAGCATTGGGGCGAAAGACGTTAGAGTACGTGCTGGTAAAGGCGTGATCGAGGGAGAGTTGGACTGCAGAAGAGAATGTACGGCGATCTTTGCGTGAGATGGCGCCTTGGATAAAAGGGGGTGGTTTGCCATCGGGGGGAATAATGGACTGCCATACGCGGGAGATACGGGGGGTGCGGTCGTAGTGATCTTGCCAGCCGCGTAAAAGTTGCGCCTTAGGGTTAAGAAGAGAGGGGGGAGGGAGCGGGAATATAATGAGTTGTTGCTCCTCCGAGAGTGTGTCAATCGTAGCCATGCCCGGTAGACCAGACCACTTGATGGAGTACCTGAAAAGGTCAACGTGATGCAAGGGATCTGCCGCGAGAAAAGAAGAAAGTGCCAAATGAAAGGCGTGAGAAAGATTAAGTAATGGGTGTTTATGTGAGCGAAAAAGATAAGGAGAAAGAGATAAGTCCGGGAGAAAGATTCGAACGTGGTTAGATAAGGAGGTATACGTAAGGCCATTACATAAGGCCATGAGAAGCGCACGAGGGCGCTCTGCGTCCCTAGTCGCACCATAGTGCACTAAGGTCTGCCCTTTAAAGAGCAGGAATGACGCTGTAAAAGGGGGAGAGGGGATAGTCAGTATACGGACAAAGAGATGAAAGGTATCGTAAGGTGGTTGTTTTATTAGTGATTTTGTTGCCTCCTTAGATTCGCGACTTAATGCAATGACGGTATTGTCGCGAACCTGGGGATGAGTCCAGAAACTCTCGTAAATAGGGGATGGGTAAGTAAAAGGGGGGGAGGAGTCTGGGAGAAGGCGAGAAAGACAGGTAGAAGGATTAAGAGAAAGATGCCAGTCCGCGGCAGGATTGGAAGTAGTAAGGGTACGAATAAGGGTGGAAGGGGGAAGACGTTGAATGCGAAGACGGTAAACTGATGTGAGTTTGGTTATAGTAAGGGAGATAGGAGGGATAGACATGAGATAATGTAAGGGGACAATGGGGGTGGTTTTGAACGCTCCACTCATTTTCCGAACGGCGTCATTCTGTGCCACTTGTAGGATATCCAAAAGTCCTTTAATACGAGGTTGGGTAGAATAGAGGGGGAACCCGTATGTGAGGACTGGGAGGATGAGGGAGTGGAAGACGCGGCGCCAGTTGGCATAATCGAGACCTCGGACAGAGTTGCCGAGAATGCTGAGGGCGCGGACGGTAGAGCGGGCCCGGTTTGCCATAATAGTCACGTGATGTGTCCAATCAAACCGGTGGTGAATGAAAACGCCAAGGTAGCGGATAACGGTGGACCGCTCAACAGTGTAAGAACTGGAGCTGGAGGTCCGAGGGTGGATGGAGGTGATGAGACGGCCAACAAGATGTTTAGCGGCGCGAGGAGGAGCAAAGGATATGAACTCAGTCTTATCCGTGTCACATTTTAACCCGTTCCGTCCTAACCAAGCCGTGATCTCCTGAAGACCACGCGCGGCGTTTTGAGAAGAAGCGAGATGATTTTTGGCGGTGGAAAATATAGCGCCATCATCGACGTACATGTTGAGGCCGCGGCGGGCCCAAGTGGAGTTGATAAATTGAAGAAGGGGGGCAGTATAAATAGCAGATAATATAGGGGAGAGAGGGGAGCCTTGGGGAGTACCGTGGTTGAGAAGGATGGGGTCAGATTTTATGCCATTGAAGGAAAGATGAACGTGTCGATCAGAAAGGAATGAGCGGACCCAATCACAGAGGGATGGCGGGAAGCCACGGTTCCGGAGGATTTGGACGATGCGTACGATATTAATATTGTCGAAGAAGCCCTGAATGTCAAAAAGAACAACAGATGCAACGAAGCCGGCCCGGACGGCGGCCTGTGCATTGTGAACTAGACATAAAGCGGCGTCGACGGCGCAATGATAATCGCGTGATCCAAATTGAGTAGGGGGAAGGATGTCGTGATGGTGAATGTCATGGAGAACCCGTTTTGCGACGATCTTCTCAAGGAGCTTTCCACAGCATTCCAAGAGGGAGATGGGGCGGTAAGCTTTGGGTAAGCTGTAGTCTGGTTTGGCAGGTTTTGGGATGACGACGACAAGGGCAGTGGACCAGGGGTGATGTCCAAGGGAGAGAGCAGCATTGAAGAGATCGACGAAACGATCGGGTTGCGAGCGAAAAGCCCATTTAAGGAGCTGGTAATTGATGCCGCTAAGTCCAGGGGCAGACTTATTTGACGTTGTGGAGAGAGCCGCAGTGATCTCCTCGGACGTGATAGGGGGGAGGGAGCGAGAAGGGAGAGGGGCGGGGTCCTCATCTTGGAAGGGGTTGACGTCGGGGTGATCGGTGAGAAAGAATCGATCTTTGAAAGCTTCTGTCATTTCGGCGACGTCATCCGACAGGCGAAGGGGGGCGACAAGAAGTGGGGGTATACGTTTGATGGAACGACCTTTGCGCCAAGCGGCGGCTTCCCAGAGGTTGTTAGAGGTGGTGTGATGAAGAAAGTCATGTGCCCAATTCCGTTTCGAGCGTGCGATGACGCGACGGAGATTTTTGATGGCAAGTTTCTTCGGAGGACCTGACGAAGCGTAGACTCCGGAAAGAGCCGCGTCACAGTCAGGGTTCCACCATCGGACGCCTCGGGGATCGGGGGCTTTGCGGCGAGAGAAGAGTTGGGAAGACGTTTGGTCGATGTCAAGGTGAAGTTGACGGGCGGCGTGATCGAGGGACGCGATGTCGGTGATCAGAGGGGCGGGAAGGAGGCCGAAAATTTTTAGCCAAGAATCCATATAGAGGTCGTCAACTTTGAAGCCAGTGAGGGTAGGAGGGGGAGCCATGGCGATGGCCTCGGCGGGGTACCATAGGAGGCGCAAAGTCGCATGGTCAGAGGAGAGGGACTCCTGAAAGGAGATCTGCAGATCGGAAATCTGTCCGGAGATTGCCGCTGCTTCGTTGAGAAGGGCTAGATCGAGCACCGAAGGGCGACGATCGTCACGGCCACTCTCCCACGTCGCAACGCGGGGAGGGTTAAGGAGCTCAAGACCTTGGTTATCAAACCAGTCGACGAGCTCCGTAGCCCAGGAAGAAATGGTAGAGTATGGGAAAGACCAAATATGAGAGTGAGTGTTAAAGTCACCGAGGACTAACGTAGGTATAGTAGGATCGATCTCATTAGAGAAAAGGTGAAGTAAGTTGTGCGTACGAGGTTCGTCGGGAACGCGGTGGTAGACATTTAAGATACGTAAGAGTTCGTCTTCAAACGAGAAGGTAAGGACCATAGATTCGAGTGAAGCAAGAGGATGGGAGGTCTCGTTATTGATAGTAAAGGTGCGGGCGATGTCATAGCGAACAAAGGCCGCCACGCGGACGGAATTAGGGTCAGTAAAAGAAGGTAAGAAACAGTCCCACATATTATTATTAGTCGCGCCAGGAATGGCGGTCCCAAGAGGGTCAGTGTCGGAACGGGCAGTAGTGACCGTTCCGATCCAGGGTTCTTGGATGAGAATGATGTCAGCAGTAGTAGTCTGAAGAAGGGTATGAGTCAGATGACTCTGTCGATTCAAATTGACCGACATAATCTGGAGAGGGCGTTCAGACATTAGTCATAGACTGGATAAGGTCTGGAATGCTTTCAATGCCAAGGGAAAAGGCCTTAGCGCAGCCATACTCAGAGAGGGACCGAAGATCATCGATCGAAAGCGATCGGAAATATGCAGTATCTGTGATATGATCGAAGCGTTTCATGTCAGCAAGGATAGAAGTGAGGCCAGCTGGGGCGACACGCTCCCGAGGGGGAGGTGTAGCGGGTTTGGCAGCGGGCCGAAAGACAATCTGCTCATCATCAGTAGGTTGGGAAGACGGAATAGCAGTGGGAAGAATAGGAGGGTCCACTATCATGGAACGGTCGAGGTCTTCCTCCGAAGAATTACCAGTGCGATTGGTGTCGCGGCGGAATTTCTTACGGAGAGGGCAAGAGACGGCCCGGGCAAGGTGACCCTTGCCAGGGAGCTTTGCTGCGACACAGTTAATACAAGTAGGGGGGCAGTTACAGTCAAGTGTGGAATGGGTAGCACGGCCCTTACAAAAGCCGGCATGATCACGGGAGGCGTGACGGCCGCCGCAAATGGAACAAATGATAACGTTAGGTGACAGATGGCAGTGGCTGATGGAGTGGCCAAGGCGGTGGCACCGATCGCATTGACGAATAAGCGGGAGGGAATTGAATAGTTTGGCCTCGCACGGAGCGCCAAACATGAAGATGGGGTTCTTGGTGACGCGGGCAAGGCGTGACCCATCTTGGTCTAGGAAAGAAATGATGACGGAAGAGTGAGTCTGGGAGTCAGTAAAGGTCGAGCGGAGCCATTTAGGTGGGGATACAATGATGGCGCCGCTGAAGGCCTGATTGGCCTCGATTTCGCGGGAAAGAATGTCCGAAGAGGGACGATTACCTTGATCATCGTAAGTGATCGGGACAAAGTTGATACTAACGCGGGTATAGCCCCGCTGAGGAAGAATTGTGGCATCAGAGCCGAAGGGGGAGCACAGGACAGCGCTGTAGCGCTTGATATCATCATTAGAGGGCTGGCCTGAAAAGGTTAGGACAAAGTTAGAGGAGAGTTGGGAGCTCCAGCGGCCTCCGAGAAGAGTGAAAGGTGGAGGACCGCCTGGGAAGGCTTGGCGAATGCTGGTCTGGAGCGACCGGACAATGGCGGCGGGGTCACCTTGTGGACCCTGGGTAGCTCGGGTAGAAGGGTCACGAGTGATCGTGAACTCAGTCGTGGAGATGGGGCGTGCGCGGGGACGCTGGGTGGTGGGTTTGGCCGGTTTGGCCGGAGCAGAGGAGATAGCGGCCTCGGATTCGAGAGCACGCTTATATGCCTGCTGGAGGGCAAGCTTACTTACGTTACGAGAAGTGACAGTGAGGCGGAAGCGGGTCTCATAGGCCCGTAAAAGTTGGTCACGGGACATTTGTTGAAGCTGAGAATCTGTAAGGTCGCCCGGGCGGGGCGCGGTTTGGATGGGAGAAACCACAGCAGGGGCAGTGCGGCGCGGAGCAGCGGCAGCCGCGAAAGAGCGGGGTTTGCCACCACCTTTGCCCATGACGTTCCAGGGAGCGTTAGGGGGAGGGGCAAGAGGATTGTTAGCAGTGGGGGCAGCATCCTCATGGGCGACGCTAGGTCTAGCCCGGCCCCGAGCGTGGTCGCTTACGGGGGCACAATGAGGAGCGGAAGGGGGATTTAGAACGGTAATAGGAGGGAGGGACGGAGCACGGGGAGGGAAGAGACGAATGGATGCAGTGGGGGGGTTGGCTGGGCCAGGGTTAAGAGGATGAGGGACGGGGCGTTCGGGTTGGTCAGGGGACCCGGTGGGTCCGCCGCAGAGGGCGTCAGAGACAGCACAGAGGGGGTCGCGTCCTTGGGATTCAATATCTTTGTATTCGTCAACGAAATCCCAGAAGGGGATGATGTCGTATTCGTGGAGGTGACGGTGAGGGGAAATGTGGAAACGGCTGCAGAAAGTTTGGAACAGCCCAGGGAGGGTGAGAATGTAGTCACGTTGGAAGTCAGTGGGAATATGAGAAGGGGGGAGATAGAGACGATGGAAGTAGAGTTCACGGAGGTATTTGTCGAGACCGCTTGGCTCGAGAGCGTCAGACATGTTAGCGTCAGTATCAGAATAATACCACGTCGGGATGCCATCGAGATGGACATCTTGAGCGGGATCATTACGGGATCCAGCCGGCTGGGCTGTGGTAGGGGGTCGCCAGGCAGCAGCCACGGCGGAGGGGGAGTACGGGGCGGGAGGTTGTTCGAGTTTTTGGAGCCTTTGGGAAAGCTCCGAGAACTGCGATTGGGCGGCGAAGGATGACTCCTGAAGTTGAGCCAAGAACTTCTCAGACATCCCGCGGATGAGGGATTCAATAACGGAAGTGTTAGGGTCAATGGACGAGGAGAAAGAAGAGTCAGACTGGGTAGGTACGGGAGCAACAGCCTGCGTATTCGGAGGCCCTTGAGGCTCGAATGCAGACGGAGCACGGGGGTATTCGAACGCCGTGAGCGTCGTGGTGTCTACGTGCATCATAGCAGATTCAAATGAGTTAGACGGGGGTCCAACCGACACGTCCATAGGGGGAGCGTGGAGGGAAAGGGGCGGCTGAACGGTGTTAGCCCGGGTGGGCGGAAGGTCACAAACGGGAGAGGCACGGGGGGTCAACTGGTCAGGGGACCGACCCGGAATGGCAGAGTCAGGAGAAGGAGCGAGGGATCGAGAACGAGAAAGCGAACGGGAACGCAAAGGACCCGGAGAGGGTTGGGAAACAGAGTTAGCCCGATCAACACGAGCCTTGCGGCGTGAAGGACGGGTAACAGAAGCAGAAACGGAAGAAGAGGGTTTAGGGGCGCGGGATTCAAAATCTCCAAGGAGGGCGGCTTTACGCTCCTCGTTCTTTACCTTAAGGCCGTGTTTATATTCGGCGATTTCACGTTCAGAACGTTCAAGGGCCTCTGCCTTGAGGGTGCGAAGGGTGTCGTTGTAGAAGGCAAGGGCATCGGCATTGGCGGCGGCTTCGGCTTTGGTACGTTCATCGCGGATGTAGGCGGTGAGATATTCAGAGCCTTCTGTGTCGACCTTGACTTTGGCCGCTTGGAGGGATTCAATGAGTATGGGGGAGACGGTGGTGGCGATAACCTCCTGTGCGATGAATTGTTTCGCTGTGTCAGTGAAAGAAGTGAAGGTGCGGGCAGCCCACGCCTCGAGGCGAGGATCGGAGTTAGTGGCATCATGTAGAGAAGAAAAATCATCAGAAGTGACAGCTTCTATGAAAGCCTCACGGATCAGGGTGCGGCGATCGTCAACCCATTGATCGGTTTCAAGGGTGAGGGAGCGGAGTTTATCATTGATGATGGAGCGGTGAGCCGCGTGTATGTTCTGCGCGCAGGACATGAGGACGGACTGCCAGGCTGCCTGGGTGACAGGGTATTGGCACTCTTCGAGGCAGCGGAGACAGACTTCCCAGGTGTCGACGTCGGGGTCTGTGGGGTCAGTAATAAGGTTTTCAAAACGGTTATCGAAGAAAGAAGCGAGTGAAGAAATAGTGCGAGCGAGAAGAGAAAAGGAGTCAGTTTCAGTAGGGGAAAGGTCACGGAAAACATTAGGGCGGGGGTCAAGGCCATGAGAACGACGAATACTGTTGTGGAGGTGGACGAGGATTTGTGAGGTGGTGGAGAGCCAGAGTTCCCTGGTGGGAGTGGCATCGGAAACTTGATCATTGGAAGGGCTGAGAAAGCCGTGGGAGAGGATTTCGGAGACCCGCTGGAGGGCAGTATAGGCTACGGCACCTTGGGGGGAGTCGGGGAAGTCGGAAAGGAGGATGGGTTCAGCGATGGTAATGGGGTGAGAAGGGGTAAGGCTTTCGGCGACAGCGACGGTGAGCTGGCCGAAGGGAATAGGGACAGGGGGAGCAGGGACGTTGGGGATAAAGGACTCCATCAAAGATGGGGGAGGAAGGGAGTCGGGGAGGGGAGTGAGAGGAGTGAGGGGGCTGGAGAACGACGACAACTCGGGAGAATGTTTGGGGACGGTGAGGAAAGGTGTATATTTTCGACGTTAGAGAGCAAACAACCAGCAGTAAGAGTCGCGAGATTCCTGTGGGACAGAGAATATGCAAGCGGGATTCTTAGATGATGGTGGTTGAAGGGAAAGGAGCGTTTGGGCAATTGGACTGTATCTAATATATATCTATATGCATGTCAAAGTCGATTCAACAAGAAAGAAAAGGACATACGGGAATTCCCCACAGCATACATGGGTGGTGAAGATACAATGTATATGCGGTGTGGTGTAGTTTCGATAGGCTGCGAAGGTTAGGCTTGAGAGTGTGTGTATGAGCAGGATGGGATGATAATGAAGGTGGGCAGCAACTCTGAGAGACTGAGCAAGGGCGCGGACAACGGTTCCGCTGCGCAAGGCCAGGTCGAGCGATGAAGACAATGAAGAGGAGGGTGAGCGATGGTCTTGTGACGATGAAGAGGGAAATCAGGCAGAGTTGAACAGAGCGAAAAGGAGTAGAATTGGGGGTGAACGACAAAGCTGCTGATGCTGGACTCCATGAGAGGAGGAGTAGCTCATATACAGATGAGTACCTACTGAGGTCCACAGTAAGATAAGAGTATTAGGAAGAGGCTATGAACGTGAAGTTGAGAAAGCGGTTCTAGAAGAAAGGTGAGGCGGTGGTGCCAGGGTTGTCAGGAGGCGGGAGGCAGTGGTGGCGAACACTGCAGGCAAGTCAGAGCAATGTCGGTGGGGTTGAGGTGAGACAGCAAGTATGTAAAAGTAAATGGGAAAGCGATGTGGACTAAGAAGTGTCAGGATAGTGAAGAAGATAAAGAACATGATCATACGGGCGCTGGATGATGACGACTACTTAAGTGACATTGTGCATGCGACCAAAGGCATGCATGGAGGAGGGGAGTAATATCAGTGAATAGAAGGTGATGAGACAGGAGTTGAGAGGAGAGGACGGTTGGTTTCACATTGTGGTGATGGCGACGTTGTTGACATTGGCAAAGGTGATGGTGGTGGTTTTGGGGAAAGGAGGAAAAGAGCGGGAGGGATGCCTTTGTAGAGTACATGGAGCAACGGGAGCACTAGTACTGTTGCATCTTGGACAGGGACAAGGCTGGCATGGACTAGGCATATTTTCATGCAGTCAATCGGACAAAATCTATAAGAGGGGACACGACTCGGAATTATCTGAGGTAGTCTGAAGTCGCGTCACATTCTCAGATTCACACTGCAAGTCCTCGGGCCGGCACCACTCAACACCGATGAACTCATATTTGCTCAGATTTTCTCAGTGCCAGTTTTCACTGGGGTTGAACCCCAGCGAGAAATGCATATTGCGAGGTCAAATGTTATCGAATGAGATTAAATAATAACAAAACATTTCACAAGTAATTGATCTGATTTGACCGGAAATGAATGAAATCGAAGCAGATCAATTCCCGGCCTCATCAACAAAGTCTGGACCCTGTCGCCTGTGAGTTGGGCATCTAGGAGCACTATGCAATCTGGGTTGGCCAGATGTGTTGTATGGTCACGTTGCACTGCATGTGTGAAATGACTTGTCATGTAAATTCACAGCTCAAGGCACCGTCTCTCTGCACTATCGCCTCCTCACCCACTTGTTGCTGCTGCCATCCACCACCTTCCCTCCCCCTCATCCCATCCATTCTTCCACATCTCGCCTTGCTAAGCCCTCGTGCCCAAGTTCCATGCCGAAGAAACTCGGAACGCCCACTCCTTTCGCCTCAAGACAGCAAACAACAACGCTCACTCTGCCTTGCCACTCACTCCCTTTGTTGTAGATAATCCCTGCATTCCTTGTCCTTGTCCTTTTCCATCTTGTGTGCGACTCCTCTTTTCT
>Ga0307510_10005547_pt1 | contig 15039 bp, 12 predicted proteins | sample 12_EM_MG_FD_207224 | JGI IMG/M metagenome (GOLD analysis project Ga0307510, IMG submission 207224) | Populus trichocarpa ectomycorrhiza microbial communities from riparian zone in the Pacific Northwest, United States - 12_EM | ecosystem: Host-associated > Plants > Roots > Unclassified | place...
CTTTCGCCGTCGCCGCCGCGGGGTCCGGTCCCGCTCCCCGATCGGGCCCCGCGGCAAAAAATTCACACCTCGAGGAAGCTGTGTTCCCATGGACAATCTCAACGTCATCGACCGCTTCATGCAGACCTTCATCCGCTACATCGATAGCGGGTTCGGGCTGCTGGGCGGCGATGTCGGCTTCCTGACCACCACGCTGATCGGCATCGACATCACGCTGGCCGGCCTGTTCTGGGCGATGGGAGGCGAGGACAATGTCATCGGCCGCTTCATCAAGAAGATTCTCTACATCGGCGCGTTCGCGTTCATCCTGAACCAGTTCTCAACGCTTGCCGACATCATCTTCCGCTCCTTCGCTTCGGCCGGCCTGACAGCGGGCGGTGGCACGATGTCGGCGGACGATCTGCTGAAACCCGGCAGGCTTGCCGGTACGGGCTTCTCCGCCGCCTGGCCGCTGCTTCAGCAGGTCTCGCAGCTGATGGGGTTCACGACCTTCTTCGACAATTTCCTGACCATCGCGGTCTTGCTGTTCGCATGGGCCCTGGTGATCCTCGCCTTCTTTATTCTCGCCGTGCAGATGTTCGTCACGATCATCGAGTTCAAGCTGACCACCCTTGCCGGCTTCGTGCTGGTCCCGTTCGCGCTGTGGAACCGGACCAGCTTTCTCGCCGAGCGCGTGCTCGGCAATGTCGTCTCGTCGGGCATCAAGGTGATGGTGCTGGCAGTCATTGTCGGCATCAGTTCCAACTTCTTCACCGAGTTCACCACCAGCCTGCAGGGGCAGGAGCCGGACTTCAGTCAGGCGATGAGCCTCGTGCTGGCGTCGCTTACCCTGTTCGGTCTCGGCATCTTCGGTCCGGGCATCGCCTCCGGTCTGGTCGCCGGCGCACCGCAGCTTGGTGCGGGTGCGGCGCTCGGCACCGCCGTGGGCGCGGGCGGGATTACGGCTCTGGCGGGCGGCGCGGTGATTGGCGGCGCCGGCGCCCTCGGCGGCGCCGCGCTCGGTGCCATTCGCGCCGGCACCACAATGGGCTCGGCTGCGTCCGCTTCCTACCAGCTCGGTCAATCGGCTGCCGGTTCAAACACTGTGGGTGCCGGCCTCAGCGGGGTAGGGCGCGCCGCTGCGAACACGGTCCGCCAGAAGGCGTCGAGCGCACTCGGGCTTTCTGCGGCCGCAGAGCGCGGACGGGATGCGGCATGGTCCGCACTGAACGACAACAAGCCTGCCGAGCAGTCGCCGTCGGCCGGCGGTGGGAACACCCCCGAATGGGCACAGGCGCTCAAGCGCCAGCAGGACTCCAGACACCACCGCCAGGTCGCGATGCACGCCCTGCGCGAGGGCGACCGCGGCGGCGCGTCCGCCACTCCCGACATCAAAGAAAAGGAAGACTAAAGCGATGTTCTTCAAGCGCAGCGTCCAGCGCTACGGACGCACCCCCGAACCTTCCACGCCCTATCAACGTGCCGGCCAGCTCTGGGATGAGCGGATCGGCTCCGCCCGTGTCCAGGCGCGCAACTGGCGGCTGATGGCCTTTGGCGGACTTGGCCTATCCACCGCGATGTCGTGCGCACTGATCTGGCAATCGCTGCAGAGCCATGTGACCCCATATATTGTCGAGGTCGACCGGCTCGGCGAGGCGCGCGCGGTCAGCGAGGCCGAAGGCGCCTACCGCCCGACCGACCCGCAGATCGCATGGCATCTTGCAAAGTTCGTCGAGAACATCCGGTCGGTGACTCTCGATCCGGTATTGATGCGCCGTGACTGGCTGTCGGCCTATGACTTCGCCACCCGGCGCGGCGCTCAGTTTCTGGGAGACTATGCGCGGAGCGCGAAGCCGTTCGCGGATCTCGGCGAGCGCACGGTATCGGTGCAGGTCACGAGCGTGGTGCGCGCGTCGGACAAGTCGTTCCAGATCAAATGGACCGAGACCGCTTATGAGCACAGCGCGCTGGTGGGCACGACGCACTGGACGGGCATCCTGTCGATCGTCACCCAGGCGCCGAAGTCCGCGGACACGCTGAGAAAGAACCCACTCGGCATCTATGTCGACGCGATCGACTGGAGCCATGAGCTCGAGCCGGCCACGCCGACGGCGCCACCTCAGGTCAGGACGCCGCCGCCTGCCAACCTGCCGCTCGGCTCGCCGCTCGATCCCAATCTCGCCGCCCAACCACCCATGCCCGCCAACCCGGAGGTTCAGCCGTGAAGTTCATCTATGCCTTGCCGGCGTTGCCGGCGATTCTGGCCGTGTCGATTGGCGCAGACTCACCATCGGTGCCGCTGCTGCCACACGCTCCCAGGCCGACCATGGCTCCGGCCGTTCGCCCGGCCACGCCGGTCGCAGCGCTCCCGGTGGCATCGACCCCGCCCCGGCGCACTCGGCACCATCCTCGCCACCGTCATCCTTCGCGCGCGGTCGCAGAGGTCGCTTCGGCAAACCGCGCAGCCACCCTGGCACCCGGCACGCAGGGGTTCGTCAACGCCGAACAGGTCTTCCCCTTTGCATCCGGCATCGTGTTCCAGGTTTACACCGCACCGGGCCGGGTCACGGACATCGCGCTTCAGGCCGGCGAGCAACTCGTCGCGGTCGCAAGCGGCGACACTGTGCGCTGGGTGATCGGTGATACGACCAGTGGGGCAGGGGCGGATAAGCGCACGCATATCCTCGTCAAGCCGTTCGCGGCTGGGCTTGCCACCAACCTCGTCATCACGACCGACCGGCGCACCTATCATGTCGCTCTGACCAGCACGGCCGCAACCGCGATGGCGGCCGTGTCATGGACCTATCCGCAGGATGCGCTGATCGCCCTGAAGCAGGCCGAGACGCAGGCAGCAGCAGCTGCGCCGATCGCGACGGGTCTCGAGGTCGATCAGCTGGGCTTTGATTATGCCATCACGGGCGATAAGCCGGCATGGCGGCCGCTTCGTGCGTTCGATGACGGGCGTCAGACCTTCATCGAGTTCCCCCCGACGCTGTCGGTCGGCGAAGCGCCGCCGCTGTTCCTGGTCGACCGTCAAGGCGATGTGCAACTCGTCAACTACCGCCTGCGCGGGCGCTATTATGTGATCGATCGCCTGTTCGATGTCGCCGAACTCCGCCTCGGCACCAAACATCGGGATGTGGTTCGCATTGAGCGGCTGCCCTCTGCCGGTCCGCGGAGGCATTCGTGAGCGAGGTGGTCGAACCGCAAGAAGTGCCGGAGGAGGCGCCGGCAGCGCCGAAGGCCGACCCCGGGGCCTTTGTGCTGCGCGGGCAGCCGATGCGCGCGATCAGGTTCAGACGCGGCGTCATCATTGGCGCGGCGGCCGTTGCATCGGTCGGCATCGTGACGACGGCCTGGGTCGCCCTCAAACCCGCATCGTTCCACCTCGTCAGCCAGAATGACGACCGCAGCGAGCCGGGCAAGGCGTCGTTCGACACGCTCAGCGCCTTGCCGACGAGCTATGGCGATGCGCCAAGGCTCGGTCCCCCGCTGCCGGGAGATCTCGGCCGGCCGATCCTTGATCATCAACGCGCAATGGCAACAGCGCCCCTTCTCTCGCCGCCTGTTGCCGCCCCGCCTGTCGATCAGAGCGCGGCTATGGAGCGGGAACAGCAAATGACCGACCTGAGGGCGGCGCGCCAATCCGGCCTGATGTTTCGGTCAAGCGGGGCAACCCCTGAAGCGGTGCCGTCCGCGCCGGCGCCAACTACGTCTGCCACTGGGCCCGAGAAGGCGCCCTTGGCGCTCGACCCTGACCACGACCCGAACGCGCAAGGGCACAAGGCGGACTTCGTCGCGGCGGATGATAGGGGCGGGGGCGTAAACCCTCACTTCCTCAAGGCTGCGGCTTCGCCGAACATGCTTTCGGCCGGAAGCGTCATTTCGGCGAGCCTGATCACCGGGCTTCGATCCGATCTCCCCGGGCTGGTGACCGCTCAGGTGACGGAGCGCGTCTATGACAGCGCGACGGGGCGCATTCTTCTCATTCCGCAGGGAGCACGCCTGATCGGTAGCTACGATAGTGTCGTGGCGTTCGGCCAGCGGCGCGCACTCGTGGTATGGCAGCGCATCGTGCTTCCCGACGGAAGCTCGCTCGCCCTCGACAATGTGCCGGCAACGGATCCGTCTGGTTATGCCGGCCTCGCCGATAAGGTCGATTTCCACACCTGGTCGTTGCTGAAAGGCGTCGCGATCTCGACCTTATTGGGGGTCGGGTCGAGCATCACGTTCACCGGCGAAAGTGACCTTGTGCAGGCGATCCGGGAATCGACTCAGCAGAACGTTTCCCGCGCCGGCGACCAGATCACAACGCGCAATCTCCAGGTGCAGCCGACGATCTCGATCCGCCCAGGTGCGCCGGTACGTCTGATCGTGCACCGCGATCTCATTCTCGCGCCGTGGCGCGGTTAGGACATGCAATGGCTGACCTAAAGCTGGCAAGGTTGCCGGACCGCACTCCGGTCAAGCTCACCATCAACGTAATGCCGGACCTGCACCAGGCGCTGAGCGATTACGCAGGGCTCTACGCTCAGGCCTATGGACGAGAAGAGCCGGTGGTCGAGTTGATTCCGGCAATGCTCAGCGCCTTTTTGGAAGGCGACCGGGCGTTCGCTCGAACCCGTGCGGGCACAAAATGACTTTCGAGACGGCGCCGGAGCGGTTCCTCAAGCTAGACGAGGTGAAGCGGCGTGCGGGTCTGGGCAAATCGATGATCTACCGCCTCATCAGTGAGGGCAAATTCCCGGCGCCTTACAAGTTGTCGCCGGCCGCCTCGCGCTGGAGCGAGCAGGAACTCGTCGCCTGGATCGATGACGTCAAGGACGGTTTCGAGGGCAAGAAGCGCCGCGCCTGACACAGCGTCCAACCTTGCTGGGGAAGTCGCCGGTCGGTGCGATGCGGAGGATGGCAGAGCTAATCTCCGCAAAGTATGCGGAGATTACGCCGGCATAGCCGCGTTCGGCGACAAATCGCGGCGACGGCGGTTCGCGCTGCGCAATGTAAAAGCAGTCGCATCGGGCAAGAACAGCTGCGTCCGGCACGGCGTTCGCGTGTCCCGCGACCCGGTCCCGGTTGACCATGTACCGTGAGTTCGATAGAGGCGCACGGAGTCGAACTGAGCGCGCAAGCATCAGTATTCCGGCGAAAAAGTTGACGAGGTACATTCCGAGGTACCTCGGCAAGTACCTCGATCGGAAGGTGTGGAAGAACAATGGCTTATCGCCTGAGTTCGAATCCCACCCTCTCCGCCATGGGGCCCTCCACAGGCGCCCTTGCACGTCCGTCGATATGGACTTGCATGAAAGCCGATCACCTAACTGATCAGCTTGGCCACGACCCTCCGTGCCCGCTTCGCCAAGTTCGGATATTTGGGCGTGGTACTTGCGGTCGGAAAATCGCGGTACTTTTCAGGATATGCACCGACCGATGAGCGAGAGCGCGCTCGGCTATGTGCTCAACCGTGCCGGCTATCACGGCCATCATGTGCCGCACGGGTTTCGAGCGACCTTGTCCAGGATCATGAACGAACGGCTGAGCCGTACGGCAAGGAAAGCGACGGGCGATCATCGATCTGATGCTCGCCCATGCTCCCAAAGGAAAGGTCGAGGACGCTCATAATCTCTTGTCCGCCCTTGGCGGTGTGGACGAATTCGGTCCAGTGCGATTTTTGGGATTCTCCGCGACGATCTGATGCGATTCATAGGCTTTCGACTGAAGCTGAGGTCGGAGAACGATGTCGACACGGCTGGACGAAGAGAACTGGGAACATGCTGCACGTGGCATCGCGCCGGTGATCCCCTACAAGGCTAACGAGAAGAACAGGCCGGCCTTCTTCGACAAAACCTTCTACAAAGCTCGCGCACGCATCGAGCAAGGTTTCGACCGCCTCAAACGCTTCAAGCATGTCATCTTGAGGTGCGAGAAAACAGCCAGAAACCTCCGATCCATTGTCAGCTTCGCCGCCGGTCTATGCTTGATCAAATTCGTCCGCACGGCCTAGAATAAATCGGCCGCGCCGGTGGAGCCTCGGATCACGAGAGAATAGTCAACATACGTCGTAAATGTCGCCGGGGGCTGCTGCGCTGGAGGACTACCGAGTATCGCGATCACCGATTCGACGGCGATCGCGGTCATGTCGACGATCGGCTGCCGGATCGTGGTAAGGGCTGGCCAGATCTTCCGGGAGATCGGGCTGTCGTCGAATCCCGCGACGGAAAGCTGATCGGGCACGCGGATATCCCGACGATGAGCGACCGAGACCACGGCAGCGGCCATGTCGTCGTTGCTCGCAAAGATCGCCGTCGGTGGTCGCTGCAACGCCAGAAGCTGCTCGGTCGCACCCAGACCCGAATCGAAGGTGAGATCCCCGTCGACGACAAGGTCCGGGTCGTATTCCAGACCATGGTCCGACAATGCGAGGCGATAGCCTTCGTACCGCGTCCTGCTGACGATGAAGCGCTGCCCTCCGCGTACGAAACCGATGCGTCGATGCCCGAGCCCGATCAGATAATTGGTCATGTCGCGGGCGGCCGCGACGTCGTCGACGCGAACCGAGGACATGTCGGACAGTTCGCTGCCCGAGCAGAGCGCGATCAGCGGCACGTTCAGCCGCTCGATCAGGCCGGTGCCGCTGGCGGATTCGCAATAGGGGGCCGGCAGGATCAGCGCGTTGGCGCCGCCTTCGACCATGTCGAACAGGATGTCGTCGAGCGTGCGATCCTCCTCGAACCGCCGGATCAGCAATTGCGCGCCAAAGCGCGTTGCCGCGTCGAGCGCGCCCACGAGCAGCGCGCTGACGAACGCGCTTTCGGGGCTGTTGTACAGTAACCCGATGCGCACCGGCGAGGCGCTCGCCAGCGCCCGGGCGGCGGCATTGGGCTTGTAGTCGAGATCCGCGATCGCGCGGAGCACGGCCTCACGGGTGTGGGGCAGCACGCGCCGTCCGTTGATCACGTTGGACACCGACATCGGCGAGACGCCGGCATGGGCGGCAACGGCGTGCATGGTCACGGCGCTGCTGGATCGTCTGGATGTCGGGCGGTTGCTCATGACCACAAGTTAAAGCGCATTTGCCCCTGTAGCGCTACGAAAAACCCGATTGACAGGCTCGGGATCGTCCATCATGTAGCGCTACAACCGACGCAGATCGGAGGGATTGGGGAGGATCAGCGTGCCTCGACTGCACGCCTTTCCCGAATGTAGCTGCCGCCCGGCCGGCAAGTAGGGAAACGAAAACCATGACCGATCTTCGCCCTTTCATTCGCTTGTCCGGCACCGCCAGCGCCCTGGCGATTGCGTTCACCCTTGCGACGCCGGCGCTCGCGCAACAGGCATCGCCGGCTGCGAGCGGAACCGCCCCAGTGAGCGAACCGGTATCGACCAGTGCGGCGGCTGACGCCCCGGAAGCCCCGCAGACCGGCGATATTATCGTCACCGCCCAGAAGCGCAGCGAGCGATTGCAGGACGTGCCGCTTGCCGTCACCGCGGTCGGCGGCGATGCGCTGGCCAATCGCCAGGTGAACGATACGAGCACGCTGACCCAGGCCATTCCCTCGCTCACCTTCCAGCAGGGGCCCAATGCGACGAATACCACGCTCCGCATTCGCGGCGTCGGCACGGCCTTGTTCGGACAGGGCGTGGAATCATCGGTGTCGGTCGTGGTCGACGGCGTCGTGCTGGCGCGCCAGGCGCAGGGCTTTGCCGATCTGGCGGACATCGAGCGCGTCGAAGTGCTGCGCGGCCCGCAAGGAACGCTGTTCGGCAAGAATTCGAGCGCCGGCGTGATCAGCGTCGTGACGGCGCGGCCCACCCGCAGTTTCGAAGGTCGGGTCGAAGGCACGATTGCCGAGCATGGGGAATATCGCGCGAAGGGAACTGTTTCCGGCCCCTTGTCCGATACCCTGCGCGCGCGCCTTACCGGCTTCTACAATGACGTGCGCGGCATCACCTATAACGTCACGCGCGGACAGTGGGTGAACGGTCAAAAGGGCTGGGGCGTGCGTGGCAAGCTCGAATGGGATGCCACGGACAATCTCAATTTCCTGCTGAGCGCCGAATATCGCAAGAGCAACACGACTTGCTGCATCTCCTCGTCGATCCGGGTGGACAATCCGGTGATTGCGCAGCTCGAGGCGCCAGTCATTGCGTCTGCGACCAACCGTCAGGTGTCGGAGGACACGCTGACCTACTCCAACAGCAACCAGAAGACCTTCTCGCTACAGGCGGACTGGGATCTCGGTTCCGCGACGCTGACCTCGATCACGGCCTATCAGGACTATTATCTGATCGTGAACCAGCCGATCGACCGGATCAATTCGGATCCGGTTCGCTTCGTCGGCACGGGCGCGTCCTATGCTTCGTGGAACTTCAACCAGGGCACCCTTGACCTCTCGCAATTCTCGCAGGAGCTTCGCCTCGGTTCGAACGGCAGCCATGACCTGACCTATGTCGCCGGGGTGTTCTACAGCCACGCTGATATCAAGCGCCCCTTTGCCCGGCGGCGGGCCTTGTGCGCGACCGGCGTGATCGGTCAGACCTGCGCCGCGCCGACCTACCAGTCGTCGTCGAGCTTCGCCGAGTTGACGACCAACAGCATCGCCGCGTTCGGCCAGGCGGAATATCGCATCGTCGGCGGGTTGAAGCTGCTCGGCGGGCTGCGCGTTCAGTATGAGGACGGCAAGAACTACGGCATCCAGCTCGGCACCGTGGTCGCCGACGATACCCTGCTGCCGGGGGTTCCGACCGGCAGCGGCACGCTGACCAATCACGATACCGCCGTCACCGGCAAGGTCGGACTGCAATATGAATTCAGCCGCAGGCTGCAAGCCTATGCCGCCTATACGCGCGGCTATAAGGGCATCGGGTACAACATGGAGGCGACGACGAACTTCGCCAGTCAGACCACACTCAGCCCGGAACATGTCAACGCCTATGAGCTGGGCGTGAAGGGCCGCACATCGGATGGCGCGCTGAGCATGGCGGTCGCCGTGTTCCGCTCCGATTATTCGAACCTGCAGGTCCAGGCCAATCGCAGCGACCCGGCGACGGGCGTCACCTCGTTCGTCGCGACCAATGCGGGTACGTCACGATCGCAGGGTGTGGAAGTCGAGGCGACGTTGCGCCCGAGCCGGCACCTTACGGTCGACGCGTCTTTCACCTACACCGACTCGACGGTGAACATCGATGGCCTGAACTGCCCGTTGCAGTTTCAGGCGGCCGCGGCCGTCATGACCGGCACACCGACCAATATCTGCTATCGCACCGCCGCGGGCGCTACCCCCATCCAGAACCTGCGCAATGCCACGCTGCCGGCTTCGCCCAAGGTACGGATCAGCCTCGCCCCGCGCTGGGAGCAGGATATCAGCAGCTCGCTGGCCGGCTTCGTGCAGGTGGGCGTCAATTTCCAGAGCAAGCAGCAATTCGCGATCGAGCAGGATCCGCTGCTGGTGCAGGAGGCCTACACGCTGGTGGATGCCTCGATCGGGATCCATACCGTCGACAAGCGCTACAGCCTCTCGCTGTTCGTGAAGAACCTGTTCGACGTGAACTATTATACCAGTGTGAGCCATAACTCGTTGCTGGCGACGGCGGCAAAGCCGTTCGACCTGACAGCGACCTACAACAAGGATGCCGACCGGTATTTCGGGGCGACGCTCGGCATCCGGTTCTAGGGTGGCGGGCGACGCGTTGACTTGGCCGGAAAGGTGAGATGGTGAAGCGCAGTCTGGCAGCCCTGGCCGCAGGAACGATGATGCTATCCCCGATCGGGGAGGTGCCGGCCCGCGCCGGCACAAATGGGCCATCGCGGCCCGCACCCGCGCAACGCCCCAATATCATCCTCATCGTGCTGGACGATGTCGGCTTTTCGGATCTTGGGCCGTTCGGTTCCGAGATCCGTACGCCCAACATCGATGCGCTGGCGCGTGACGGGCTGCGTTACAACCGCTTCGACAGCAAGGCCGTGTGCACTGCGACGCGCGCCGCGCTGCTCACCGGGCGCAACAACCAGAGCGTGCGCATGGCCGACCTCCCCGCCGAGCGTCCCGATCCGACGAACATGACCAAGAATCGCGACGAGCTGCCCGGCAACGCGCAGACCCTCGCCCAGGCGCTGCACGGCGCCGGCTATGCGACACATGCGATCGGCAAATGGCATCTGGCGCCGGAATTCGAGGACGGATCGCCCGGCCGGAACGCCTCATGGCCGCTGCAGCGCGGCTTCGACGATTATTACGGCTTCATCTCGGGGTGGACCGACCAATATCATCCGGCGCTCATTCGCGGCAATCAGCCCCTGCCCAAGCCGGACAAGCCCGGCTATCATCTTTCCGAAGATCTTATCGACCATGCGATCGCGGCGCTCGGCGAAACGGCGCGACCGAATTTCGTCTATCTCGCACTGGGTGCCGCCCATGCCCCGATCCAGGTCCCGACCGCCTGGAGCGACCATTATGCGGGCGTGTACGAAAAGGGCTGGGACGCGATCCGGCTGGAGCGGTTCGAGCGGCTGAAGGCGAAGGGCCTGATTCCGTCGAACACCGTGCTGCCGCCGGCCAATCCCGGCGACCGTGCCTGGGCAAGCCTGACCGACGACGAGAAGCTGGTGTTCGCCCGTTTCATGGCGGTCTATGCCGGCTTTATCGAGCATGCCGATGCGCAGATCGGCCGTCTCGTGGCGGCGCTCAAGCAGCGCGGCCAATATGACAACACGCTGATCGTGCTGCTTTCCGACAATGGCGCGGCCAGCGAGGCCGGACAGACCGGATCATTCGAGGGCATGTACAAGCGCAACCAGCCCAGCATCGCAGAGATGAAGGCGCGACTGCCCGAACTGGGCACCGACAGGACCGAGGCCGAATATCAACGGCCATGGGCGATGGCCGGGGTGAGTCCTTTTCGACGCTACAAGGTCTGGCCCTATCTCGGCGGCGTGCGGACGCCGCTGATCATTTCCTGGCCCAGGGTGATCCACGACGGCGGCGCGATCCGCCATCAATATGTCGATACGGTCGATATCGCGCCCATGCTGCTCGATGCGGCCGGCACGCGCTTCGCGGCGAAGGTAGGGGAAACCAGACAGATTCCGGTCGCCGGCCGCAGTTTCCGCGCGAGCCTTGCGTCCGGCGCCGCGCGCGAGACACGGACCGTCCAGTTCTTCGAGTTGCGCGGCAATCGCGCGATCACCTCGGGCAGCTGGCGCGCCGTCGCGATGCACCGCACCGGCAGCGATTTCGCGACCGATAAATGGGAACTCTTCGACCTGTCGAAGGACCCCGCCGAGGCACATGATCTTTCGCGAGAGATGCCGAAGAAGCTCGCCGGGATGCAGGCCCTTTGGTGGCGTGAAGCGCGCAAGTACAGCAATCCGCCGCTTGGCGAGGCGGCAGTGCGTTTCCAGCAACGCGCGCCGCTCCAGGATGCATTCCCGAAGGAAAGCAATTGATCCCTGCTCCTGACGATGCGCCGGCATGGCCGCCACAGCGCACCGCATGGTTCGTCGCGATCGTGCTGATGCTGGCGAACACGCTGGCGTTTGTCGACCGGCAGGCACTCGCGCTGCTGGTTCAGCCGATCAAGCACGACCTGCACGCCTCGGATACGGCGATGAGCCTGTTGTACGGATTGAGCTTCACGCTCTTCTATGTCGGCGTCGGCATTCCGGTGGCGCGGCTGGCCGACCGGTCCAATCGGCGCAACATCATCGCGGCATCGGTCTTTATGTGGAGCCTGGCGACCGCGGCGTGCGGGCTCGCGCGATCCTTCGGCACCTTGTTCGTGGCGCGGGTGGGCGTCGGCGCGGGCGAAGCGGGCTTCAGCCCTTCGGCCTATTCGCTGCTGGCCGATTATTTTCCGCGCGAACGTCTCGCCTCGGCGATGGGCGTATATCAGATGGGGGTGTATCTGGGCGGTGCGCTGGCGCTGGTCATCGGTGGTCTGGTGGCCGGCATACTCCCGCCGGAGAGTCTGATCGCCCTTCCCGTGATCGGGACGATCAAGGGGTGGCATGTGGTTTTCCTCGCGCTCGGCATACCGGGCTTGCTGCTGTCGCTGCTGATATTGGCGATCCGCGAACCCGCGCGCCGTGGGCTGGTGTCGGATACCGGCGCCGTACCGCTCAAAACGCTGTTCGCGCATGTCCTGTCGCGCAAGGCGGCCTATTTCGGGATCGGCCTCGGCTTTGCGATGATGATCCTTGTCGGCAACGGTACGGGCGCGTGGATTCCCGCCTTTTTCGGGCGAAAATTCGGCTGGTCGATCGCCGAGATCGGCGCGCGCTACGGGCTGGTCGTGTTCTTCTGCGGGACGACCGGCGCGCTGGCCGGCGGCTTCTGCGCGAGCTGGCTGCACCGGCTCGGTTTCCCGCGCGGCAATCTGTTGGTCGCGCTGGTCGGGTTCGTCGCGCTGGTGCCGCTCACGATCGGCTTTCCCCTGGTGCCGACACCGGCGCTGGCGCTGGCGATGATCGGGGCGATGAACTTCTTCGCCGGCTTCAACCTTGGCGGCGGTCTCGCCGCGCTCCAGGATCTGACGCCCAACCGCATGCGGGCGCTGGTCTCGGCCGGCTATATGCTGCTGGCGAATCTGATCGGCGGCACGTTGGGGCCGACGGTGGTGGCACTGATCACCGATTACGGCTTTCGCGACCCGCAACGCCTGCCGGAAGCCATTGCGATCACCTGCGCCATCTTTTCGCCGCTGGCGCTGGTCTTCCTGTTGATCGGGATGAAGGGTCTCAAGGCGGCACAATCGGCTGAAGACATATCATGACATCCGGATCGGTAACCGAACTGCCCGAGCGTGCGCAGGCGAGCGTCATGCCTGATCCGCTGGCGCTGTCTCCGGCGGACCGGCTTTGGGTGGAGCGCACCCGCGACAGCCTCGACACCGAGGCGAGGATCGCGCAGCTTTTCGTGCTGTCGAGCCGCGAGGACACGGCCGAAGAGACGGCCGGGCTGTCCGCGGTCGCGCCGGGTGGTATCCACCGCTTCCCGAGCGGCGACCTCGCCGCGGCATGGCGCGCGACGCGCGACGCGCTGGACCGCGCCGAGGTGCCGTTGATCCTGTCGGGCGATATCGAGGGCGGCACGACCAGCTATCCGTTCGCCACGCACATTCCCAACCAGATGGGGATCGCGGCGTGCGACGACCTGGCGCTCTCCGAGGAGCTCGCCGCGATCGTCGCGCGCGAGAGTCGGGCGCTGGGTTACAATTGGTCGTTCACGCCGGTGGTCGACATCAACCGCGCCTTCCGCAACGCGATCGTCGGCACGCGCTCCTATGGCGCCGAGACCGAGACCGTGATGGCGCAGGCCCGCGCCTATGTCCGCGTGTTGCAGGCGCATGGCATCGCCGCGACCGCCAAGCACTGGCCGGGCGACGGGATAGACGACCGCGACCAGCATCTGACGACGACGGTCAATTCGCTCGATCTGGCGGCATGGGAGGACAGTTTCGGCCGCCTCTATCGCGCGCTGATCGGCGACGGCGTGATGACCGTGATGTCGGCGCATATCGCGCTCCCCGCCTTTTTGCGTTCGCTGATGCCCGATGCGGGGCGCGAGGCCTTTTGTCCGGCGTCGGCGTCCCATCTCCTCAACCAGGTCCTGCTGCGCGACCGGTTGGGGTTTCGCGGCCTTATCGTGTCCGACGCGACGCCGATGGGCGGGCTCACCAGCTGGATGGATCATGAAGCGGCGGTGCCGGTGCTGATCGAGAATGGCTGCGACGCCTTCCTGTTCAGTCGTGAGCCGCGGGCCGACATGGCGCTGATGCTCAAGGGCCTGCGCGAGGGGCGACTGAGCGAGGCTCGGCTGGATGAAGCGGTGACGCGGATGCTGACGCTGAAAGCCAAGCTCGGCCTGCACCGCGCGACCGCGGAGGAACGGCTCGCCCCGCTCGACGCGGTGCGCGAGCAGTTGCGGCAACCGGCCGATCTTGCCACGGCGGCGCGCGCGGCGGGCCAGGGGCTGACGCTGGTCAAGGACAGGCAAGCGCTGTTGCCGCTCGACCCTGTCCGGCATCGGCGCGTGACGGTGATCGGCGAGGAGGGCTGGAGCTTCTTCTCGGGCGCGCCGGAGCGCAGCTTCGTGCCGTTCCATGAGGAGATGCGGCAACGCGGCTTCGAGCTGCGGCCCTATGATCGCGACCATTTTCCGACGCCGGCCGACACCGATTTGCTGGTGTATCTGGTCGGGCAGGAAGCGACGCCGAGCCTTGGCCATATCTATCTTGACATGGCCAGGCTGCATGGCGGACCGCGCAAGGCGATGGCGCAGTTCAACCGCGAGGTGCCGACGCTGCTGATATCGTTCGGCCAGCCTTATTATCTCTACGACGCGCCCAACTTCTCGACCTATATCAACGCCTATTGTTCGCTGGCCGACAATCAGCGCGAGCTGGTGCGGCGGCTGGTGGGCGAGGCTGGTTTCACCGGACGGAGCCCGGTCGACGCCTTTTGCGGCAAGGAACAGTTGCGATGGTGACGAGGATGGTCGCGCCGGAAGCCGATGCGACAACCGCATCGACCGTCGGCATGCGCCATCTGACCGGCGGCTCCTTCGCGATGGGGTCGCAGCGCTTCTATCCGGAAGAGGCGCCGGTGCGCCCGGTGCGCGTCGATTCCTTCTGGATCGACGAGGCGCCGGTGACCAACCGTGACTTTGCGCGGTTCGTGGCCGCGTCCGGTCATCGTACGCTGGCGGAGATCGCGCCCGATCCGGCCGACTATCCCGGGATGCCGATCGAGATGGCGCAGCCGGGGTCGCTGGTGTTCGAGCGGACGGCGGGACCCGTCGACCTGGAGGATTTCACGCAGTGGTGGCACTTCAGCTTCGGTGCGGACTGGCGCCATCCGCTCGGGCCGGACAGCGCGATCGACGATCTGGCGGATCACCCGGTGGTCCACATCGCTTATGACGATGCCGAGGCCTATGCCGCCTGGGCGGGCAAGAGCCTGCCGAGCGAGGCGGAGTGGGAATATGCCGCGCGCGGCGGACTGGACGGCGCCGAATTCGCCTGGGGCGATGCACTCGCGCCGGAGGGGCGGATGCTCGCCAATTA
>Ga0307510_10005548_pt1 | contig 15035 bp, 4 predicted proteins | sample 12_EM_MG_FD_207224 | JGI IMG/M metagenome (GOLD analysis project Ga0307510, IMG submission 207224) | Populus trichocarpa ectomycorrhiza microbial communities from riparian zone in the Pacific Northwest, United States - 12_EM | ecosystem: Host-associated > Plants > Roots > Unclassified | place...
CTTTTCCTTTATTCCACCCTTTTTCCTTTTTTAATGGCTAGTTCATTGAGTTTCCTGGTTTTTGTAGATTGTCCAGAATTACATATAACCAGACCAAGGTACAAAAGGAACCACAGGATAACTTAAAATAACATTTTACAAGGTACTTGGAGAGCTCTGCAAGCAGAAGTTATTAATATAAATTGAAGAATCAGCCTGAGAAACCATGTTCTTTTTCACAAATTACTGAAGCACTTTCGAGTTCAAAGGCCAAAGTCATTAATAAGACAGCTACTTTGCTCATCTCTTCCACATGTATGGAAAAACAAAGAGAGATTGTAATTTTATTGAAATTGATATGAATGTAGAACTTTACCTGAACTGAGCAGTTGGCCTCACCATAAGACCAGATCTCTGCCATGCCAAAGATTGTGCAAAACCTAATGTAAAGGATTTGTCAGGCCACTGTACCATCGGTGTGATTCGTGTTCCCCACTTATTCTGATAAATATTCAGAACAACAGGCCTTAGTTCACACCAAAATCAATTCAGAGAAATCCGCTAATGTACCTTGAAATCATAAGTACTGGCTGACAAGTTCAAAACCGGACCTTACAAGAGAAGCTGAATCTCATTTCCCCAGGATATTGCCCTTGAGCTTGAAGAAGACCTCCGCAAAGAGGTGCAAAAGCACTGGTAGACAGCCCCTCACCAGATACATAAGTCAATTGCCCATTTGGAAACTGTAAATCCACAAATGACTGCATGTTGAAAGAGATCAAGGAAAGGAAAGTAAGTGAAAAATTAGTTCAACATATTTTAATACTACAAAAAGACACTAATAACTGCATCCAAATCTTCATGCTTTCATTACAGAGGTTATTGCTTCTGTACTCAATAGGATCACCAGGCAGCAGCAAAGGCAAGTATACCTATTTTGGAAGAGATTGTGCTTGAGGACAGGAGGAAGGATGGCAAGGCTGCTCTGATATTCTTACTTTTTCCCTTTTGAAAATAATTTCAACAAGCTCTCCTGCCCCATCACTCAAACTAAAATCTGAATTTAGGATTTCAGCCTAGTTAAATAGAGTGTTAACTTCCATCCATATCACTGCCTTGCACCACTTCCAAACCTAAGGAATTTTTACTTGGTCTGACGAAGGGGAAATGGCATGACACTTGTTGATTTTCAAGACAGTGAAACAACTACAAAAAAAGAAAATTCAACTATGAAACATCATGCACTGACAAAAATGCACTTTTGGGGAAGGATGAAAGAAGGAAATTTGTTAGAATGGGAAGGATTTATAGAAGAAAACCCCAATAAAAAGAACCAAACACAAGAGAGCACTTTGATTCTGTTGAATACCAGCTAAACAATCCTAAAGCATTATACCATAAGGAAGTGTGGAACACAATCCTATCCCACAACAGTAACTCAAAGTCAAAGGATCATGCTTCCTGTATCCACTTCTTCATTGATTCTACAAGATGTAGAATACAGCCTATTGTTTTTGGCTACCCACACCTTTGATTAAGCCTCTAAAAAAAATGTGATAATTGAAACATAAACTGATTTTAATGCCTTTCATATCTTAAAAGGAGCTCTAACTTACACAAGCTATAGGATTGAGACATAGCATTGACATTAACAACCACCTTCGATGCTTTGACCACACAGCTGGACACAGAGAATGCATTCCACTCTGACAAAGAAACAAGAAAAATGGCACATGAGAAGAACAATTTCATAAAGCAATCATTAAAAGACATCCAAATGCAGATTCTAGTATAGTACAAGGAAAAAATTGATTCTCAATGAACTGTTCTGTATTAAAAAACAAGAAGACAAATCAAACAAAGGCAGGAAAACATGATCAACAACAGAAGATCTTAAGATATGGAAGCTAAAAGGTAAATAATAGGTATTGATGGTGAAGTCTATATCAGCATATGCACCAAAAAACAACAATTGTAATGTCAAAAATAAGTACAGAAGAAAGGTTGCCATAAAGCTAACAACATGCAACTAATAGGAATAGCAGGAGATCAATAAAACAAGTGGGATTGAGCAAACAACTAATGTTTAGCGATACTTAAGCTCACGTCTTTATAGTCCATTACCATTTCTTGTCAAGCTTCAGGCAAAATCTGAAGCTTAAGAGCAAATAAGTTTGTTGGATAGATGAGGTTTTTTCCTTGTTTGATTGAAGGTTTAGAAAAGAATATCGAAAAGCTTGAGCATCTTTTTCCACAGTTCTACAATCGCATCTATTTTCACATTTCAGCGAGGTAAACAGAAAATTGGCCATACCTTTCTATCATAGCCATACCAAAGCAAGTGTTGCTTTGACAGATGCACGGGCAGAAGAAAGGTTGAATCACGCAAAATCAGCACAGGTCCAAGCTGGACTAGGAACAGAGATGAATTATCATTTTCTGATGTGGAACTTCCATGTGATGCCTCTACTCTCCATAAATCTCCCCTTGCAACCAAAGAACTCTCAATGTTGTGAGTTCTGCTGTCATAAGTTGAGGTAATGTTTATAGTCCCCTGCATTCAGTGGAAATGAATCATCAAATAAACTGCACAAATGGAATACAATTAAAGCCAAATTGATAGCCTTCAATTATGATCACAAAAAGGGCAACAGGACAAGAACACTACAGCAGGGAAACTTTTGCTGTCCATCTGTACTTAAAATTCTTTTGGCCATAAAAAATTAAAGAGGATAAAAAACTACAGACAAACAAAATGATTCAACTGAACCAAGCTCCATGTTACTGCCCCCTTTACACTACTATATCAAACACAATCAAGATAATTCAACTGAACTGACCTCCAGCCAAGAACATAAGGTTACATGTAATCATAACATGTTATTGCCCTTTTATTATTACCCCACCCAGTCTTTCAAGCATTTCACTTATGGTTGCAGAATCTCCTATTTGAATAAATAGCTACAATGAAAGCATGTATAGAAAGAACATTATCAGACAACACAACCAATTTTGATACATGCAACCAATTCTTTTACCTTGTTGCCAAAAAGAACCAGACTGAAACATACAGAGATTGAAAAAAAAAAGAAAAAAAAAAGGAAATTGAAAATGATACATTGAGAAATGCACAGGAAAAACAGTACAGGAAAAAAATCGGGCATGAACCACATAAAGGTCTAATTAGTGAGATTATGTCTACTTAATCAATGTGTTAATGATTAAAAGGAATTAACTAAAAACAAAAAAAATCACAATAACGATAAAAAAAACAAAACAGTGAGACTTAGTGGCTTCTGCAAGGGTTGCTTGATGTTGTTCAGATCATGCAAAATTTAAACATCAAAGCAAATTGTGCTTTGACACATTCTGCAACAAGTGACAGGTTACACCATAGAACCACTCCTTCAGTTGCATATAATTTGACTAGATTCCATCAAATGCGACCTTGCTACAAAACCAAATCCAACAGGTAATTCTATATGTATGATCAACCACATTATCCAAGGACAAGTTCTACTTAGAAACAATGAAAACCACAAGGATATTATACTCCTCTCAAAGCCTTTTAAGTTACTTGAAACTTTAAGTTAAACATACAGCACAAAGCAAAAGTAGATCATTAATGAGAACATAACAAACACAACTGACCTTAAAAGGAAAGCAAGTCAGCATTTGTTAGACAAACTGCTTCTAAAACAAAGCATGTCTGCCAAAGGAGAAAGGAGGTAGGTGATTCATTTTTCTTTGTTTTAGACACAACCGTTATCAAATGGAATGGCATAAACTTCAAACGTTCAGTTGTTTCCATATAGGCACTACTAACTAGACTGGATGCTGTACTATTGTAAAATTTGCACCAGCCAATACTTCTAAAAAGACATGGTCTTTCTCAAACAGGAAGTCCTATGGCTTCCAATGCATAATTGTTTCCAAAAAAGTCACTATTATCTAGACTGTGTAACATACTATTTCTGTGAACTTCCTTTCCAGACTTCAAAAGGTTGAAAATCAATCAAATCACATCCTCCATAAATCTGTGGAACCAAGAAATTTTCCCAACCGAGTTTCAAAAGATAAAATATCGCTTCCAAGCAAACAGTTAAACGGACAATTTAATTTAAAAATCTAATAGGCAATCTATTCCTTCAATAGCATTAGAAAATACACATAAATTACCATTGTTGTATGAAATAAGGACTTTCCACGCTAACAAAACAAACACAACCAAATTCTTAATCAAAATGGCGTTTAAAAGTCATTACCTGTGGTTTACCAAGATATCCCACACCCTTCAAATTTAACCCTCCAATCTCCTCTTCCAACAAGCCGTCCACTCCACCACCACCACCATTATCCTCCACAAACCCAAAATCCCTCAACCTCTCACTAACCAAACCCAACTCTCCCTCCAAACCCAACCCCACCTCACTCCTTTTACCATCCATCCTCACCCCAACCCCCCCAGTCTCATCCTGCTTAAACGGCACCGGCAATCTCCTAAAAAACTGATGCACCATCCCATTCAAAGCCGCACCAAAATCAGCCCCAGCTTGTCCAATCCTATTTCCAACATCCAAAATCGCCGAAAACCCATTTATCCCAGAATTATCAGTCAAAACCCCAAAATCCCCTTTACTAAAACCGTGTCCCGGAAACTCCACATCGAAAAGCTTCGATTTTGGAGGGTTTGGCCAAGAAAACGCAGGTGGGTAAGTTATATGTGACTGTATAAGGCCTGTAAAGCCTTGAGCTAGCCGGTCTGCGAAGTCCTGGCCATGCCTTTGGACCTCCTCCCATGCTTCAAATGATCTTTCTACCGACATTCGATTGTGAAATTCAAATATTCATGTGATTTTCACTATTGGGCACTAGACAAATTCGTTGAAAACACACAATATTGAAGGTTTTGGTGGCTTATTAACAGAAAAAGTTTAAAGACTCTAAGGATGAGCCTGGGTTAGGTGACAGTGGTAGTTGTAGAAATGATCGAAACTAAAAACAGCTTCAATATGACGAGAAAAAAAAAATCCGCTTCAAAGATAACAAAAACAAAGTTAAAAACAAAAAACTCTAACTTTGAAGTAGAATCTGAGAAACCCTAAAGTCCAAAGCTAATAAATCAAACAAAATTTCAAGCTTTGATTTATAATTTGAGGCAAAAACAAAAAAAAAAAGACGTGATTTTGAGATCAGAATTTTATTTTTTTATTTTTTTCGATTTAAAAGGAATGAATTATAGGGTTTGTTTTGCCTAAACAGAGGAATCAAAGTGTGAAACTAGGGGTTTGAAGGAGAGAATTGGGGCTTCGTGTTTTCTAAACAGAGAGTGGAGATCGATGAAGAAGCGATTTTTTTAGTGTGAAAGGGGTAGAGCGTGAAAATGTGCGCCGGGGGTGTAGTGCGCATATAGATTGCTTTGCTGCCACGTTGATGCTAATACCTGTGTCTAGCTAAGGATGGAGATTTTATTATAGGGCGACCGGAATGCCAATCAATGTTACGTGATTGTCACCATGTTGTTGTTTTTTTTTTTTGGAATGGTTGTTTTTATTGTAAAATTTTAAAAAAAAATAATTAATTGTTTTTATATTTTTAAATTAATTTAATATGATATATCAAAAAAAAATTTAAAAATAAAAAAATATATATTATTTTAATATATTTTTAAAAAATATATATTTTTAAAAAAACTGTTATTATCCTTCTTTTAATTTTTAGTATTTATATAGAGTTGGAATTTGGAATGAGAGTTTATTTTTTTGTTCTTTTAGTATAATAAAAAAAAACGAGTAAAATATTATAATGGAGAAAATATTTAGAAATATAGTGAATAGCGGATGGGATGTTCCAGCAGTGAGTCAGAGTGATCTTAAGTTCAACATAATTGACATCGTGATAAGGCTTTAAGGTGGTAATGATTCCAAGGCTGCAACCTTGTCAGGGAATAATGGAGCTGGCTCGGTGAGCCGATGGATGGGAGGGTCTTCGTATCATTGTCTTGCCAAATACAGAGATGGTGAAAACTTTCTTTGTTGATAAATTCATGTCTTATAGTATTCAACAGTGTAGTTGAGTAACAGACATATATTGGTTTTTTATATATATATTTTAAAAGTATTTATAAAAAAAATTAGAAATTTTTTTAAATTTTTATTTTATTTTTTTCATATTATTTTAATATACTTATGTTAAAATTAATTTTTTAAAAAAATATATTATTTTAATATATTTCTAAGTAAAAAACATTTAAAAAAACAACTAATATCACACTTACAAATAAACATTGAGATCTAAAGGGTCAAGACTTTTCATGTTTTTTTAATTAACGTGGATGTTCGAGCCTACTTGTGCATACCTCGACAAATCTCACGGGCCTTGAAGTTAACAATCATGTAAGTTTCTAGTGACTCTGAGGTTTGTAAGACTCAAACTAATGATCTTTAAAAAACAAATATAGAATCTAACTAGTTGTGTTATACCCCTCAGATTGTAAATAGATTGTGATGCTTTTATCAAGTTTTTGGCCTGGTTCAATAAATATGTATGTATGCATGTGTAGCATAGAGAGACAATTCCTTAACGAGATTTATTAAGCAAAAATTGATCCACGGTTACGTTAAGCTCAGAACAGTAATAAACATTGGATCATTGCCTTAGTTTTTGTTCAAGAAAATTACAGATTTTATGGTCGGATGCATGCTACATAGACTAACATTTTTAGCCTTTGGCATCTTTGTCATCGTTATCATAGGATAGAGGTATACACTAACTATCTGGTATGCGCGTAGTTGTGGGCTGGCCTTTTTTTTATTATTATTGGGCGCAGAAAAAAGAATGTGCAAAAGTTTACAACGTGTAATTTGACTCCTAGCAAAAATTATAATTGTAAACGCATGTGTTTATTTAAATAGATCAAGAATTATTTGTGATAATTAATAAAAAAATATTAATAATAACTAAAAATAAATTAAAATATTAAAAAATAAATATGTATCAAGATATATGATATCGTAATATAGATAACGAACCCAATTGTGTTGAATAACTTTATCTTTTAGAATCAATCTTTTATTAACTCGGATGATAAGAAAAACACGCAAAAAATGGTCAAATTAATCTCTCTTTTTTAATGCAAAAAAAAAATCCAAACATAGTTAATGTGTTTTTTAAGAGAGAAAAGGAAGTTAATCATGAATTCAGAATCTAATGAATATTGAACAATATATTTTTAAAAAAAAAGTACTGAGACAACAATATTTTAGATCGATATGAGTAAACTGAGTTAATTAACTAAGTCTGTGACCTTGGTCATAAAACTGTAATAAACCCATAAAAAACAAACAGAAATAAATTATGATGGTTGGAAAAAAAATCAATTAAAAAAATAAGAAAAAAAAACCCGCATTAACCAATGTTAACTTGTCAAACTCGCGATTTAGTTCATGTATTCCATTGGATTTAATAGCTTTTTATTTTCAAAATTATTCTTTATTTACTTATATGTCAACTAGATGCATGAGACTATTTTTATATCAAAAAACAAGTTCAAAAACAAAAAAATTAAAGCTGGTGTTTGGGACTAAAATAACAACTTAAAAGGTTTCTTTTAAGTCAAATAAAAACAAAATACCTTTAAAAAAAATGATGAAATAATTTATTTTTTAAATTTTTAAGGGGTTAAAAACATATTAAATTTAGAAAATAAAAAAATAAACCAGGCATTTGGGCCTACCAACACTCCTGACCCATAAAAAGGCCTGGCTTGCATGTCTAGCCTAGGAGAAAGGCCTTCTGTCCCACTGTTAAAAGACGGACGATGCGTCATTTTCTCTATTATTATTATTTTAATATTCAAAGGAGGACGATATGGCACCCACCCTTTAATATATATTTTTTAAAATGATATAGACAACTCGTTGTTTGCATACCTAGTTTCTAGTGACTAGGGGTTGTTGGAAAATTAGGTGTTCAATTTTTTTTCTCAAAAAATCAATTTTTAACCTAAAAATCCTTCGAGAAATCCAAAATCAACTTAAAAAAACTTGAGAGATCTTAGAAAAAACTTGGGGAAAATAAGAAAAATAAAAAGGAAATCTTATGAAATTGTAAGAAATAAACCTCTTAAACACTAAATAAAGAGGAATCAAGTGAGGAGAAGTAAAAGGAAGGGGATTTGAGAGAGAGATAGTCATGGCAACAAGGGGAGAAAAAATGGAAGAGAGGAAAATGGATAAAAAGGTTCCTCTTACAAATTGTTTTTTTGATTAATTGTGATTTGAAGTTGAGAATTTTTTTTACTAAAAATAATGATGTTTGTGATGGGATTAGAGGTGATAGTTAGGTTTATAATTTTAAGAAATTTAGCTTGACGAGTGGATATGATGTTGATAAAAAATTTTAATTTAATTAGTGTTCTTTAGCATGTAGATTTAATGGGTTTAGTGTTAATTAAAATAAATTGAAGAAAAAATAAATGTTTTTTTATACCTGGAAACTATCGGCAAACACATAATGTTTAGGAGGGAATTTTAATGGGTTAATTAAAGTATTTAATGCATGGAAATTAAATGAATTTGCATCATAAAGAAAAATGGAAGGAATGCGTGGATTTTATTTATAAGGAGTTGGGTTAATTATAAATATTATGAATAGATTTAATAAATTGTGTTATTAATTGTATGTAGTTATGTTGGATTAAGGAAATTGAGAAAAGAAAAGATTGAAGAAATAATTATATATAGTCATGTATTGATTGGGAATACCTTAATAGTACTGTGACTTTCTAACAGCAGCAGATAAGTGTTTAACACCTATTTCATAGTTTTTATTATTGGTAGAATTATTTTAATTATTAAATGAATTGTTATTAATCTGACTTGATATATATATCAGTGGAATAAGAATAAGAATTTATAATTTGATTAATTGTTCTAATGATGGAGGCTAGTGTGCCAAAGGCTTCTTGACATCAACATTATTGATTAGTCTTTTTTGAATAATAAAAAAAACTAATGATGTCATTACAAGGGTATTGATATAAGAATTATTAATTAGTCGATCTCAAATGAAAAGGAAGACAAGGATATTAACATTGATATTTATTGATTAGTCATTCTTGAAAAATTAAGAAAGACTAATGATATTAACACAAGTATATTTTGATATCGACATTTATTGATTAGCTGACTAGTGAATTGATGGGTAATTAATGATACCAGGTGATTTGAATCGGTATATTTTTTTATTAACCATATTGAGATGAAAATGGTTAATGATATCAATTCAAAAATTGATATTAGTATTAAGTTAATGATACATATATTATCAAGTAAATAATATGTAGTAATAATGAAAAGATAGAAGTGAAAATATTGTTTTATTTCTTTGTTGTGGGAATTATTTTATTTACTTGATTTGTTTATATTATTTGTTGTTTTATTTTCAAGTTCCTACGTTAGTTTCAAGAGTAGAATACTTCATGTTTTAATTCATGTAAATATAATAACATTAGGTCTATTTTGGACTTATAAGACATATGTATGAATACTATATTATGAAGATGTAATTAGTATTGTTAATTTTTTTTATTGTAAATATATGTGAATTAAATGTTTAGGACATTAAAGTTTTGTGTTATAATTGTAGGATAGATATACAATAACATATTTTCAAGTATATGATGTGTGGTGTGTGTGTGTGTGTGTGTATAAAAGAAAAAAATTATTTTATTATGTAATGTTAACATTTTATGAAGTAATGAACTTGTGGGAAATGTATTGATGTGGAAATGATACAGGAGATATTGGATCAAGAAAATAGAAACATTAGGTTGAGAATTTTGTCTGTGAAACATGGAATTATCGATAACTTGGTATATTCTATTTTAAGAAAAACTCTGTTGAAATTTTGATAAATATACAATAATAAAAAAATCAGTTTACTATTAATTAATAACTAAATTGATTGAAAAATATGTTTAAGAGTTGGGTTGTTACAAAATACCTAGACTAAACTCTCTTAATCGAAAGGAATCATTTAACACCAAAATCAATGTTTTTGTTGTTGTTGGAATCAGTGTCAACCAAGAGTTCCTTTCTCAAACCAAAGATTAAAAAAAAAATAATGTTTTGGACCAATTAGGCCTTGAATTTTCTCCAAAATTACAGCTTGATTTTTTTTCTATTTTTGTAGTACTCCTTGAATTGCTTTCTCCATATTACCAGCCTTTATTTTATTTTTTTTATTTTTATTTTGAAAAAAGGTGATTTTTTAGGAATAACCCAGAATTGGGTTATGACAGTTACAAAACACTTAGACTAAACTCTCTTAATCGAAAGGAATCATTTAACACCAAAATCAATGTTTTGTTGTTGTTGGAATCAGTGTCAACTAAGAGTTCCTCTCTCAAACCAAAGATTAAAAAAAAAATGTTTTGGACCAAAATTAAATTTACAAAATATTGAGGAACTAAGAAATTATAAGTTGAACAATAGGAGAACCAAAGTAAACTTTCAATCCAATTTTGAAATTGCCTCCCAATTTCTCCTGCCTTTTCATTTCAATCTTTTTTCTTTCATTCTTACTCTTCCTTTACAAATTTGAAAAAATTATCCTTCAATTGAGTCACGGAAGGATGAAATCGCCTAAAAACAAGTTTGATGACCATAATTAAAAAAAATAAAAAATTTACACAATGAAATGATTCTTGGTCCATAGTGAAAAATCCTACAGTTTTTTTGTCCTGCCTTTTGGAGTTTCTTATAATATGAAACTCGAGTTTGAATTGTTGTTTACTTTTAGATACAACTAGCCTTGTACTCACTCTACGCTGCGGGTAGGATTTCAATCTAATTCTTAATGCAATAGAAGGAAACGATTATGTTATAGATGGATTTTCATGTATAATAAAAAAATTTAATCAATAAATGAAAATATATTTGTCATGCTTTATAAAATGAAACAAAAAAAATTATGAACTGAAAAGTAAATAAAAATTGTTAACACTAGTTAAAAACTAAAGTAGAAACTGGTAAGCTAATCTTCATAGTTGAAGTAGAAGATAGATGCACATATAAATATTTTATATTGATTTTGATTTTATGCATTTTCATTTATTTCATCTTGGAGGCTAATTTTCATTTATTTTATAAAAATATCATATAAAGACAATTAATTTATAGTAATATAAAACAAGACAAATTATAGACAAATTAAATTAATCTTTTTAGAACATTATGAAACTAAAAAAAATGTAAATGGATCAATCACTATTTTAAAAAAATAAAGTAAAACAAAGCAATTTAAAAAAATAAAAGAAAGGTTAGCCCTTAATGAGCCTAAAAGGCTAGGTCTCTAATAAAAAATCCTGGGCATGAAGTCTAGGCTTGCACTTGGATTTGTTTTCCAAGGAGGGGACAACATCCTCCAAATTTTTTTTCAATAATCGAGTGACAAATCGCTTGTTGGTAAATTATCTAATTATCTCTCATAAGCAAAAATTCAAGGTGTAAGCTTTTGAACCCAAAACCCAATTTTTAGATTGTTTTGACATGAAAAAACCTCAAAAACACCATATATAAACCTCAAAAAACCAATTGCCAATCCCAAAAAAACCCAAAATCATTATATAAAAAATGAAAATTGAACAAATAAAAAAACTAAATCAAACCCTAATTTAGTTTTCTAGCATGTTCATAGAGAAACATAACCCATATTGCACCACTTTCAAGAAAAAAACTTGTTGACACCAATCTCGACCTTTTTTATGGCTGGAATATTGCTATTCAACCATTTTCTCTCTCCTAAAAACTTTTCGATGATAACCACCAGAAAATTGGTGAATACAAACAGAAACACCGACAGATGTTTTGTTGTTGATATTTTGCTGTTATATTTACTGATCGAATTTTTCCATCACTAAACCCATTAGTAAATACCAATGAAAATATGTCGTCGGTGTATATCGAGGGAATCACAATCGGAATAGAAGGAATAAAAAAATTCAAACAATGCGATGACGTGTAAGTTTTTATAGACATAGTTATCGACAGAATTACAGTTGGATTCAAATAAGCAAACCATATAGTGACATGGCATTAATACAGATAGAATGATCAATGGAGTCACTGTCGATAAATCTATCGGTAATATTTAATATATGACCTGCTGCTCGAACCTCCTCTCCCCCTCCCCCCATTTCTACTTCTTCCTTGTAAATTTTCTATGCAACAAAACAACTCCCCTCAATCTCAACACAACTCAACCTACCATAACTTTTTGAGTCACAATAACACTCTATTTGTCAGCATCCATGTTTTGATTAAAATTTTATTGAGGATTCTCCACCTTAAGTAAGCAAATCTATCTTCTTCTTCTTTTTAATTTGAATAAAATTTTAAAATGTTAATTATTTTTTTTACATATTTTTATAGTATATGTATTTTTTTTTGGTGTTTACTTGTTTTATTGTTTTTTCTCAAATAAACCTGTTTTATGAATTTATGATTTGTACATGTTATGGTTTGTTTTAGATTTTGTAAAATTATATTTGTTTGTAAATTGTTGAAACTTATGTTGAATTACCAACTTAGGTGTTTTATAGTGAAATAAATAATGGCTTGTTTAACTGGTTTGTTTTAGATTTTGTTAATTTTATTTTCGAGTTGGAATTTCTGTTAATGTGTATAAATTTGTATCTACGTAGAAAATTGATAATGAATTAAGAGAATTATTAAAATATGTTGAATAATCTTGAGTTAAACCAATATTTTTGCAAATTTATTTAGTTAATGTAGTTTAATTAATATATGTTATCATCATTATTTGATATAGATTCAATAGAATATGTGTAAAAATATCTAATTAGAGCATTACGTGTCCATGCAAAATGTGTAAAAATAAAAAGTTTATCGATCCAAATATTGTAACGATGCATCTTGTGCAATAGAGGAATATCTGTGGTGGTATGCACACGGAAAACCATTTGTTTCTTACGAGATCATGGTAGAAATGATGGTTAGGTCAACTTCTAGTGCTGACAACGTGCATGTAGTTGAAGATGACAATAGTAATTCTTATAGGACAATGACTTTCCCTCTTAGCTTTCAACATTTATGGATTGAAAATTAAAAAAAAAATACAGTTTGGTACTAAAATGTGAATCTCTAAAATAATAGGGACTAGATGATAGGAAATCTGAAACTTTAGGGGTTGAACCGCACCAAAATCTAAATGGGGCATGTATTTTATTCAAGAAGAAAAATTAATTGTGAATACAAAGAACAATAAATAAAAAAAACTTGAGATAATCCAATTGAAAAAAAAATGAAGGACAAAACAATGGAGGTAGATAGCAAATAAAAAATTAAATACTAATTTTCAATTAAATAAATTTCAAAGGATAAAAATGAAAAAACATTAGCTTGAAAAAATGATATATAAAAAAAAACCAAATCTATCATGGGTGAATCTTCTAGAGCTGGATTAATTTTCCAAACTTGTAACCTGTAAAATCCTAGACATGGGCTTAACCAAGAAGTTCAAATCCAAACTAATTTAATGTTGAAGGATGAAATTGAGTAAAAACAAATACCAACCTAAAAAATTTGGCAAAAAAAAAATAACAATCAAAATAATGAAGGATAAAATATGACAGGAAAAAAAATAATAGAGGGTGAAATCTAAAAGAAATTCAATTCTAAAAATTATCTCAGATTATATAAATAATAATTAAAAGAATGAACACCAAATTTGACACATGAAAAAATATAAATGAGGATAAAATTGAAACAAAATACCATTTGAATAAATTATTTAAAATAAAACAAATATTAGCCAAAAGACCAAGGACTAAATAAAAAAGACTCGAATTATATAAATAGCAATTAGAAGAATAAAAACCAAATTTGATAAATGAGAAAATTGAATACAGATGAAATTGAAATAAATTTATTTTCATAAATTATTTCAAATAATACAAATATTAACAAAAAAAACCAGGGACTAAATCAAAAAGTAAGAGAAGTTAAAAGGATTATTTGAAAAATTACAAGGCAGGTGTAAACATCAAAGAATAGAGAGAGAAAGAAGAAGAAGAAAAAGAAATGGTCGCTAGAGCCAAACCGAAGAGTCGTTTGGTGTATACGCGGTTAGTACATGGAGGAAACACCGAGAATAATCAAACGTTGTCCCAGAACAGTGTTTTTTGCCACCAAAATCATCCACGCGCATCGTTTAAAGATGACATAGCGGCTAACACGTGAACAATTTTTTTTAATGCTTTTAATCTATCAAAAGACCAAAATGCCCCTAACTTTACCCAATAACAATGAAAAAACCAAAACTACAATGACAGAAATACCCTCACAACCAGACATAAAAAAATGAACTTCAAGAGTAATTAAGTATGGACTATGCTTATAAAATGAAAAAGATGAAAAACCCCTCATTGTCAATTAATTGTGTTTTTTTTATCTATAAAGGCAAATTGATTATTTTGTTGTGTACATTTAATATAAAAGTACAAATATAACCCACTATAGCATCCAAGAATTTCTAACCTTTAAAGGTATTAATGTTATTTTATTGTGTATTTGAAAAGAAAAATATTTGTCTTGCCCTCAGCAATTTGAAAATGCTGAAATTATCTTATTGCATTCACAATCAAAACCCTTATCCATTAGCAAATGAGTGCAATGTGGTAAAAACATTAGTGGTAGGGTCATAGTGTTTAATTTAACTATCCTTATCATTTTTTTTTTTAAAAAAAAGAAAATTCTAATTCTAATGTTTCCTCAACTGCTTTGCCTCAGATTGAAGGGTTTTCAGATTGATTGCATCTGAAATTCAAGAACACCTCGAGACTCTATTTTATACATATGAATTATGAGTCTGAATTTTCACTGAATATTAGACCCAAAGTTTTCTCAATTGGTTTGCATTAGATTGAGGGATTTTGAGATTGGATGCACTTTGGAATATATATATATATATATGTGTGTGTGTGTGTGTGTGTGTGTGTGTGTGTGTGTGTGTGTGTGTGTAGCTATAGAAGA
>Ga0307510_10005549_pt1 | contig 15033 bp, 16 predicted proteins | sample 12_EM_MG_FD_207224 | JGI IMG/M metagenome (GOLD analysis project Ga0307510, IMG submission 207224) | Populus trichocarpa ectomycorrhiza microbial communities from riparian zone in the Pacific Northwest, United States - 12_EM | ecosystem: Host-associated > Plants > Roots > Unclassified | place...
TTAGGCAATTCCCTGATCCCTCATTCGCTCTCACTCATTCTCTATTGTTCGACTCATACAGACCGCAGCACTTGTCCGCGGAGTACCATACGACACAGACAGCCCCCTCTTGACCAGAAGTACCTACTATAGTGACCATGGTCCGTGCACGATCGTGCCTGTATATAAGCGCCCTGTATTTCGACAGTCAAGCCCTAAGCTTGACTTGATTCTCAATATCAACGTTCTTGAAAGCTCCCCAAGTGCCTCCCCTTTTACCCACTTCATTCTAAGTCGTCTCTAGTAAAGCTAGAGACTCCTCTATTCCTTCAAAGTACTCGCCACCAGTTCACCTCTTAGTACAAGTCGTACTATCAAGGCCTGTTGAAGCCTTAACAACCTGGAGAGCAGCCGACATGGCGCGTCGCTGTCCAAGGGACAGGGAGCCTATGATGAGGTCAGCTGGGGTGGAGGACTCTGGAACCGGGATTACGCCACCCGTCCATTTGCATCGGGGCGGATCCGCACGATTCTCTTGGTCCTCCCTCCAAAGGTGGAAGGGGAGGGTCTTCAAAGGGAGTGTGGGAGGGGGGTCTGGGAGTTGGGAGGACTGTGCTTCGGCATGGAGTTCCGCAAGGTTGAAGTCTTTACCTCGGGGACCTGGCCAGTTGCAGGCGAAGACACAGGGGTCAGCACATGTGGGCTTTCTATTAAGCTTGACGGCGAGTGGGTGGATGGAGATGGAGATGGCGGGGTGTAGGAGGCATTGCATATCCAGTGCACCCATAAAAAGGGTAGCTTGGGGCAGGTGTTTATGCTTTTTGAGGGAGAGGAGGGGGCGGAGTAGGTTCTGGTTTGGAACAAAGATGATGGTGTGACGGCCAGGGTGGGGACCAGGGGAAAGGATTCCGGCTATGGCAGCCTCAGCAGCCGCAAGGGTGCGGTTGTGGCTGGAGCAGAATCCCCGCTTGATGCATGTGCTGTTTGTAAACGTGAGGAAGGCGACGACGAAGTGGTCAGGGTGTGGGATGGGGTAGATGTGGATGGTGTTGTGGTTGGGGGGCGGGTGGTTTGCAAGCGCGATGATGGTCTCGGTCCTAGCCGGAGTTGCTGGGAGGCTGAGTGTGCTATGGACTTGGGGGTGGGACCATGTGAGACCGGTGGGGATGCAAAACGTCAGAAAGGAGGTGGGGAGGAGAGAGGTGAGGGGGGTGGGGATCGGGGTGGGGGGAACGTAGAAGGCAGAGGAGTCATATGAGGGGAGAGTACGCAGGAGGGCAGAAGGGGGGCCACCCCCGCCCTCCCTCAGCATGATCCCCAGGGGGTACTGAGTAGGGTTATGATCCTCCCTTTGCAGGGTTCCCCATTACAAGGAATTCCAGGATCTGCTTGCCTTTGCTCATAAGGTCCAGCAAGGGGGGTGGGAATCAACTTAAGCTATCGGGCATCTTAGTAGCCGGATAACCGACAGAGGATAAGTCCTCTTGAGCCAGGACTGGGGCACTAACCCTGCCTGCTACAGTCCGGACAAGGGGTTCACCCCCCTGCTTTCCCGTTCCCAGCACTTGGCTTTGCAAATGCCCATTTGGGCGCAGATTCACCAAGTGTCTGGATCTCTGTCTTGCCAGATTTGACCCAATTCTGGTACACAATAGGCACCTATATCAGGAGTCCATCTGACTAACGACCCCAGAGCCAAAGCCCAGGGCACCGGGTGGCCTGTCCACTTGCGTGGTCAGCTTGTTTTTAAATCCATTTCCCAGTTTTATCAGACCCTTATCTCCCCATAAGGGAAGTCCCTTTCGGGCTGGGCACCCATAACCCAGTGGCCATGGTGGGTAACCCATTAGGGCATGTGGTGTGGGCTGTTTTTCGCCTATGGCCGGGATCGAACCCGCAGCCACCAGCTGCCAACTGCTGGTAGCCTCAGCCTCCCTTCAGATGAGCGTCACCACTGGGCCACTAGGGCCCCCCTGAATTTGTTCTTCGGTAGGCCAGAAGAGACTACACAGAGACGGTGCGGATGAGCACTGACGAGAGCGATGTGTAAGAGAACGGGGGACTACTAACCCTGGCATCATCATGTTCCGCCACCGTGTTGGGTTCTGTATCACTTGCATCGCGGCGAGCATATCATCATTCCCAGGAGAGATGATCGGGTCAAACGTGAAGTTCATCAAATCGGCATGTTGTTCTTCGACACCAAAAGTGAAGTCGCTGCCGTTTGATCTAGGCGTAGTTTCCGGTCCGACTTCCATGGGTATTCGCAGGGATGGCATCATTCAACTCACTCTGAGTCGTCGCACCGCTGTTCACTGGGACTGATTGAGCTAGGGTTGGGGCGTTTGCGCCGCCGACACCTGCCGCGAACAAATTCGAGGTTGAGTTATGCGGTGGTGGTTGCTGCTGCTACGGTTTCTGATACACTTGCCCCGTCACGCTTATGCTTCGCCAATAAGCTCCCCAGGGAGCAGGAGTAAAATTTGGTGTGTGACGCCCATCGATGACACCATGTGGAGACCCCGTCGTGTTTAATGAGGCGTTAGATTACTTGGCACATTCTTGTGTCCAGTCCGTGGGTGGTGAATCTCGAGCAGTCTGGGCGAAGGGGCTAAGGTGGGGCAACGTCGGAGGTTAACCGAATTCGGAGTGTAATATAAAGTATGACTCACCTTGAGCATGAACGCCCAGGTGAACACGTCAGATACGAAACAGCATCTATTGCGGGAGTGGTATTAGAGCTGACAATCAAAATGTAGCCGGGTTACTCACCATCTACTGTAGCACAAAACGTATGTAATCCGTCAGGGCCAATGAGTCAACAAGATCCGCGACGACAGCCTTGGCACTTCCCAGGTTCCTTTGAAAATTCCAGGGTAACGTTAGTCTCGGTCGATACGGCACGAGCGAGTGAGACTCTTACCCTCGAGGGGAGTCCTCATCGTAGGGCCTGTAGCTGCACTAAATACCTCTACGAACCCGAAAGGGAACATGACCAACCTCTCATAATTCGAGTTGCTAAGAGCGAAGGAAGCGCACATGAACCCGATAAATCAGGAAGAGCAAACGCCGTGACACCTTGGGGTCGCAGCCTTTGGGCTGGTTGATTATCGAACTGGTTCTGAAGAGAAAGGTGACCGTATTGCGTAGCATCGGATGTGGTAGAGCCGGGATGTTGATGGAGGATTGATATCGATTGTCGTGTCATGTTGCTGGTTTCGCTTGATGCTCAGGGTACGGGTGGAGGACCAGTTAACGTACGAGGATGCGGAAAGTGGAAGCTAGTGTTCCTGTTTGCAGAGAGTCGTCAACGCGCGCTGGTCCTGTCTCCACGTCTATACTTGATGACCCAGATGGTAGATGGTGGAGGAACACATATCATGCTGGACAGGAACTGAGAGGAACCAGACGGTGTGGGATGGTAAGACCGCCTGGGAGAGTATAGGGAGGATAGGGACCAGAGGACGGTGAGGGTTGGAATAGGAAGACAGAGCGCTGTTTTGAGATTGAGCGGATAATGTGCAAGTATTCAACGAGATGGCGCTTGGGTGGTCCGAGGAGATAGTTGTGACTGATAATAAAAGGGGTGATAAAGGAACGAACGAAGAGGAAATGGGCTGAGGGGAACGAACTGAGGGAGAGTCGTTCCTGCCTCTGAGGTGGGAATCGTGTTGGTATATCTCTGCATCAAGCCCGGGATTATTGGATCTCGAGCACTCTGGGCTCAGAGGCTACAGTGGGGCAAGTGAGAAAGGTTAACCGGATTCGCCGTCAAATTAAAGGATTAGCTAACCTTGAGAGGACCGAGGTGAATGACGCGAATACAACAATGCGTATATGGGCAGAATGGTGGCTATCTTAGAGCTGATGAGGGTGAAGTAGGCAAAAGTTGATGCACCATTTGGCGTGAGTCGTATGTAACCCGTCTGCGCCAAGGAGTTGACAAGGGTTGTAGCAACAGGCTTGACACTTTCCATTCTATGAGAAATGCTGGGTTGACATTAGCTTCGGGAGACGCGGTCACACGGCACGACGGAGTAAGATTCTTACCCTCATGAGGAAGACCTTGTCCGCTACCTCGAAGCTGCGCCAGAAACCGAAGAAGGACACGACCTGAAAGACCCACAGGTGACCACGGCAGATCAGGATGATTCTAATCAAGCAGAAGTCGATTGGAAAACGTACAATCAATGGCAGAAGCTTGACGCAGATCTCGCATGCCCTAACTTACAAACACCGGAAATGAATTGCGACATATGGATCACGGAAGGCACGACGAACATGTCACATGAGCACAACACATTGGCAATTCCTAAAGGGATGTCGTTGGCTTCTGGGCAATCCAAGGCGCTGATGTTTCAGCCTTGAAGCTTGAACGATACAGCGATTCCTGACCTGTCTAGAGCGCCTGTACATGCTCTCGCAGGCCAACAAAAAATGATGAAGTGATGATCGTAAAGTCCAGTAGCGCAGATCACACGAAAATTCTTTCAGGTTTCGGGGTTCGGCCCAGCACAAATAATTCCCGAGGGAATGTCGTTGAGTTCATGTGCAATCCAAAGCGCTGAGCTTTCATCCTTGAACGATACAACCATTCTTGACACATCAGATCCTGCACGTGCTCTCGTAAACCAAAAAAAAATGATGGGGTGGTCAAGTCGAGTATCGCAGATCCGTTTACAACTACTGTAGACAATAAAATCTCAGTTCATAAAAAAAAAAAGAGTAGCGCGGATTGGGAAGGAAAAAGGAAATTTTCGTTCGGCTTTCGGTCCGTGCTACGGTCCGCAGCAGCGCCCAGCTCATCGGCAACTCCCGACGAAAAACTTTCTTTGATTTTTGACTGGAATTCAGCCCAACGCTGTTTAGCCCAAATCCACCAATTCCTCGCACACCGTACCCCCTTCCCTTGCATACGCCCCCCACGCGACGCATGTTTTTAGATGTCTGCTATTCCAATAATCCGTTGCCCTCCAGTGCTGTGACTGACGGGGCCTACACGCCGACGTTGTGCTCGCCACCCTCTTGGCACTATGCCTTTGTGGCACATTATTTCTGTGTTGTTCATATCATCTGAGCAGGGCATACCTCCGTGGATTCTTAGCACAAGATGGGATTGCGCCTGTTCGGTTTTTCGACACTTGTCATATGATGCGTCCTTTTCTTTTCTCCGCCCCGCACACGCTTTCGCTTTTGTCACAACAGGCGACACATACATTTCTCGCACACTTGCGGTACCCAGAGTACTCCCTGTCCAAATCGCACATTCATTGTGCAACGTGCATATTCTCTAAAGGACCTTCGTAGGCGGCCCCGCGGAGGGTTACAGAGGGTGTCCTGGCGACTGGGGGCTGTGTGAGGGCAGGAGGTTGTTCAGGTGACATCGGACAAGGTGATTCCGCTCGTCTCCTGACTCAGCTCTCACTCGTTGTAGCACGATGTTGACCAAGGTGACACTTGCGCCCACACAACGTACGGCGGTGTTCTCATTCATACCAGGGGCGTCCATTAGCTCTCATGATCGTCTGCGTTCCTCAACGCGTTCTCCCTCATGGTGTTACCATTCCCTCTCCGTACTGACCATTAGCATATGAACTCCTCTTCATTCACGCTTGGTTCCCAACACCACACCAGGATCAGGATAATGACAAATACCCGTATCAGGGGTACAGGTGCTACCACCGATGCGTCAGGCAGGCGTCGTGGTGCTCACAGGAACTTGGTGTACTGCTACTTGACAGCACACCCAGCGTGCCATTTCTGCAGCCGCCACCTCATGTCTTAGAAGATGTCCGCATCACGGTATATATTTGGCATTCTCGAGCTGCTCGAAACGAATGTCACAGGTAGTGCTCATGCTCGGTCACGTCACTCGCTGTTCGTGTCCCCAGCTCTGTGCGCGAGGTTGAGTAGTGTGGAATCTGAAGCGCAACAATCGGATAAACATCAGATGGCGCGTTGTTAGGGAGGAGTGTGAGGAGGATGTCTGAGACGAGCGGGTGGAGTGTGGTCGTTGCATAGACTACACACCAAACCACCCTTGCTGTAATGGCTTGTGAGGCCTGAGCCTGTTTCTCGTGTGTACCACCCGTACCACACATGCCTGTTCCTGTTGCGACACCCACTCGGGATGATGCCGTTCAAGACATGCCTTGCTACTGGACTTTCACTTACATACCGCTTCGGAGCGTTCCCTTTCATATCAAGCCTGGTGTGGGATTTTGTATGTGTGAATCGCATACCTCATCAATCTTCGTTTTATCCAAGTGCTCTGTACGTCATGCACCATGCCCAAACATCATCGTCTTTGGCTCGGGCTGTACGTAGGTGCGGTCCCGTGGATGGCCTATTCTGCGCAAGCGCGCACGATTGCGAGCTGCGAGCTGCGTCGAAACTGGTGAGATATCATCGAAGAGAAACCCTGCGATTCATTGGCTGGGTGGGTGCTCCACCCGATATCTGAGGTCAGCTCGGTTGGAGGGGATTTGGAGGCGTCAGTTCATCTTCGCAAACCAGATTCGCGATTAGTATTTCCCTTCTATCATCGTGCCACACTACCAGTCACTCCATGGCACCGATCACTTTTCCGCGTCAGGTACCCCAGCCGGGTGTGTGTTCAGAGACTGAGTGTCAGTAATACATGCGGTTTCATTCAAATTCAACGTTCAACCAATCATAAGGGCAGTTTGATGCTGACAGCCAATCCAGTCAGAAGCGAAGTGCTGTTGGGCCTGCTGATTCGACGTGTGATACTTGAGTAACGTAACTTGGAGTAACCATGTTGGGATACTCATATCTTGACTTTTCTCAATCAGACACGCCGACTCAACGCACTCAACCTTGACTCAAGCACCCCCGAAGTATGTTAACTTCCCAGCGCTACTGTAATTGAAATGCTTCCAATTATGGACCCGCCGTGTGGGAAACCCTGAGCTCCTTGGGCGTTATCGATAACAATCTGAGAGTCCACCTCTTTTCAATAAGCGCCTTACCACCGCATCCCGGGGTCTAATGTCTATCTCTCGTAGTCCCGTCCTAGACTAGTTCCCCTTTCATTGCCCACATCTCTTCGGTTTGCGGTATGAGCCAACCCTCGTCATCCTCATCATTCGAGGCGACCTTCAATGCTGCCCTGGAAGACTACGCAAAGCGGTCCGGAACGAAATTAGATGGGCATCATCTCCTCATCAAACAACCATAAGGAGGAAGAACAGGACACACAGCAGACTTCTTTCTTATGGCAACGCAGGACGGTCCACTCCTTCATAGGGAGAATATCGAATACGCGCACAGTTTGGTCGCGTGATACGCTTGTGAGCAAGTTCCCATGTAGAGCACATGCGAGGGCTTATGTACCATTCTTGTGCCGATGGCTAGAGGATATCGCGTCAATGTGTTTGTTATATGTCACTAGGCAGAACATGAGGTACATACAGCATCATGAGCCCGGTTCCAGGGCAGGACCCGAGAACTTGAGGAGATTGTCCTTGCCGTTGGACACGAGCAGGCTCTACGTCGGATGCCACTCGAAGCACTTGATGTCAGATACGCGACCCGGAAGGACGTGTTCCTCCCTCGGGGAAAGTCCAGACACGCACAGTAGAGTCGTCTCTGGCTGTGGCCAAGCGTGCATTGCTCGGCGAGAAGCTGAGACTACGCATGGCTTCTTGACGTGCGGGGGATTCTGTGAAGTTGTTCATGTATTTAACGATTGCATATTCGTCCGCGGATGCGATGTGGGTGCCGGTGTGGTTGGAGGCCAGCGCGCGGATAGCAGTACCGTGCGCTCGTATGATGGTTTCAAAGTTGAACGTCAACCAGTTCCAAGCCGTGAACTCCCCACTCGTGGAACCGGTAAGTACGCGGCGTCTCTCTGGCATCCACTAGGTAGCGACATCAGGTGGGGAAAAAAAGACCGACGACACATCAGCGAAAATGACGAACCGTGACCGCATTGACGGGGATCTTGGCGCGCGATATGCGTGTGGCAGTCGAGGTTGTTCACCACCACGATTTTTTCGTTCTCGGACACTGACCTGTGTAGGGTGTATACGGATTTGCTTAAACATCAAAGGTTTGAGAATCATACAAGCTATCTGTGGCGCACCAGGGGGGGACGCGCGGTGAGGACGGAGTCCAAGGGATAAGGAGAACGATGTGGCGTACCTGTCCGTCAAGGACCCTTTGGATACTCGTCAAGCATTACTCCCTGTCTATGCACGGTCTGGTCTCATAGCATTCTATCGGATCGTTCGAGATAGCAAAGACTGCAGGTGGGGCTTAGGAGTTGTGTGAAAGAGCGAATTGATGATGGCAAGCCACTCGAGTTGGAACGGTAAAGTCCTTTGGAACTTAGAAGATGGTGTCGAAGACGAGGCGAGGCGACACTTGAGGCGCCGTAGAGGGGTCCTCAGAAGAGGATGTGGTTGTATCTGACGACGGGAAGGACGATAATGGGCAAAAAAAAGAGAATGAAAAGGGAGGGGGAGAGGAACTGACCGAGGTGCCTGTCTCCGATGAGAAAAGTAGACGGCGGCTTAGTGATGCCAACGCCGGCCAGAAGCATGGAAACGAAACAGGTGAGGTCGATGGTCAAGGCGAGCATCAGAATCAATTCCATAGTCGGTCAGAAAACGGGACGTTGGATTGAGGGTTTGCCCTTTCGGAGGTCTTGCGAGAGGAATCGCCGGGGTATGAAGTGTGAAAGAAGGAAGAGTGTTGGACCCATGAGGCCAATATGACAACGGTACATATTATGGCAATAGACGTTCAACGCATCAGCGCTCAGCGCTCAGCCTCAGATTGACGAGGCCATCGCAGGCAAAACCGCTTAAAGAGAGAACCTGGCTGAGTTCGAGTTCGAGTTCGGCCAAAATGTTCGGTTTCTCGGCAACTCCCGATGAACCAACTTTACCCACGATCCCATGAATGGGGCCATGGCACTGGCATGTCCCCATCATCTGTCAGTGGACTGTGAAACGTCTTATATGCACCTGGACTTGCTATTGGTCATTATACTGGGTTGGCGTGTTCAAGCACATGTCCCACTCTGTGCACTTTGGTTCTATCTTCACTGAATCCCGAAAATTCAGGGGTCATTGCCACAGCCCACAGCGGTCACGATCATGTGGGCATGAGCGCCAAGTCTATGTTGTCCTGTTCTGATCCCAGCGCTTCTGTACTCGAAATGCCTACAAGCACACCATGTGTCCCCGTGGGAAACTCTTATCGATGGAAACATGAGGCAGTCTGCTTTTCCTGCCCAGCTCATACCTCTCTACCAAGAAGTCCCGCCATCTAGCCGCCATCATCTCGCCAAGGATACATCCTGTCTTATTGCTTACAGCTCTTCCTTTCCAGATATGAATGTTTCACCTTCCGCGTCCTTCCTCTTGTTGTACAATTCCGCCTTGCAAGATTACACAACCCAGACGGGGACAAACCTAATCGATCACCCATTCGCCAAACGACTAGAGAAGTGCGAATCTGTCGAGTCTATCTCCTCTCTTCTTCAAGAAAATGTACGGAGATTCCGCGAATTCCGAAGGGAAGATGGAAAGATCACCAAGTCACTCAAGTGTGCCATTCATGTACTCCACACTCTCTCTACCGGCACTGTCCTTGGGGACGTTGTCGGCCTAGTGCGCCCAAAGGCAATTATTCCCATTTCATATCTCTGATGCATATGCCATAGTCATTCCCACCTGCCATGGCAGTATTTGCTGCATTCGCAATCTTACTCGAGGTAAGTGTCTTTCTGCAACTCTTAATCCTATATCCCTGTAACATTCAAGTGCATTAGGCGGTAAAGGATGTCAGTGCGAGCTACGATGCTCTCGTCGAGTTGTTCGAGTCCATCGAGAGATTCCTCAGCAGACTTGATATTTACACAAGGATCCTTCTTACGCCAGCCGTTACTGACATCGTCATCAAAATATTAGTGGAAGTTCTCTCCACCCTTGCTATGGCAACGAGGCAAGTCAAACAAGGCCGATTAAGTGAGTCTCATCCCTGATGATGTGGTGCTTTTGCTGAACACACCACAGAGAAATTCGTAAAGAAAATTCTTGGAGAGAACGACATCGAGGCTGTCCTGCAGCGACTAGACAGGCTCACTCTTGACGAGGCTCGGGCCACAGGCGCACAGACACTCGAGGTTGTGTGTGGCCTCGTCCACCACAGGCGCGTTGTTTTGGATGGTAAGAAACATTTACACACCATGTTCAAGTTAGTCGCACCTAAATGAACGATCATACCTCTAGATCTAGACGACAAGGCGTCAGCAGACAGTATCCGGATGGCTCTTGGTCAGTCTTTTGATGAGAACCAAACCTTCACCTGACTTGCTGGTAGAACTCCTGCAGAAAATTTCAAGCGACCTCAACAAGTCAAGGCGTGAGTTATTCCTCGATGGCACTGCTACTGGCTGTCAATGCTGACAGTTTGAGATGATGTTCTCGCAGGTGAAAATTTGCAGAAAAACATTCGAAATTGGCTCTCTCCTCCAGATCCTTGGAAGAACCACAACATTGCGCGTGAATCTCAACACACCGGAACCGCAACATGGTGGATCCATGGTGAAACTTTCTCAAACTGGAAACGTTCTAGCCCAGGTTCACTCTTGTGGCTACATGGGAAGCGTCAGTGTTTGCGCTATCTTTATCTCCCCACAACTCATGGTTTTCACCTTTGCAGCGGGAGCAGGGAAGAGCATTTTATGGTACGTACATCCTTTCATGTTTTCCCTCCGGAAACTAATAAGGTGCCATTACCCAGTTCCTCAGTCATCCAGGATATCCGCTCCATGTGCGAATTAGGACTCGCATCACTTGCCTTCTTTTATTGCGACTTCAGAGAAGACCAAAAGCGGCACCGCCGTGGACTACTTTCCTCACTCCTGGTCCAGCTCTGTCAACAATCTGATGCCTATTACGACACCCTCTCCAATTTTTATTTGGCACATCATGATGGCTCGCAACATGCGAGCGATAGTGAACTAGCGCAATGTCTGAAACATTTGCTTGCGCTCCCAGGACAAGCCACAGCATATATTGTCATCGATGCCCTCGATGAATGTCCAATAACGACCGGATTGCCGTCACCCCGCGAAGAAGTCTTGGGTCTTGTGCAGGAACTTGTCAGATTGCATATTGCGAGCATGCAGATTTGTGTCACGAGCAGACCCGAGGCCGACATCGAGCTTGTCCTCAACCCCTTGGCATTCCGTTCTGTTTCATTGCATGGAGAGAAGGGTCAAGTTCAGGACATCGAAGACTACATCAAATTCGTCGTTAGCACGGATGTTAATATGAAAAAATGGAGAAAAGAAGACAAGGAGCTTGTCATTGAAGTACTGACAAGAAAAGCCAGTGGGATGTGAGGAATTAGTCCCATCGTCCATCATGGTTTCTTGCTTACACTCATAAACTAGGTTCAGATGGGTGACATGCCAGCTTCAATACCTCAGACACTGTCTCCGACAACGGATCCGGCGGGCTCTGGATGAATTGCCAGACACGCTCGACGAGACATACGATCGCACGTTGGAAGAAATCGGCAAGCAAAACTGGGAATACGCACACAGACTCTTTCAGTGTGTCGCCGCCGCTTCTCGCCCACTTCGCGTCGAGGAGCTCGCGGAGTTCCTCGCATTCGATTTCGACACAGATTCAACTCCCACACTCCGGGAGGATTGGCGCGAGGAGGACCCGGCACACGCTGTGCGATCCACATGTTCCAGTCTGCTTGCGATTGTCGATGTGGGTGGATCGTCCGTTATCCAATTTGCGCATTTTTCGGTGAAGGAGTACTTGACATCGAAGCGCCTCGCGGAATCAAAGGATACCATTTCCCGATTCCACGTTTCTATGACATTGGCCCACACGATCATTGCGCAAGCCTGCCTAGGTGTTCTAGTACATATCGATGCAAGTATCACCAAGGATGACCTGGAGCGGTTTCCCCTCGCCAAGTATGCTGCGGAGCACTGGGTGGGCCATGCCCGGTTCCAGGATGTATCGCCAAAGATCCGAGATGTGATGAAACGTCTCTTTGACCCTATTAATCACCACCTTTCTGTCTGGGTCTGGATTTACGATCCAGATCGCAAAACTGGAAACTTCAACTTCGAATGCCCATCACAGGCCAAGGCGACGACTCCCTTACATTACGCCGCATTTAGTGGCCTGCACGACGTCGCCAAGTTTCTGATTGTCGAGCGCTCCCAGAATGTAAACGCTCGGGGCCTTGACTTGAGTGAAACTCCGCTGGGTGCAGCATCTCGACAGGGCCATTCCGAAGTCGCTCAAGTCCTCCTCGAACATGGCGCGAATACGGAAATCCGAGACGAGGACAACTGGTGCCCACTGGAACGGGTATCGGAATCGGGACATCTGGAAACTCTTCATGTGCTTCTAGAACATGGTGCGGATTTCAGGGCCCTAGACAAGTATAATTACACGCCCTTACATGTAGCGTCTTTACATGGACAGCTGGACTTGGCTCTGATACTCCTCCAGCATGGCGCGGATGCAAATGCCAAACAGAAGGATAACAAGACTCCACTACATATGGCGGGAAACGGTGGGGTTGCTCGGGTTCTTCTCGAGTACGGCGCAGATCCGAACGCACGGGACAGCAGCAATCAGACACCGTTGCATGGCGTAATGGAACGGGGATTTGCAGGACGTCCAGAAGCCGCTCGGGTGCTTCTCGAGAATGGCGTAGATGTGAATGCACGCGATTCCAAGAACCAAACTCCATTACATGTGGCGTCCGACTGGGGAAATCTTGATGGTGTACAGTTGCTGCTCCAGCACGGCGCTGATATTCATGCGCGGGACGACGGAGGTCGGACACCATTCCAGGTATCATAGATATCATCGACATCACCACCATACTCGAAATACCCCGGGAAACATCAGGACGTTATGCAGTTATTACTGGAGCATGGCGCAGAGGATCACAGGAGGCAATAGCTACGGACGGGGAGCCCAGGGCGTGTGTTGGACCCCAGATACTATCATCGCAGTATTCATACGTTGTACGTGACCTCGATACTCTGAGGATAATTCACATAAGATTAGGATCATAATCGCATAGAAACGCCATTTAAACAAGCACGGGACATGTATCTTCAACCCACCGCCTGGAGCGGGCGATCACCCGAACGACGAGAACAATGTCCTGTACTACTAACATACGTTGGGACTGATTCAGATAACGTTTACTTCCACCTTCTGATACACAGAACCTTCCTTCCTTTTCCTTCCTTTCGAAACCCGTAATACCCAATGCTGCCGCGTCGAATTTATTGAATTACGAAAATCTCCAACACACAAAGGCGCGAGTGAGGCGACACGATGGTCGGCCATGAAGGCACTCACGTGTCGCACCTCACCGGCACGTGCATTGCCAGTGCATCGCTTTTTTTTCCCGCTCCGAGTCCGGAGGTGTCCGGGAAACCTCGTGGTGAAGCATCCTGGTTTGATTCGACACACCTCGTCGCAATCTAGGTGCAGGTCGACAAGTTGAAGCATTGACGTCCCGAAGGTGAGGAATGAACACCGGAACCACCTTCCATTGTTCCGATGGTGGGCCTTCTTAAGAACGAAGGGGCGCAAGTGCTGTCCCAACGTGCTGTATGTATGTCGGCGGCGGCGGCGGCCAAGCAGAAGTAGTTCACTGGTATTATTATAGTATTGGCACGCGCAGGTCCTGGCTGTGAATGCACAGCCGCCAAGAGGGAACACAGCCTGTGAGCAAATGAAAATGGACATGCAGCGACCAAAAAGGGCTTGGCTTCATTCAGGGACACAGCGGAAAGTCCTCATGATGTGATGAGGAGTGCGAGGGGCTTACGAGCTGGACTTTCCGCCTGACCTGCTTACGTCGTATCCTCGGGCACCACACCGGGACACTGGGACAGGAAGATGTTTAATATGCTGCATATACGTACCCAGAAGCTACACTTTCCAATATGCATGTTGTGTTATTTCTAGAAATCTATAACATAGGGCCAACGCGGGATGGGCGGCAAGTTCACGTTAGTAAGTGATCGGGTGGTAAAAAGTTCAGATGTGGATACTGTACTGTATGGCATGGCATGAGAACATTTCGGAACCCGGAGTACCTCCTCGTGGCAGGTGGCAGCAAGTCGCACCACGTGGAACCTCTCACGTAAGCACGTCACACGCTAATATCGCCATTGATGAGACAACGAGGTGCTTAGCTCATTCGATTTGACTGGCCCACCAGACAATTCAATTGCTTTATTTAGTGGCCTTCATGATACATAGATACGAGCAGCGATTACAACAAAAAGACAAATACTGCGGAGATAAGAGAGCTACGAAACAACAGAGAAAAAAGCGCTCTGTAGAGTAACACAACCAAACGGTCAGGGACCCCGACGTACAAAACATTGTTGATTATACTACACGCACAACACGACGAGCGAGAAAGCATGACCCGCGGGAGCCGGGTGAGACTGAGCGACCGACATGAGCACTGCGCAAGAAAAAAAAAAAAAGAAATTGTTGAGGGGATTAAAATTGAATTGCTGCCAGCCACCGTGGGTACGGTGAACAATGTGAAAATCGAAGGAAAAAAAAGTGAGGATGCCAGGGTAGGAGAGTGTCATCGCGGTGTCTAAGAGGGTGAGATGTTTTCAACCGACAGGCTGCGGCTGAACGTTTTGAAAGGAATTGAACGCAAGAATGGTCCCGAGCGTGCCGTTGTGATCCTGAATTTGTTCTTCGGTAGACCAGAAGAAACTGCACAGAGACGGTGCGGATGAGCACAGACGAGAGCGATGTGTAAGAGAGCGGGACTACTAACCCTGGCATCATCATGTTCCGCCACCATGTTGGGTTCTGTATCGCTTGCAATGCGGCGAGCATATCATCATTCCCAAGAGAGGTGACCGGGTCAAACGTGAAGTCCATCAAATCGGCATGTTGTTCTTGGACACCAAAAGTGAAGTCTGCCGCCGTTTGATCTAGGACTTAGTTTCCGGTCCCGCTCCCATGGGTATTCGCAGGAATGGCATCATTC
>Ga0307510_10005550_pt1 | contig 15033 bp, 21 predicted proteins | sample 12_EM_MG_FD_207224 | JGI IMG/M metagenome (GOLD analysis project Ga0307510, IMG submission 207224) | Populus trichocarpa ectomycorrhiza microbial communities from riparian zone in the Pacific Northwest, United States - 12_EM | ecosystem: Host-associated > Plants > Roots > Unclassified | place...
ATAGGTCTGTTTGGGGGAAAGCTATGGTGCGGTGCATAGGTGATTTTACGCCCTGATGAAACTTACCGGACCCCATGAATGTTAGGTCAGGTATTCTACGAGGGTGGACCCATTCGCCTGTTTCTAGCAAATAATAACCATTAATTGTGAAAGGAAAGAAAGAGGAACATTCATGCATGACATTCTGAGGCTATCAATCATTAAGCTAGCTATCTATTTAGTCACCACCCACGAAACATCCCATTATCACTTCGGACGGAGCTGCTTCAAGAGCCTATCAATCTCCAAGGATGCCGCACCAGTAGCCTTTGACTTCAGCAGCTCCAGTGCGTTAGCATCCCTGGCCCGGAAAGCCTCTTCCCCGGCCTTAACCATATTACCGCAGCGAACCCACATGTCTATCCTATCCGCAGGAGGTAGATTAGTGCATTTAGGTATGAAGATAGATGCCGCCTTGGTGTTGCCTGCAACCAGACACTCATTAAAGAATGCCTAAAACGATGTAAGTAAGATTCTTAAAAAAATAAAAAATAAACCGGAAAACAAAGTCGATACCTCCCACCCAATCGGGCTCTTTTTGGTTTTACCCCATTCCTCAATTTCCCCCCAATCCCTTTTCGCGACCAAAGCACGCAATTTGAGCCACCAGAACCGCTTCTCCGGCACTTTGAATTCAGATTTAACTTTGTTCGCCCGAGAGGAATACCCCATGCGTATAAGTTTGAATATGGTCTCGTTAACGGAGTCGCCGACAAATCTCTCCTGCTGTAGATCCTTCTCGAAAACCTCTTGCATGTGTAAGAGCTTTGCTGATTCATCAAGTGCCTTTGCATCGAGAGCATGTTCTTTCGCATCGGCTAGTAGTTTTGAGGCGAGTTTCAGCTTCTCCATCTTTAGAGATAAGTCCTTCTGGGCTAAGCTGTCTCGGAGGATAACATATGCGCCATCGGCCCTGCGATCATCTTGATAGTAAAAGTCCTTCAAGAGCTCGGGATCCGTCTCTCTGGCTGAGGATTCAATTAGTGCCGACGCAACAGGCCGGTCGTTGATCGTCCGGAAGAAATTTGCCAGTGGCAGCTTTTTTTTCAGATGGAGAAGGACAAAAAAGACTATTCTAGTTAGACCTGGTGAAGCTAAAGCAGAATAATGATAATATTTACCAAGATCGGTGTCCCCGCTTTCGATTGCCTTGTCAAGAGCAATTTCGTCCTCCTCCATGTTTAGTAGGAGAGGGACTTGTCTGCCAGCCCGTGGCTCATAGTTTAATAGCTTCTACATAGTTAGCATGCATGTTACATAACTAAAGTAGGCTCATACCTCGGTCGCAAGCCTTCCTCTGCCCTCATCATACGCGGTTCTTGCAATCTCTTCAAAGGATATACCACGCTTTCCAGTGAGTTTTGCCACTACCATCCGGCAAATTGTATCCTCATTATCTGCGGACATTCGAACTTTCATGCAAGCCCAATGGATATATATCCGATCAGTGGGTAACCGCAGATATTCCGAGACCCTCAATGCTAGCAGGTGCTGTTGTCTATTGACCAATCTTTGTATTAATTTTTCCGGCGTAAGTCGTATAAATCTATCCGAGTTAGCCAGGCTCGTCACGACCATCTGGGATTTCATACTGTTCATATGTTATAGCTAATCCAACTTCATAAAATCTCACAGCATTAAGCACCCTGAGTGTTTCACACATTTCTACAAACTCATCTGAGCTATAAAGCTCCAGCACGCTTTTTCCAAAGCTAGCGGCCTTGAGCAACTGCTTTTGCCAGTGGACAGAGAACTCATGACCCGCAGCTTTTATGCAGGCATCCACTGCCTCGGGAAGCTGGGCACGAATGAGTTGGATATTGTCATCAGCTTTCGGTGATTTTCTCTCCAACTGATCAACAGCGTCAAGCAGGATTGAAGCGGGTGCTGTGGCTCCGATTTTGAAGATATCTTCAGTGCCATCTATTGCCATCACTAAGTTAGATCAAGGTATTTGAGTCCCAATGAGAACTGATCAATTACCAGGAACTTTTTGCAGAAATTCACACTTCTCCGTAGTTATTATGCGAATACCGTCGATTTCAGGTACAAGGTGTACAAAGTTGTCGTAGTAATGCTTCAGCACTGAGCCTCTGGGTCCAATCATGTGAACTTCTTCATCCCAAGCTAGCACCACCGAATCGTTTCCACACCACTCCACTGCTCGCGGTAGCTCCTCGCCTCCAGTTCCGGTGTCATACTCGCTCAACTTCTCTTGAAAGTCAGACCTGATGACCCAAACCTTCCCCTCAACGCTGCACAGAGTTACGTATTTCCCATTCGGCGAAACAGAGATATGAACAAATGGTCCGTTCTGAAGCATTTGGTCTAGTACTTCTGTAGCATCCACAATCAAGATAGTTGTACCGGTAGAAGCAAATACTTCAACATTCCGGGAGAGTGTGTAGGATGGTGGAAGAATCGTCCACGAGTGGATAATCTCTGTAGCTGGGATAAAAGGAACCGGATCTGCTAAGAGGCGCGGCCTCGGCTCATCATAGCGGGAAATAGAGACGAATCGGTTGTTGCGGAGCAGCGCGACAAAGCCTGTGGAGTAAAACCGGCATTCTTTGACACCAACATCTTCAGCACCCTAAAGGTGTGTCAGTGGATTTGCTTTTCATAACCCAGGAGTGACCTACATTGCCGAGAGAGAATTGAGTGAAATCTCCTTGGAGGTCATAATAACATCTGACTACTCCATCTTCCGTTACTACCAATAGCTTTTCATCCTCTGACCAACCGAGACCCTTGATGGAGCCTTTATCCCACTAGAGCCCCACATATATATCAGCAATCTCTCCATTAATCTCCCCAGCCCGACCTTAAAAGCGGTAGAGGATTGCGAAATAATGGGCTACCACACGGATATCCGACGGATAAGCCTCCCGGCAGCACTGTAAATATCTATGCTTGATTTTGACTGCTGAGAGTTTCGGTAGACTTGGATTTTCGTCTCATCTTTGTAGAGAGCTAAAACGAGCGGTTTGTCAGCTTAGCATCGAGACGGTTGTCCACGTGGGGGGAGCTACCGAGTGCTCCACCGTAAGGAGCCCCTGCAACAATATAATCGGAGAGGTCAAAGTCGGGATCCCAGAGAGAGGAATAGAGCTGGATGGTGCGGTAGTATTTGTCCTCGACTCGCTCCCAACCGGCAGTGGCAGAGTTGTGAGACATGTCTTCGTAAAGAATGAGAAATAATGGCGACCTCGAGGTGTTTGAAGGGGTTGCGGATCTCGAGCCCAGTTGGCCATGATATTTGGCGTTGTCGTCGCGACTCCCCTGACGCCGCCGGCTGTGGCACTAGACAAATCTGATCGTGGCGCGGGGTATTGTATTACTATAATCACAGGTTGTCATTCTGTCCACAGAATCATTGATAGTGTTGAAATTGGGCTTTCAGATATGCACTTTCTACGTCTTAGAGTACGACAAAGCATTCTTAGTGCCGACCCCCTACACTCCGAGTTCGACTTACCCTATTTGACTCTTCCTGCATGTCGCTCCCTAATCAATCGACCAGATATGTACTTTTGTTCTCATTTGTTTTCTATTGTCTTCCATATTGTTTCCTATAGCTTCTTCACTGCCGATATATGTTGCCACCCCACCGCCCGGCCCCCCGAGACAAAATGAGTATAGTATCTCTCGCTCTCATACGTTTCCGGTATGTAGCTCGGCCTTTGTACATTTTCCCAACAGATCGCCAGAACAGATCCAACCATTGTGTACACCCAATCCACGCTCGGCTTGACATCGTAACAATTCTAATAAAGACACAACCCTATCAATACTCGCAGCTCTAGGTATAGTCTGGTAAAAAGGCCTGATCTATTTTTTACGAGAAATGTCCGGGCTACTCGTAATGGCCACATTTGTTGGAAATTCACAATGTGTGTACTATCATACCCGTCTGCTTCATCAATAGCCTAGAATCTACCAATCGCCGTTTCCATTGTCAGCCCTATAGTTTGGTGTTGGTGGACCATGTTACCGGTATTCCAACACCGAACTACCGATTCTTTCCTAAATGCATTTCTCCTCGACCACGATAAGTTCTGATTGGCTATTTGGAACTAGCTCTGTGTTCTAGAATCCAGAGACGTTTTACTTACGGGAAGGTTAGTCCTAAGCCTGGGTTCATACGCCGGCTGATCACAGGTTGGCCTCTTGCGCACATAAGAGGAATCACTAGCCGTGGTAAATGATAGACATCAGCACTGCGAAAGATAGCTGCCATTGATTGCTCATGGGTTTACAGATGGTTTGTAAATTTCATTTGGGGAAGTGTGGCATGAACAAGGAGCTAGTGACTTTGTTCGTGTTGCCGCAATGTCTATTATACACAAATCTGGCTACATCCACTTCATTTGGCTTTTCCTTTGCTCTTAACCTTTGGAGCAATATTGGCCATCATTTCCTCCTACGCCAAACGTTAATAGAATGAACAAATATGAGGGTGTTTAGTTTTGAGTTACCTTTGTGATCAGGTGATCGATTCTCTCCAACAGTCCCAGAAGGCTCTTCATATTGCCACTCCATTCATTAAGGACATCATCCGCGTCTCGGGGTTCGGCAAAGGAGATGATTCTCGCAGGTCTATCTATTTTGGCGTAGACAGTCTTTTGGGTCACCAGCTGGCTTAGATAGGTTTCGGCCTCATCCTCGTCCAGATCAAGGAGATCTTTTAACCTGTCCATCTTGATCCTGGTATAGTACTTTGCAACAACTCTTACGTTGTGCTCGATAACACGTTTCCTCAGATCATCCCAACGTTTCTCGGCCCTAGGGTCACCGATAGCAAAAACATCGGAAGCGCGTAACTCGGCTCCGTAATTTTCAGCGATAAGAGGCCACCGCATCAACTCATGAACTGTAAAGCATTTGAGGAGGTTTGACTGTTTTTGAACCAGACTTAGATTTGGGTCTGCATGGATGCGATGTAGTAGGTCTGATTGCTCGTTATCGTAAGGCGCTAGGATAATATAATATATGATCCTCTCGAGTACCTATCGCCCTTCGAGATTAACATTTGCCTAGTGAATTGGGTAGAGGCTCTCACTCTCTTCAACTTATCGGGGTCCTCAACCACACTAGGGGTGTCGTAAACTGCCTTGTAGTGCTTGCACACATCCAGATATTTATCCTCTTGTTTTGCAAGTTGGATCTGCTGATCATAAAACTTCAATTTCAGATCAGACACTTCTTTTTGGGCGAAGTATTTTGTGGAAATTTTTCGCGAAAGGATTCCCGCTTGGGTGAAGTCCCCGCGTTCAATACAAAACTCGACTTGCTCAAGGATGAATTCTGTCTTCTCCCGTCGGTCCATAGACCCAAATGTTTCGACTTGAAGTTCACACAGCACATCAGTGGCTCCGGCGAGGTCACCTTGGGCCTTCTTGAGATGGCAGAGGATGCGGGTTATACGAGCCCGCTCAACCTCAACAAAAATCTACAATGAGATGTTAGGCCTAGACGCCTTAAGCTAAAGAGCAGCGTAGTCTTGCGGGTACGCACCTTGCCTTCGGTAACTGTCCTCAGCGTTTCAATAACAGAGAGCTTGGTCTCGGTGTCAGGTGTCTCATCAAGGAAACTCATCACGGTCTGCACCATCTTAGTCGTGGCCTGTTTTAGTTGGCCATGTTTCTTTGAGAGTATTTGAACATGCTCGTTCATCAGCTTCCAGTCCCCGGCATCCTTGCACAGTGTAACAATCGTGGTGAGGAGGCGGTTAGTCGAAGCCAAATCATTAGCCTGGAAGGAATGTTAGCGGCTACCGATTTTGGATGCGTAGAGTGATCAGACCTGTCTCGTTTGCTTTTCTAATGCTAAGAGCTTTTCGATAGCCACTGGGAGGTTCGTTTTGTTTGTCTAGCGCCCAAGAGTGGTCAGTATTCGGGCCAAGTATCTGATCCATCAATATTCAAACCTTAGTGAGCGATAAGATCTCCGGAAGCTGCTTGTCTAGCGCCTCAGTGACTATAAACCCCTGAGGTTAGAATTTGGGGAGAAAATTGAAGAAAAAAACTGAAAGTGACGGGAGTCCCACAGTCCTTGTCCGCCTTCAGTACGGGCTCGTCTGACATTGTGTGGGGTGGTATTTGGTTGGGTGATGTATGATTAAGCAGATGGCGGAGGAGGCGTCTGAGATAGAGGTAGGTAGTTGAGGATGGGGTATTGTACGAGGCGGTGGATGAATCCTACTCGAGTAGAGTGTGGATCGGTGGAGCTCTTGGTTATGTGCAAGAGGAACGCGGGCATCGAGTTGGGTTAGTAAGCACATGCACCCTCGCCCACTTCAGGCCGGGTAACTTCTAGGTCCCTCCACCTGACCAAGCTCTCCAAAGCCCCTCCTTGCCCGGCTCCCTAGCTCCATCACATTCATTATTCACGGCTTGCAATGTCCCTCGATACTCCCAGATACCTTTCAGAGCTTTTCTCAAATATACGTGGCCGTTCTATTGCTTGGGAAGCTCACGCCCGCGCTGGCTTGATAACAGATTCGGATGTCGAAAAGATCAGGGCCATCGATAAGGTGCCGAAAGAGAAGCAGGTTAGCGTGGTCGAAAAAGATGTCGACGGCTACGCTGCACTCATCCTGGCCCCTGAAGGAGCATTGAGGAAAGCTACGGATGGAAAGAGAGTGGATGTCGTGGCTTATATGCTCGTGTTATTAGGTGATCTCTTGGAGGGTGTGTGCAATACATTTGTTTACCAGTCGTTTGAAGCCAGCCCAGATTTAATCGCGAAAACCCAGGGGTTGGGCCACCCTGCAATGGTAAATCATGTTTGGCTGACCTCAAGCGCTGATCGTGTCAGGTGTCCCCGCGTTCACCGACTCTCTTTTATCTCTCCCTAAACCATTTGCCCATCTCCTGTCGCTACTATCACACACGGATGAATCAACACCTCTCCTCAGTGCATCTGTTTTGACTACGCTTCTTGCCGCCTGCCTGAAATCTTCAGTAAAGCCCTCTCCTGATGCCTGCGATGCTCTTCCAAAGCTGTACCATTTTCTCGCAGGCCTCACCGAATCACCAGACGGACATCTTCAAGATATAGCCATTCAGTCATACGTCTCGCTATTGAGAAGCACGTTCGCTAGGACCACTTTCTGGGACATGGAGGAGGAGACTGTGGCTCCTATAGTCAAGATCTTGGAGACGGCAGCTGCTGGAAATTGCGGTGGAAGTGACAGAGTCACTGGCGTTGCCGGTGGGACTAGCATAGTTCAAGGAGGGGTGGGGCTGCAGCTGCTGTATCACGTTTTACTTGTGATTTGGGAACTCACTTTCGAAGAATTGGTGGCTGAAGAAATTAATCCGTACGTTCAATACCACACTATTTGAGTGTATCACTGACGGGCAATCGACGTATCCTTAGGAAATATGACGTGATTCCTCCCATAACTGAAATACTCCGTTCATCATTGAAAGAGAAAATCACTCGATTGGCACTTGCAACTCTTGCAAGTCTTGCTACAGAATCACCATCTGTCAATCTACCACCACTCCTTCTCTCGAACATACTTCCATACCTCCAGCAGCTTTCTTCACGCTTTACTTCTACCTCCGACCCAGATCTTACAGCCGACCTTTCGTCCCTGATTGAGGCTTTGGACACTTTCCAGTCCTCACAAACTACACTCTCATCCTACCGACTTGAGATTATTTCTGGTCACCTTCGCTGGTCCCCACCTCATCGCAACGAAGGTTTCTGGAAGAGGCATTCAAGGGAGATTATGGATGACACCGAGCTTGTGAAGGCACTTTCCCGGGCTTTGAGCAGCAGCACTGACAAGACTGTGCTAGCCGTTGCTGCGAACGATGTTGGGGTTTTGGTCAGAGAAGCCCCTGGAAGCAGAAAGAAGTGGGAAGAGCAAGGTGCTAAGTCTAGGGTTATGGAATTGATGGGTGATAGCGACGCAGAGGTTAGATATGAGGCCTTGAAAGCGGTACAGGGATTCCTGGCCAATGCTTTTAGCTAAGCAACGATCGAATTAGATAACAAAGCCCGAAGCACTGATCGCGTGGGATTTACGTTTTCCCAAAGTTCATTGTTATTTTCAACCGGAGTGATATTGTATATAAACCACCCGTCTCAGTCTGTTAATTTTTACGATGCGATACCTCTACATTCGAAGGCTCCCCTCTATTCGCGTTTTGCAAGCTTGCTTTCTCGTCGTGCTGTTCGTTCTGGCTACCGCTTGGTATTTGCTTAGGGAGGCGTCAGTTTGCCAGCGTTGCGACATTGTGGACCTCCTATCCTCCATCATACAGCCATTGTTTTTAGCATTACGGATTCACGCATATCTGCTCGTAGAAAGTAGAGATTTGGACGTGCGTTTGGTTCCTAGGTTGTCATACGATATCACTCGATTGGTGGGAGGATGGTGATCCAGAGTGACTCGAACTGGTTGTTGGGGGGCACAGAGAGGCTCCTAAATAAACGTTCCATATACCCTTCATAAGGGCAAACCCCCGTGAAAGTTATAACCTAGGTTTTACTCAGTAGGCAATCCCAATTGAATAGAATCACTTGGTGAATAACGAATAATACAATCAGCTTGGCCAGTAACAAAAAGTACTCGAGCACAGGCCCGGGTAGTATATACCGTAGGCTCCTAACACGATTGTAATCCTTTCACAAAGCCTAATCTCCTAGCCTCCCTATCCCGGTTGCCGTCCTCAAGATCACTCAGCCAAGCCGGGATCGTGGCCGGCCTCCCGTCCCAGAAGGGCTTCGGCACAGTCCTTTGCTAGCTAGCTAACCAGCTATACGATACCGGTTGTGGGTGCAATAAGGAGCTGGCCGTTGCCACCCCCGCAAGGAGCAGGTGGGTTTGCCGCCCCGTCAAGTCTGACTTTGCGCCCCCAACCCTCACCTCCGGCTCTCTGAACTTGAAATTCACACCACCAAAGCCCCTCCCCACTGGCATGGCTCTTACCAGTTCCTCGATTGACTTATGTGTATCTGCCTTGAACTCTCCGTATTCCTACCGCTACCATTCCTTGTGAATTACTATAGTAATTGTACATATGGGCCGTGCCTTTCTAAAATCCGCAATACGGTTGCCAAAGACGCGAATGTGGTCCCACTATCCAATAGTTCGTCGTGGTGTTCCGAACGGTCCGGGTGCCCAGCGGGGGCTTGTTGAAAATAGTCATGTTTTCTGCAATAGAGGTAGTGATGGGGCTGAAGGATTTTACAGAGTGAAGCGAAGTGGTTTAAGTGAACGAGAATAATTTGCGAAGAAGCGGTTAAGGAGTAGTGAGATAGCTTGAGAAGAGAGAAGAAAGGAAGGGAAAGGAAAGACAAGAAGGAAGGAGGTTTTTATAGGGGAGATTTTCCAACGCTTGTGTATCCCATTTGCGTACTGCTGCCCATTATACAAGTGCGGGCATTTCTAACAGCGACGGTGAAAGGGACGAGTGATGTTTCGTGATTTCACATCCGAGTCTTCCTATCTCTACTAGTACTCTGGAAATCTGGTTAAACAAAGGGAATGAATGCCCCGGGTAGGAGCCCAATTTGTAGATATGCCTTACTTCAATATTCTTTTATGGCGTCGCCAATGGAAATGGGATATGCTCTGACCATGGACTCGACCGTTTCGGCTACCGTAGACCCTTCTTCCCCTAATCTCCCTATGTTGAGAGTGTTGAGAGCTATCGGGTGTGAAGGAGTGGAAGCGAGTAGTTCCACAAGTCCAAAAGGAGAGCAGTTACTGGAGAAAGCGAACGACTTGTATTGCTTATTGAACAAGTGGATTGAGTGAGAAAAAGAAAGAAGAGAAGAGACAGAGAAAGAAGTGAGAAGAGGGACGAAGATTCTGAGAGGGGACAGGGGGTGACGCAAGTGGGAACGAGGTATCACTCGTGACCACAGCAACATGTTGGAAATGATCCGGGGTTGGCCGAATACTTTAAGCGGTAGGCAGAGTAAAGTGTTTGCAGACAGCTCAATGGGTAGAGATAGTGCGGACAGAAATTTACTAAAGGTGAAAACAAGAGAGATTCAGTGTCAAAATGAGAGGCGCGTTAAGAGCAGTTTCGCTGGTTTTAGTTTATTGTGTAGAAAGAACTTGTTGAGTGGAGAGGAGAGAAGAGAAGCGAAACGAAACAGAACGCAAAGAAGACAAGTGGATGGCACCAAGTCAAACATATGGCTAAGCTTCGGCCAACAACCCAAGATATCCAACACAACAGACAAGGGAGAGCACGCCCGTGACTACAGGTTCCAACTCCCTATCTCCTCCTATCTCCTCCTCTCCTTTGCGCCGCCATCCTCACTAACAGTGTTGTTGAAATTATGACTATTCAGGACGTTTCTTTTCTCTACCTATAGTCTCTTGGTTTTCCTAGATTTTCTATCATGTCCAGGTGCCTAAGTGAGACGGCCTTGATGTCTAGATTATCTAGCTGTTGTAGAGGTAGGAGCCCGAACCTTTAGGATGATTATACGTGGTTTTCTTCCCTCTAAGATTAGAGACTAGTGATATCATTAGGGAAGTAGTAGTCTCGGCAATCATTGAGACGTAATGGTGGACTATTTGGTGGATGATTGCAAAAATGCCGAGGAAGGTATTAAGAATCCTTGGAATTCCGGGGGGTGTGAAGGCAGAAGGTTTTCCCCACTTCGTAAAAGAGGCGGGTGACAAAGGAAAGCAAAGCGTCGAAAAGAGAAAAAGGGCAGAGGGAGAGAGGAACAACAAGTTACCAGAGCCGGTTGGGTTTTGTGATATCATAGGTTATCGATCTGAAGCCGTCCGGCGGGGGCGCAATCTAAAGACCAGAGAAAAGACGAGGAGGGGATGGGATAGCACTTGAAAGCTTACCATTATCATACCCCGTGCAGGCGGGGTTACTTGGGTTGCCGGCAATCGAAGAACTAAGGAATAAGGGGTGCTGAGGTCGCAGTATCGGTCTTAGGGGGACCAGAAAAAGCATACCAACATTCCCCAGGGGGACCAGGGCACTCCACCCAGAATACAATCATCAAATATCACTCAGAGCCTAGGATTTGAGGTGTTTGATGATTGACTCATTATGCAAGGGCACCCATTCATCCTATGCTGTCGTCGGGTTTATCGCCTTTACATTTTCCGCGATAGATATGATATGTGGAAGAATAGCCATTATCCTGTATCTATCTTGATCTGATATCATCCTCTTAATATACCGTATCTGTCTTCAGGGTCCTTAACCTCTCATCTGGCTATGGATCTATCTCCTAGACCCCCACTCAAGGCCTTAGAAGGTATGATATGATATGATATCATATGATAGCACGATGGGCTTCCAATCTCTGACCCACTTTCTACAATTCCAAAACCAACTCTCAGGGCAAGTACTTTCACCAGCGAAATGCCCATAGAATCGTTCGCTAGGGCTTGCATTTTCAAAAAACAAAAAGAGGTTCGCCCTAAATAATTCCCGCCAGATCCAGCTCCCAGCCTTTCTCCGTGAGTGCCAGTGGTGGGCGGCGGCTTAAACGGGTACGATACTGGTTGATGGTGCTGGGGTATTTGGGGGGTGAGGGGATGGATTTTCCAAGGCATTTTTTGATTTATGTGGTTCCGAAGGGTGGGGGATGGAGGGGGCTTGGTTTAGTTAGGGGATGTAATACGGTATGACAGGTGTGTGAATGAGTACTGCATTTGGGCTATTGAACACGAGCTTTTTGTTAGCACTACCTATCAAACTAAACCCATTCCTCGCATTGTACTGTACTTATCCTGGGCAGGCCGATTATTTTACCAGCGTGTGTCGGTGACTTGCCTCGAAGGCATGATTTACTCCCGCAGCCGAGTTGAAGTTAGACACTTTCTATAGGAATTGCCACCTTAGGTGTCCAACTTCAACTCGGCCGCGGGAGTATGTGGGCTCGCTGGGCAGAAGCCTTAGTGGAATGAGGCTTCACTTTACTGGAAAGTAGTAGTGCTGTATGTAAGAGGAACCGTATTGTGCGATTGGTGGTTGGTGTTGGAGGGGGGACATTCACGTGGCAAAAAAGAAACCCCATTCACTAAATTTTGTCTAGTTACTGTGCTGCTCGTATTGCAGTTTGCTATAATATTATAAGTAAAATGGAGTAAAATATATTGGGATACACCTGCGAGTCTGGAAAATCTCCGAGTTCGGAGGGCGGGGTTAGTTATTGGGGCTGATAAACTGCACCCACGCTAGAGGCTCGAGTTTTCGATACTCGCGATGGGATGGTGTATCGCTTCTCTAAATGAATATCTTGGACTCTGTCATTCATTAAATTCTGTTTCCAGAAACCTTATCGCCTCGATAGGTTTTGGGTAGCCGTTAGATAGCCTAGCTTGATCTGGACACTATCTGGAATTGTGGTATATGTTCACATAGTATCACTCCAATGGCCTTATGATGAGTCCTAATACTCGCAGATGCTCAGACTATATATTATAATATGCGTACAGGAGCCATCGGCAAGCCCCGGTATCAATTAAATGTAGAAGACTGGCCTGGACTTTTGTTCTGAATTTTCCTCAAAACATTAAAACTCCCAACCTACACGGAACATGAAAAACGAGAGAAGCGGAGATAAGAGGGGAAAAGAAAGAAAAAAACCTTTTACGCGATCTCCTCTTCGTGTTCGGAGATGACCTCCTCGATAATCTCCTCGACGACTTTGTCTTCCTCCTCACTGGCAGCTTCTCTGAGAGCCTCCTCTGGGTCCTCGGGAAGGCCAAGGTCGAGGCGCTCCCACCTGACCTCCTTCTCGATTCTTGCTCTCCAGGCGCGCCATTCATCGAGTTGCCTCTTGCGAGCTTCGAGAACTTCCTTGTTTGTGGCCTCGGCTTCGAATAGGTCCTCTTCATCGAACTGTTTGCTGTACTCACGGAGGTTTTTGCGGATTTGCTTCTGCTCTTCCTTAGAGAGCATGGTGGGGGGGCGGGGGCGCCATAAGAACTGCTTGAATTTTTCGATGTGTTCCTCACGGAGGAGAGAGCCCTTGAAGTCCCAGAGGTGGTAGCCATTTTCCATCTGTAATCGTTAGTGAAAGGGGATTAGGCAAGGTATAAGTGACTGTGAAATACCGCGTGTTTCCACATGCTTGCGCTAGTAGCGACGTATCGGCCGGTAGGGTCCCACTCAACGTCAGTTAGACCATAATGCTCGGATGTGCCCATAAGCATGAGGTTGGCAGCAAGGTCCTTATTCTTACTAGCCTTATCCTGCTTCTGCTTCTCACCCTCGAAGTCGAAATCCCAGAACTCGAGGTCGAAGCTCTGTTGTGAGTGAACGGTAGCAATGAGGGTGAAGCGGCCCTTAGGTGACCAGTAAATGGCGTTCGAGTTCTTCTTTTCCACTGTCTTGATTAAACAAAACTCGCCGACACCATTCTTGAGCTTCTCCGGTGCGTAGAAGTGGACTGAGGTCTTGGGTGCAACTTGGGCTCCCTGGATAGCTTCGTCGACGGTAATGAAAACAAACCTGTTACCCTTGGGCTCCCAGGCGAAGTTGATGACAACTTGCTTTAGTTCGACTATCTCAACAGGAATGTTCTTTTCTTTAACACGGAAGAACTCCAGGGAGGTGTACATGGATTTCTTGGTCTTTGTGTGTCGGTCAACTTTGACGCAAAGGTATTTTCCCTCTGATTGCCAATGGAGTTTGCAATCTGAAACATTGACAAGATTTCGTGTTCGGATGATTTCTTTTGAAGGGATGCTCATCAAACCCACACGTGCGGTTTGGTTGTTCATCTCGGGAGTCCAGTAACAAAGCAACTGCTCTGGTTCCTTCTTACTCTTCTCTGGAGTAGGAATAGATGGTGACCATTCGAAATCCACAACACCCTCAATCTTAATGGCTTTCTTTCCAAGCAAAATCATGCTCGGGGTTTCGAAAATCTGGATAGACTGCTCGGGCACAACACGAGCAACGTACTTGTCGTCTGGGGACCATTTAAACACTGGCCACGAAACTTTCTTACGTGATTTCTCGAATAATTCGGCATCACGGTCGCCGGTAACCTCAACAGAGGTGAAGGATCGCAAAAGGTTACCAGTCTTGATATCCCAGATAATGAAGCTCTTTCCATCTTCGTCAGGCCCCAGAGGGAAATTTGGGGGCGGGTTCTCGGGGATGGAGATGGGTTTGTTAGACCACGTAACCAGATATCTTTCGTTCGGAGAGAAGTCCACTAAATTGACCATTGGATGGGCAAAGCGCATAATTCTTTTCCAACCTGGGCCACCCCATAGCTGCACACCCTGTCCGTGAACAGATGTTAAGAAAGTGCCCTGTGGCGACCATTGAACAAATGACTCTGTCCACCCCGCACGATCAACGACAGGCTCCGGTACATCCTTCTTCTTATTCCAGAAGACTCCAACGTTTTCACCGCGGTACATGATAAACTGGTCACGGGAGTTGATATCACTGAGCCAGGAGCGTAGATGCTCTTGTTCGACGAAAGGCTCAATCTCGGGTTCAACATACTCCTCCTTGATGCGCCCTTCTCGCCCAAAGTGTTCGATATCTGTAAGCTTGTTGATAGAGACGGTATGCTTTTTATCGAGGGCCATTCCATTGAGCTGCTTGCAAGCTAACAAGGCCTGGTCGGGGGTGTCGTATTCAACGAAGGCATATCTATTGGCCTTTAATATTCAAACCGGACGGTGAAGTGTGTAAGTAGTGCTTACCCTTCAGTCATATTTGTCTCCTCGTTAAGAGGCATAAAAACAGAGTCTTGGCTGATACGCCCAACCTCCGCTAAACGTTTACACAAAAACTTGATCAGCTTCGGTTTGCTGTCTGCCGGAACCTTCGGGCATCCATCGACGACAACGAAGGTATCAAGTCCTTCATCAAGTTGAACTTCGTACCGCTCTCTGAGATCTATACAAGTGGGTCCCATTAGAACCTATGCAAGCCTAGAACTCTGGAATGAATGGGTGGAAGAAAATTTCCTACCAGAGAAATCAATCTCTTCGTCGTCATGCTCATCTTCACGATGGGG
>Ga0307510_10005553_pt1 | contig 15031 bp, 14 predicted proteins | sample 12_EM_MG_FD_207224 | JGI IMG/M metagenome (GOLD analysis project Ga0307510, IMG submission 207224) | Populus trichocarpa ectomycorrhiza microbial communities from riparian zone in the Pacific Northwest, United States - 12_EM | ecosystem: Host-associated > Plants > Roots > Unclassified | place...
TTATGCAGGTGAATAAGCTTTAACCGGAATAGAAGAGAGAATAGCATGTTACCTGCTATAAATAACCCGCAAAATGTAAAATATGTTTTTAAAAGCCCTTTCCATTCTTGTCTGATAAAAAGGATGCAATCGCTTATGATTTCACCAAAATCACGCACTTTTCTGAATTCAACTTTCGGTTTCATTTTTTAATAAGGATAGGTTTTCTTTTTTGAGCAATTGATTAGGATAAATAATAATATACCACACAACAAACGATAATGAGGATAAAAGAATATTTATACTCATCCATCGTGGCATCTCCGTATGCCGGGTTACAAAACCCTCGAATATAGCAGCAACAACAATTAGCGGCAATATTCCAATAGTTATTTTTGTCCCGTCAATTGCGCCCTGTTTAAACGAAGCTACCCGGTTATAAGTTTTCGGGAAAATAATGCTGTTGCCTAATACCATTCCTGCTCCACAGGCGATAATAATCGACGATATTTCTAAAACGCCATGTATCCAAATAACAAGAATTGACTGGGCGCCAAAGCCTTTGCTTACAAAAAAATATTCGAATGATCCAAGCATAACGGCATTTCTCAAAGAAAAAAAAAGGCTCCCAACCGAAAAGAAAATTCCTGAAGCAAAACAAATTACGGTCACCCATAAATTATTTTCCGCTATTCTGAAAAACATCAGGAAAGAATCTTCTTGTTTAAAAACACCAAAAGGGTCTCCTTTGGCTATATTCTCATTAGTCATATTTACATAACCATCTCCCATGATAAGCCGCACGAATGTATTGTCATACTTTGCTGATAAGGCGCCCATAAAGCTAAATAAAACAAAGGCGATCAGGGAATAAAGTAGCTGTTTTCTGTAATGGGCGAAAAGTAATGGCAGTTCCGTCTTCCAGAATATCCAGAAGCGATTTTTATTTTCCTTCTTGTTTTTGTATATCGATTGATGAAATCTCGAAGCTAATTCGTTTAGATATTTGGTCGTACCGGATTGCGGATAAAATGTTTTGGAGTAAGCCAGATCATCTGTGATAGTTATAAACCGCTGGGCTGTGATATCAGGATCTGTACTTGGGTTATTTTCAAATTCCTTCCATTTCTCAATGTTTTGTTTTACAAACAAAGCCTCCCTCATTTTAATGTGATTAGATTTTTGTGTTAAAATAAAAAACAAAAATGCAATTCGCAACCAAAAAAGTATAATCCAAATAATATATTTGTTTGTATGCAAACTGTTGGGATCAGAACCGCTCAAAATATTAACATCGATTATAATGTTGCAGGTTTGGGTGAGCGAATTATTGCAAGGCTTATAGATTATGCTTTGTACTTAGCTATTATCATAATTTATTCCTGGATTTTCCGAAATGTTGAGTCGGAGCGTATCATATGGCACTATACATTGCCTCAGGTGATTTTTTTTACATTTTATGTTTTTTATGACTTGGCGGCAGAGATTTTTTTTAATGGACAAAGCCTGGGAAAGTTCATTATGAAAATTAAAGTTGTCAGTATCGACGGTGCAAGACCAAGGCTGGGGCAATATGTAATGAGATATATTTTCCGGGCCGTTGATTTTGTTCTCACCCTTGGCGTGGGAGCCATCATTTCTGTATCATTAACAGAAAATAAACAACGTATAGGTGACATAGTAGCTGGGACAACATTAGTGAAAACCAAATTGCATAACACCTCTGACGAGCTAAATTATATTAATACTGAAGTTGATTATGAGCCAGTGTTTACAGAAGTCTTGTTATTAAAAGATCAGGATGTCGCCCTTATACATGAGGTATTAAAGAACTATCATAAAACAGGTAATTATGCACTGCTGGATAATATGGGCAACCGCATCAAAGATCACCTGGGGGTTGTGCTTCCAGAGCGTATGACCATGTATAAATTCCTGGATACCATTCTGAAAGATTATAGTCATTTGGCAACGCGGATATAGAACTCCCCTTATTTTTAAAAATCTATACAGGGCAGAAATTTAAGTAGTTTTGCATCGATGAAACGCGAACAGATCTCTGTATTTGATATTTTTAAAATTGGTATAGGCCCTTCAAGTTCACATACACTCGGGCCATGGCGGGCGGCGCAGCAGTTTGTGGAATTGCTGGAACAACAGGGTGTTTCAACATCCGTAATAGGTGTAACAATATTGTTATATGGGTCGCTGGCTAAAACAGGTAAAGGGCACGGGACAGATATCGCCATCCTTCTCGGATTAAGCGGGGACGACCCGGTTACGTTTGATGTAAATGCTATTGACGAAAAAATAAATCATATAAAAACCAGCAATCAAATATCACTAGGTGGGAATCAGGTTATTGATTTTTCTTTTGATAACGACCTGGTCTTTTTATTTAACGAAAGCCTGCCCTATCATCCCAATGCGGTAACCTTCCAGGCATTTTTAAATAATGGTACAGCCGTTTCAGAAACCTATTATTCTATAGGCGGTGGTTTTGTGGTGAAGGAAGGCCATCAAAGTCAGTCGAAGAATGAAGTTGATCTGCCTTTCCCGATAGATACGGCGGGCGATCTGCTGCATTGGTGCATTAAAACAGGCCTTAAAATATCAGAGGTGGTAATGGAGAATGAACTCGCCTGGCGCAGCGAGGCAGAAACATGCGCCGGAGTAGCAAGCATTTTCAGAGTAATGCGGGAATGCATTTATCGTGGCTGCCATACCACAGGATATCTGCCGGGAGGCTTAAACGTAGCCCGGCGTGCGGCGAGCCTTAACCGAAGGCTGATCGGTGCTCATCCTTATGAGAATTATGATGAATGGGTGGCAGCGATCAGGCAAACAGGCAACAGTTTCCAGAAGACGCTGGATTGGGTAAGCTGTTTCGCACTGGCTGTGAATGAGGAGAATGCATCATTCGGTAGGGTGGTTACAGCGCCAACAAACGGGGCCGCAGGTGTAGTGCCGGCGGTACTTCAATACTTTATAGTTTTTTGCGATGGCTTTACTGAAGAAAAGATCATGCAGTTTATTATGACAGCATCAGAGGTTGGGAGTATCTTTAAAAAAGGAGCGACCTTATCCGCCGCGATGGGTGGCTGCCAGGCCGAGATCGGGGTGTCTTCAGCGATGGCCGCTGCCGCCTTAACAGAATGTTTAGGCGGTTCGCAGCGACAAGTGCTAATGGCTGCTGAAATAGCAATGGAGCATCACCTGGGTATGACCTGCGACCCGATAGGAGGGCTGGTGCAAGTACCGTGCATTGAGCGTAATACTATGGGTGCGATAAAAGCGATCACAGCCTCTCAGCTTGCCCTGCAAACCAACCCGGATAATGCGAAAGTAAGTTTAGATGCCGTAGTAAAAACCATGTGGCAAACTGCCCTCGACATGAACTCCAAGTACAAGGAAACTTCTGATGGTGGGCTGGCTATTAATATTCCGATTAGCTTGCCGGAGTGCTGATGAATAGGAACGACTGCCAACTAATAACTGCCAATTGAATAAGGGCGTCCGGGGCGGGCTCCGCTTATACTGCACAGACGCTAGCCGCAAGGACTGGTATCCGCTAGCTTTGGTTAAAATTAGTAATTATCTTAAGGTTATTGCTGCAAAGGTCAGATAATTAGGTTACCGAATTAACAGCAATGACGCGTGGAGAAAACCACCCTAACCCTGCCTGTATAACCAAAAATAACATAAAACAAAAAGCCCCGGACAATGCCGGGGCTTGATATAAATATTGTTTGTTTTTTATAAAACTGCTACATACAAATTTCCTGCGGGAACAACCCTTGTGCTTTGGATAACGGAATAGGGCAGGTAAAAATAGCCATGATTGCCCCATGGTGTGCCCCATGAGTTTTGGCAGATAAATACGCCTCCGCCTGGCTGGGTACTGTCGTTAATATAGCCAACAATCGGTACAGCATGCCCGCCCATTAACTTAATACCTGAAGCAAGGTTGCCGTTTGTACCAAGCGGGTTATAAGTGTATTTGGTTGTGCTCAAACTCTCAAAGTAAGGATAGCTCGGCGATTTGTCATAAACGTTGAAACCCATCATTACCGGTTTATTATTCAAAAGCGCGGTTTTAACATCGTTTACCAGCGTTGTACCAGTGCTCGAAATAACATAATAACCTGAAGTGGTAGTAGAACCACTGCTGCTGGTGCTGCCGCTTTGGGCGCTTATGGTATGATTATTAGGCGCAACCGGTATAGTTGTAGAGCCATAGTTGTAATAGTTGTATGGGTACACCTGGTAAGGTGAATTACTTGAGGTAGAAACATTGTATCCACCGGAACCGGCTACATAAGGATAAGGGTAATTTGCTTCATTTGGTATACCTGCAAACGTATAATTGTTGTAGGTTAACGCTGTGCCGGTACCAGCATTATTTGACAATCCCTGTAAGGTTTCACCGATGTTTACCATATTAGCACCAGGGTCAGATCCAATAGTGCCTTTGTTGATCACCACACGTTCAACAAAATACAGGAACAGCGGGCTGAAAGCTGCAGTCGCATTGCTTGGACCGCCGTAGGCAGGGACGTCAGAAGTATTGGCGATTTGATTTTGTGTGGCCAGAGACGCTCCGTTTGCAGTAGCAAAATTGGCTATGGCTGCCACTGAATTATTTTTATAATAATACAGTATCTCATCAGTTTCAGCACCACAAAAACCTGTACACGCTCCGGTCTGCCCCTGGTCCCTTATCTGCGGTGTCACCAGCAAATAGGAGCTGTAGGCAGTGCCATTGTAAGTCAGGCCGTCAGTTGCCAATTTGCCCTTAAAAAGGTTGGCAGAAAAGGCCGGTACATTTGCCCATTCGGATGGTTCCATTGGGTTAAGGCCCATTCCGTGAAGATTTACAGTAGTTTGTGAAGTGTTAGGTGCAACAGCATCCGATGATTTGCGGCAACTGTACATTGCCATTGTTGCAACCGATAAGGTTACAAGCGTAGTAATGGTTCGTTTCATAATACGGGGTTTTGGTAAATAATTAAAAATAACTTAACTGATCTAATATATAATTTTCTTTTCTCGCAATATTAAACCAACTGCTATATAACCAATATGTTACAATTGCCATTTCAAAATTCGCTAACTTAGTATATGACCAACCGCAGGAAGTTTATCACACAGGCCGCCGCGCTTGCCGGGGCATTTTCAGCATCGAGTTTGTTTAATCAGCTGCATGCTGAGGAATGGAAACACGCCGCTAAAAGTATCGACCACCTTTCGCCCGGGCAGGCTGCCACGGATGAGGATTACTGGAGCACTATCCAGAATGCGTTTAGCGTAAGCCCCAATATCATCAACCTGAACAATGGCGGGGTGTCGCCGTCGCCGGTGGTGGTGCAGCAGGCCGTGGCCAGGTTTAACGACATGAGTAACGAGGGGCCATCCTACTTTATGTGGCGCATACTTGACCAGGGTCGCGAACCCCTTCGCGAAAAACTGGCGCAACTGGCAGGCGTTGATCCGGAAGAAATTGCCGTCAACCGTAACGCTACCGAATCGCTGAATACGATCATTTTTGGCCTCACTTTTGAAAAGGGCGACGAAGTGATAGGCACTAAACTGGATTATCCTAATATGATACAGGCGTATAAGACGCGTGCCCTGCGCGACGGGATAGTTTATAAGCAGATTAGTTTTGATTTCCCGATTGAGAGTGACGAGCAAATTGTAAAGGCTTATGCGGATGCTATAACGCCGAGAACGAAGATCATCCATGTTACTCACATGATTAATTGGGTAGGGCAGGTGATGCCGGTACGTAAGATTTGTGATATGGCACATGCTAAAGGAATAGAGGTGGTTTGCGATGGCGCGCATTCATTCGGCTTGATGGATTTTAAGATACCTGATTTGGGCTGCGATTATTTTGGTACGAGTTTGCACAAATTCCTGTCGGCCCCGATTGGCAGCGGGATGATGTGGATCAAGAAGGAGCACATCGTCAAAATATGGCCGCTGGTTTGCGGTGACCCCCAAAGCGCCGATATCCGCAAGTTTGAAATACTGGGCACACGCAGTTTCCCGATAGAGCAGGGTATAGGTGAGGCCATCAATTTTCACGAAGGCATAGGTAGCAAGCGCAAAGAAGAGCGCATCCGCTACCTGAAAAATTACTGGGCAACGAAGGTGAAAGATATTCCGAGAGTGAAACTGCATACCTCGCTGAAACCGCAATTCTCCTGCGCCATATGTGGCGTAAGTATTGACGGTATGACTCCCGGTGAGTTAGACACAGCACTATTTAACCGGTACAAAATACATACAGTCGGCATTGTTTGGGAAAACGTAAGCTGCGTACGGGTAACGCCACATGTATATACCCGCCTGGCTGATTTGGATAAATTGACGCATGCGATAGAAAAGATCGCCTCGTCGAAGAAAACCTGATTGTGATGGGAAACGATCAGCCTAACATACAATATGCAGTGCCACTTTTTGGCGTATCAAATATGGGAGCTTCGCTGAAATTTTATACGGATGGATTGGGGTTTACCGTGTTGAATACATGGACACCGCGCGGCAAAATTGAATGGTGCTGGCTTCAGCGTGATGGCGGTCCACTGATGTTGCAGGAGTTTAGAAATAAACCTTATCTTTCGGGAAACAAGCCTGGCGCCGGTGTTTCTATCTGGTTCCAATGCCGGGATTCGCTGGCCCTGTACCGTGAGTTTATTGAAAAAGGAGTAAACGCCCAGGAACCATTTGTTGGTAATGGTTTATGGGATGTAAAAGTTACCGACCCTGATGGGTACGACCTGCACTTTGAAAGCCGAACTGATGTTGCAGAAGAAACGACGTATTCGGAATGGATTAAAAACAAATAATAATTACCTGTTAATCCTTTTTCAGTTGATTTGCAATTGCTGATGCTAATAGCTTTGCCCATTTCTCATACATTTTTGCAGAAGGGTGTAGTTTGTCGCTGGAAAGGTAGACGGGATCGTCCCCGATGTCGCGGTAGAGGGATGTAATATTGACATAATTGACGCCTTCTTTTTTACTTTCCTCTTTATTTATTCGGTTGTAATCGTCAATCTGCAAAGCTATCTTTTCCAGGTTGCGCCCGTTTGCAAAAGGTGTTATGCCCCAATCAGGGATGGACAATATAAACACGTGATTTTTATTACCCTCTGTGAAGTAAATACAGGTTTTTAGCAGCTGTGCAAATTCTCTTCTGTAAATAGCAGTATCAATGTTTTGATATTGATTATTCACGCCGATAAGCATAGTTACGATGTCGAATTTTTGGGAAAGGTTAGCGTTTGCAATTCCCTGGATTAGTTCATCCGCCCTCCAACCGGTTTTTGCGATAATTGTTGGAGAGCTAATGCGCCGTCCTTTTTTATTTAATGCAGCAGCTAATTGATATGGATAGGATTGATCTGCCGCAACCGCTTCGCCAATTGTATATGAATCGCCAAGAGCAAGGTAATTTAGTGTATGTCGGGCAGTAGTATCCTGAGAATTCATATTAGTGTGATAGGTTAATGCAATGGGCCGCTGTTGGATAAAGCTGCATAAGGTTACGATAATTAGGGTAGAATACAATGTTCTCATACTATCTCCATATTGAACAATACGGAAATATGATGTTTTAAGTTTTTTTTGATGTCTTCTATATCAGCTTCTTTACCCAATTCTTTTTGCATGGAGGTTACCGCCTTATCGTCAATACCACAAGGAACTATATAATTGAAATAATCCAGATTGGTGTTGATATTGAATGCGAAGCCGTGCATAGTTACCCAGCGACTGCAGCGCACACCCATGGCGCATATTTTACGAGCATTTTCGTTATCCGGGTCGAGCCATACGCCGGTATAGCCGGGGTAACGCTCCCCTTTTAAACCATACTGGGCCATCGTCAGTATTACAGCTTCTTCCAGTGTGCGCAGGTATAAATGTATGTCTGTAAAAAAATTATCCAAGTCGAGAATAGGGTAGCCGACTATTTGGCCCGGCCCATGATAAGTAATATCTCCGCCCCGATTGATTGGGTAATAAACAGCATTTTTTTCTTTCAGGCCTTTTTCGTCCAAAAGCAAATGCTCTTGTTTGCCGCTTTTTCCTAAGGTGTATACATGAGGGTGTTCACAAAACACAAGATAATTTGGGGTCAATTCATCCTCACCATACTCATCGCCCTCACTGGTAATTTTGCGGTTCCTGATGCGGGTTTTCAGATCGACGGTATCAGCAAATAAAGCTTCCTGGCGGTCCCATGCTTCTTTATAATCAATCAGCCCCCAATCCTGGAAAGTCACCTGTTTGTTTTTCATGTCTTTATCCCTTTACGTACCCTATCATGTAGTCTTCATATTGCAGGTAATCAACCCTGTAATCCAGGGCGACTTCCCCCTTATTCAAATGGGCATTTACATGACCATCTTTAGCAAAATTAAATGGCTTTAACGAGATATTATCAGCAAATGAAATTTCTTTTTGCCCGTAGCATTTGTAAACTGCTTCTTTGGCACACCAGCAAACATATAATTGCTGTATCTTATCCTGATTGCTGATAAATCCCATTTCAGCAGGTCGCATAAATTTATGTGCAATCCGCTCTACTTTTTGCTTTACCTGTTCAATATCTATACCCACGGGCCGGGTTTTGCTCATCATTACCGCGGCATAATCAAATGAGTGGCTGAGTGATATATGATAGGGAAGATGAACAAGATAGGGTTTACCATGCTCATCTACCTGGCAATCGATATATTCATCGGTATTCAGCATTTTGCGTAATAACACACGTGTTCCCAGCCAATGCAGGTGACGTTTGCCATGGCTCAGCTGTTCCACATAAGCTTTTTCATGATCGTTCAACTGTAATTGATTGTACAGATCTTCAGCTTTCTCTTCTATTTTCCAAAGAGCAAATTCAGTGTCAGCGTCGATTTGCTTTTTGTATGCTATGGCCATAAAGTAAAATTGCAAAAAGGATGGCAAACTTAAACCAAATAATTATAATTTAGGCCAAATATCACAGTAGCATGATTTTATCTGACAAACGCATTCTTGAGGAAATTGACAAGGGCCATATCATTATCGAACCGTTTAAACGCGACTGTTTGGGAACCAATTCATATGATGTGCATTTAGGTAAGCACCTTGCTACCTATCGCAATCGTGTTTTGGATGCCAAACAGCATAACGAGATCGATGGCTTTGAGATACCTAAAGAAGGCTTTGTGCTGCAACCCAATACACTTTACCTCGGCGTAACGATGGAATATACTGAAACACATCGCCACGTACCATTCCTGGAAGGTAAATCAAGCACCGGTCGTTTGGGCATAGATATTCATGCTACGGCCGGTAAAGGTGATGTAGGTTTTTGTAATACATGGACGCTGGAAATTTCCTGTGCGCAACCGGTAAGGATATATGCCGGTATGCCTATTGGCCAGCTGATCTATTTTGTTGTAGAAGGCGAGATCGAGACTATGTACAATACCAAAGCCAACGCCAAATACAATAACCCGACCACCCGCCCGGTAGAAAGCATGATGTGGAAGAATAAATTTTAGTAATGTTCAGTGTTCAAATGATTGAACACATTTGGATATTATTAACATGATGATAATAAGCTAATTACATTTTTAGGCATGGTGACAAATTGCTGTCACCACACACCTGTAAAACTGCCGGATACGTCAGTAAAGAATTATGAATACTGCATAAAGGTTTTGTATATTCACATACAAAACCTTTACCATGAAACCCAAGCGCTTGCTTCTTGCTTTGCTGTTCGTAATTACTTGGGTAATGACAGCGCCTTTCTGAGCCGTGCAACAAATAAGCTGTCGCAGCAACCAATAATTGAGAAAGCATATTTGCATTTGGATAAACCCTATTATGCCGCAGGTGATGATATCTGGTTTAAAGCCTATGTTACTGCTGGTGGCCGGCATAAGCTGTCAGCCATAAGCGGCATATTAAATGTGGAGCTGATCAATGCGAAAAATCGAATTGAGCAGTCAGTCAAATTACCTTTGGTAAGCGGATTAACCTGGGGCGATTTCAGGCTTCCCGATACTATGAAAGCGGGCTACTACCGCATCAGGGCCTATACCCTGTGGATGCGGAACGCAGGCAGCGAATATTTTTATGATAAAACTTTATATATAGGGAATGCTATAGCCTTTGCTACGCCTGAGAAATCTCCCGTACGAAAAAAAGCTGACCCTAAGGAAACTTCAGGAGTAAAAGAAAAATCACAATCTGCTAAAATTAGCATACAGTTCTTCCCCGAAAGCGGTACCCTGGTGTACGGCATCAATTCAATTGTGGCCTTTAAAGCGGTTGGTGAAGATGGCTTAGGAAAGTCTATCAAAGGTGTGATTACCGATGAAAACAATGACGAGATTGCCCGGTTCAGTAGCAGGCATTTAGGAATGGGTGAATTTAATTTGTTACCCGTTAGCGGCAAGAAATATAAAGCGCTGATCACGTTTGCCGATGGTTCTGAAAAAGGTATTGACTTACCTGTCCCGCAAGTTAAGGGATACGTGCTGCACGTAGATAATACCGACCCTTTATTTATTGAAGTGAAAATTGAGGCTGGTAAAAACAGCATAAATGAACAGGCATGTGGCGGCATCAATTTACTGGGACAATCGGGCGGCGAGATATATTACGCTGCGCAGAGCAAATCGCAGCAATCTTTCTTTACCACAATGATCCCTAAAAGTAAATTCCCGACGGGTATAGCACAGTTTACGCTGTTTTCTGCAACAGGCGAACCTTTAAATGAACGTCTTGTATTTATTCAAAATCCGGCGCGGCTTAACCTATCGATTGATCCGGGCGGAACAAATTTTGCAACCCGCGGGAGAATGAAAATAAACGTCGGTGCCAAAAATGAACAGGGGAAGCCTGTATTCGGTAACTTCTCAGCAGCAGTTATTGATGAAACTAAAGTACCTGTAGATGAGTTATCGGAAAGTACCATATTTTCAAATTTGCTGCTGACCTCTGATTTAAAAGGATACATAGAGAACCCCAACTATTATTTTGACACTCAAAGCGAACAGGCCAAAGAAGACCTTGATGTATTGATGCTGACGCAAGGGTACCGGCGGTTTGAATGGAGACAAATAATGACTGATAGTACGACATCGCCAAAATATCAGCCGGAAACATCACTTGGAATATCAGGCAGACTTACAACGCTGGGAGGAGGTAAAGGCATCCCGCAAGGCAAGGTGTCGTTATTAAGCTCATCGCAAGGCTTTGCAATGCTCGATACAGTTGCTGATGAAAAAGGATATTTTTCTTTCAGAAACCTGCAGTTTAAAGACAGTTCAAAGTTTGTTATTCAGGCTAAGAAAAACAAAGACAGTAAAAACCTGCGAATTGAAATGGATAATATGTCAACACCTCCAGTGACGGCGAGTATAATTAGGCATTCCGATCCGGATAGCAGTTTTGCAGTTTACTTGGATAATAGTAAGCAGGTTTATGATAAGCAAATCAAATATGGGATGCGGAATCGCGTGAAGACTCTAAAGGAAGTACAAATAAAAGATAAAAAAGTACTATCAAACTCATCCAACTTGAATGGCCCTGGTAATGCTGATCAGGTATTTTTAATGAAAGATGTTCCAGGAGGTTGTGCTACAGTTGCTGAGTGCCTGATTGGAAGGTTAACCAATGTCTTTTTTAAATATAACACTTATAAAGATTGTTATTTTCCTTGTACGTACAGACATGGAACGCTTGTAGATATGAAAATTATGGTAGATGGTATTATAATGGACTTTGAGGTTTTGGCTACACTTCCGCCGGACATTGTTGAAAGTGTTGAAGTTTTGAGAAATGGATCGAAAACATCTCTTTACGGTTCTGATGGCTCAGCTCCGTTATTGCTTATCAATACAAAAAAAGGGGCTTATTCTGCGGTGATGTCGACTAATATCGTCACCTATATGCCTCAAGGTTACTACAAAGCGCGTGAATTTTACTCGCCCGATTACAATGTTCTTAAAAATAAGCCAACAGAAGACCTTCGTACCACGATTTACTGGAATCCCAACGTTGCCACCAATAAAGATGGAAACGCTACCCTGGAATATTTTAACGCTGATGCGAGAGGTACCTACCGGGTAGTGATAGAAGGTATTGACGAAAATGGCAACCTGGGCAGACAGGTTTATAGATACAAAGCAGAAGCAATGAATGCACAGTAGTGAGTGGTCAGTAGTGAGTAGACAATTGTGAATCACTCATTGCTGACTACTCACCACTCTCCACCTCACTTAGCCAAATAGTATTTCTCCCAGAAATCAACTGATTTTGATAATTCGCTATGATCGACAGGGGCGCTGTTGCCGCCAGCCATGCGTTGCCCGCCCCGGCCACCACCCCGGCCGCCTCTTCCTCCACCGCCACCCATTCCTCCGCCACCACCGCGGGTCATGCCTTCCTGTTCGGGGCCATCTTTATGCTGTCCAGGCCTGGTTATTCCGTTTATTTTAAAATTGAAGGCCCATTCTGTTTTGGTAATATCGTCCGCATGAAAGAACTTTAAAGGTATGGCAGCTTCGTACACCAGGTAACCATCTTTATCATAATCTATCGCTACCTTAAAACCGTAAGTATTTGATGTGGTCATCGTCTCACTTTCTATGTCCTTAAAACCAGTTACCCTGATCTCTCTTAGTTTGGTCAACCTTGCCCTCATTAATTCATCGCGGTCCTCTTGTTTTACATTGCTGTTTCCACCTTGCAGGTCCTGGGCTGTTTCTGCCATGCCTTCAGCACTCTGGTCACCTACCGGAAAGGTTATTGTAAACGATTCTTTTTTCTTACCGCGTGTATCAATACTTAAGGTCAATCCGGCCCGTAATATTCTTATTTGTTCGCTGCGGTCATTCACACGGATAGCCATATAAAGATTATCCTGATCGTTTGCCAGGCTATAATTAAGCTGTTTTTCCTTGTTGTAATACCGCAAGCTATCACCCCATTCTTTTACGTCGCCGTCAATAGTAATATTCGATGGCGGGGGCTGCAATTGATTTTGTGCAGGTTTGTTCTGGGCATAACATACAGTATTCAGAACCAGTTGGATAGTGCAAATGCTGACGCAATAACTGAGGGGCTTTTTCATAGAAACTGTGATAGTATAGTACTGTTTTTAAACAAGCAAACATCATTTTGCCTTTTTTATTGCCGATTTTAGGTAAATTTGTCATTACAATGCCGACAGAAACCCAGGAAGAGACCCTTACCCTTGAGGAAATACTTACGAGCCTCAAGGAGATGCATCGACTTATTTTGTGGAACGATGATGTCAATACTTTTGAGCATGTGATCTTTTGTATGATGAAGTACCTGGATTACTCCGAATCGCAAGCCGAAAAGATCGCCTGGAAAGTACATAACGAGGGCAAATGTGCCGTATTAGAAGGCTCATTTACTGAAATGGAGATCTACCGTAAAATATTGCAGCAAGAAGGGTTGACGGTTACCGTCGAGTAACCTTTCTGTTACAAAAAAAAGGCCTTTTCCGACCAAATATTAACTTAATGAGATCATTTTGTTAAGAAATTTAATCTTCCAAAAAATTCAGTTTTTATCCAGAATCCGGGACGTTTCTTTGCGCAAAATTGTGCTTTTTAATGAAACGGATCTTTACCCCTATTAGATTTTCTCCTTTCTTTTTTTTCTCTTTTTATAAAGTCCCCAAGAAGACTCTATTATTCATAGGAGCACTGCTTTGCTATTGCACTATTGTGAACGCGCAAACAATAAAAGGCAGTGTTACTGATGCCAAAAGCGGGGAAACATTAATTGGTGCGACTGTCAATATACAAAACGGCGACTTTCAGCGAAATACAACTGTTAAACTTGATGGCATATATCAATTTAAAGATATACCAGCCGGTACTTATAAACTCCAGGTAAAATTCGTAGGCTACAAAACCACCAGGGAATATTCTATTGACGCAACCGGCGGGAACACTGCTATTCTAAATATTGCGATGGTTGATAATTCAACGGCGCTTAACGAAGTAACTGTTACCGAGCATGCCAGCAGGGAAAGTGACAGATCAGCAAGAAATGTTGAGAAGAATGCAAATGTTACTTTGAATGCAGTATCAGCACAATCAATAGCCATTTCTCCCGATGTGCTGGTATCCAATGTTCTTAGCAGGGTATCAGGCATATCCATAGACAGAAGTAATACCGGTGATGCACAGCATGTGATCATCCGTGGTATGGATAAACAATACAATACCACACTAATAAACGGAATTAAAATTCCGAGCCCGGATAATAAAAACAGGTATGTTCCTTTAGATATCTTCCCGGCCGGCTTAGTGGATAGGTTAGAGGTTTATAAAACCCTTACGCCTGATATGGAAGCTGATGCATCAGGTGGCGTGGTTAACCTGGCAGGGACGAAACGTTGTTATCGTTCCAGCTTATTTCTCTCAATCCCGGATCGCAAACCTTAACAGTACGTGAATGCTTATGGAATACTGAACCTTTAAATAAAACTCAAAAAGTTGTTTTTGGTAAAAATGCGACCGTATCACTTAAGGTTGAATAAGTTTTGTATATAGATAAGTGACAAATTTTATAGCGACAAAAGGTTATTGGAGTAAAATGTTTGTTACGCAGGGGTTTAAAAATTGCGATTATCATTTAATTATAAACAAAATAATATCGTATTTTTTACTAGTGCGTCGGGCTGTTTTAACTGATTATATGGCGATTAAGTATTGGAATCATTAACTAAATAATATTTTTAAGTTAATAATATAGCGTTTAATAAAAGTACAGAATTTCTCCAAAATCATTTAGTATTTCTCATTTACAATATATTAATCTATTGATTATAGTATGATTATATAGCAGGGGTTTCTTTGTGCCGCAATTAAAACGCGCCCTAATGAAGAAACTTTTACTGCTATTCACATTGTTTTGTATTTCAGCTGTTACTTATGCCGCTACAATAAAGGGAACGGTATCAGACAAAAAAAACAACGATCCGCTTATCGGATCAACCGTT
>Ga0307510_10005554_pt1 | contig 15031 bp, 8 predicted proteins | sample 12_EM_MG_FD_207224 | JGI IMG/M metagenome (GOLD analysis project Ga0307510, IMG submission 207224) | Populus trichocarpa ectomycorrhiza microbial communities from riparian zone in the Pacific Northwest, United States - 12_EM | ecosystem: Host-associated > Plants > Roots > Unclassified | place...
GCGCGCCGCCTGCCGATCCAGCGCCCGCCATTGTTCCTTAAGGTCGCCCCCGATCTCGCGCCCGCGGAAATCGACGACGTCGCCCGCGCCGCGATCGAGCGTGGCGTCGACGCACTGATCGTCGGCAACACCACCGTGTCGCGCCCGGTGCTGCGTTCGCGCCATGCCGAAGAGACCGGCGGCCTGTCCGGCGCGCCGCTCGCCAGACTGGCACGCCAGCGTATCGCCGACTTCCGCGCCGCGACCGGCGGCAAGATCGCGCTGGTCGCGGTCGGCGGCATCGATTCGGGCGCGGAGGCCTATGTCCGCATCCGCGCCGGGGCGAGCCTGGTACAACTCTATAGCGCCCTGGTGTTCCAGGGCCCGGGCCTCGCACGGCGCATCGCGAAGGATTTGTCGGCGCTGCTCGCCCGCGATGGGTTCAAGAACGTCGCGGAAGCGGTCGGGGCCGGTTGACGTAGCGTCCGCCCCCGCTACTCCTTCCCGGATGATCAGCCGCATCCTCGCTTTCGCCCTTGTCCTGTTCTTCCCGCTCGCCGCCCAGGCGAAAGGCCCGCCCGCCCGACACGCACCAGGCCGGCCCGTCGCCCAGGCGCCCGGCATGGTCAGTGCCGCCGACCCACGCGCCAGCGCGGCCGGGGTCGAAATCCTCAAGGCCGGCGGCACCGCCACCGATGCGGCGATCGCGACGATGCTTGCACTCAACGTGGTCGAGCCGCAGAATTCCGGCATCGGCGGCGGCGCCTTCCTCGTCCATCACGACGCGAAGAGCGGCGCGGTGTCGACGATCGACGGGCGCGAGGCGGCACCGGCTGCAGCCGATGGGCGCTGGTTCTACGGCGCCGACGGAAAACCGCTTAGCCACTTCGCCGCCGTCCCCGGTGGGCGCAGCGTCGGGGTGCCCGGCGATCTGCGCCTGATGGCGATGGCGCACCGGCTTCACGGCCGGCTGCCCTGGGCGCGGCTGTTCGCCCCGGCGATCCGCCTCGCGCGCGATGGCTTCGTCGTCACGCCGCGGCTGCATAATGGCCTGAACAACTTCGGCACGCATGTCGACGCCTGGACCAAGGCGCATTTCTCGGGGCCGGACGGCAAGCCGCTGCCTGCCGGCACGCTGCTCAAGAGCCCTGAACAGGCCGATCTGCTGATGCGCATCGCCAGGCAGGGGCCGAACGCCTTCTATACCGGCCCGACCGCGCGGCGTCTGGTCGCGGCGGTCAACGGCGCGGCGCGTAACCCGTCGAAGATGACGCTGGCCGATCTCGCCAGCTATCGCGCCAAGCCGCGCACGCCGATCTGCGGCACCTACCGCGTCTACCGCATCTGCGGCATGGGTCCGCCCTCTTCGGGCGGCATCGCGGTGCTGCAGATCCTCAAGCAGCTCGAACGCTTCGACATGACGAAGCTCGGCCCGAACAGCCCGGTCGCCTGGCATCTGTTCGCCGAGTCGGAGCGGCTCGCTTATGCCGATCGCGATATGTATCTCGGCGATGCCGATTTCGTCAGCGTGCCGGTCAAGGGCCTGCTCGACCCGCGCTACATCGCGTCGCGCTCGGCGCTGATCTCGCCCGACCGCACCATGGCAGCGGTCAGCGCCGGCACCCCGCCCGGCGCGCCGCCACGGATCAAGGCGACCAACCTCGACGTGCCCGGCACCAGCGACCTCGTCGTCGCCGACCGCGCCGGCAATGTCGCCGAGGTGACCACCACGATCGAGAGCTATTTCGGCTCAGGCGTGTCGGTCGACGGCACGATGCTGAACAACGAACTGACCGACTTCGACATCGAACCGGTGCTGGGCGGCTATCTCGTCGCCAATCGCGTGCAGGGCGGCAAGCGCCCGCGCAGCTCGATGTCGCCGACCATCGTCTATGGCCCCGACGGCAAGGTGCGCATCGCGCTCGGCGCCGCCGGCGGTTCGACGATCATCGCGCAGATCTCCAAGGCGCTGGTCGCGGTGCTCGACTGGCACATGTCGGCGCAGGACGCGATCGGCCTCGGGCTGCTCTACGCGCCAGGCCACACTGCCGTCGCCGAAAAGGGCACCCAGCTCGAAGCGATGGTCCCCGCGCTGCAGGCGCTCGGCGAATCGGTGCAGGTCGCGCCGCTCGGCCTCAAGGCCAATGCGATCGAACGCGTCGGTGGCCGCTGGGTCGGCGCCGCCGACCCGCGCAGCGAAGGCGTGGCGATGGGCGAGGATGGCAGCGTCACCAACATCGTCCGCGTCGGCGCGGTGCCCAACCGGCCGGCCGAATAACCAACTGTTTGGCCGCAGCCGAACACGGCGCGGTTTCCCCGGGAGAGACGAATGCGCACGCTCGAACATTTCCCAAGCCTGGTCGCCATGTTCCTGACGCGCGCGCGGGAGAAGGGCGACGCGCCGTTCCTGTGGCACAAGGAAGGCAGCGGCTGGGTGTCACAGAGCTGGGCCGAGGCGGCACGCCAGGTGGCCAGCCTCGCGGCCGGGCTCAAGGCGATCGGCATGGCGCCGGGCGACCGCGTCATGCTGGTCAGCGAGAACCGCCCCGAATGGTGCATCAGCGACCTGGCGATCATGGCCGCCGGCTGCATCACCGTGCCGACCTACACCACCAATACTGAGCGCGACCACGCGCATATCATCGAGAATAGCGGCGCCAAGGCGGTGATCGTCTCGACCGCCAAATTGGCCAAGACGCTACTCCCCGCCGCGATCCGCGCCTCCGACGCCAAGATCATCATCGGCATGGAGGATCTGCGCATCACCCAACCGGGCAGCCTCGACGTCCATGGCTGGCACGACCTGATCGCCGCCCATGCCACCGACCCATCCGAACTGGTCGTCACCGCGACGCGCGAGGACACCGCCTGCATCATCTACACCTCTGGCACCGGCGGCGCGCCGCGCGGGGTGAAGCAGCATCACGGCGCGATCCTGCACAACGTCAACGGTTGCTGCACCGTCATCTCCGAGGACTTCGGCTGGGAGGACGAGGTGTTCCTGTCCTTCCTGCCGCTGAGCCACGCCTATGAGCATACCGGCGGACAGCACTTCCCGATCGGGCTCGGCGCGCAGATCTATTATGCCGAAGGGCTCGACAAGCTCGCCTCCAACATCGAGGAAACGCGCCCGACGATCATGGTCGTCGTGCCGCGCCTGTTCGAGGTGCTGCGCACGCGCATCTCCAAGGCGATCGAGAAGCAGGGCAAGTTCTCCAACTATCTGCTCGAACGCTCCCAGGCGATCGGCGCCTCCGAATATGAGGGCAAGGCCCGGTTGCGCGACAAGCCGATGAGCCTGTTCCTCAATGCGACGCTCAAGCCCAAGATCCAGCAACGCTTCGGCGGGCGGATGAAGGCGATGGTGTCGGGCGGCGCGCCGCTCACACCCGAGGTCGGCATCTTCTTCCAGTCGCTCGGCCTGACCTTCCTGCAGGGTTACGGCCAGACCGAGGCCGCGCCGGTCATCTCGTGCAACCGGCCCTCGGTCGGGCTACGCATGGACACGGTCGGCCCGCCGCTGGTTAATACCGAAGTGCGCATCGCCGAGGATGGCGAGATCCTGGTGCGCGGCGAGCTGGTCATGCACGGTTACTGGAACAACCAGGCCGAGACCGACCGCGTGCTCAAGGACGGCTGGCTGCACACCGGCGACATCGGGCTGATCGACGACAAGGGCCGGATCAAGATCACCGACCGCAAGAAGGACATCATCGTCAACGACAAGGGCGACAATGTCGCTCCGCAAAAGGTCGAGGGCATGCTGACGCTGCAGTCCGAGATCGTTCAGGCCATGATCTTCGGCGACCGCAAGCCCTATATGGTCGCCGTCCTCGTGCCCGATCCCGAATGGACCCAGGAATGGTGCGCGAAGAACGGCGACGCCTGCGACTTCAAGCGCCTGGCCGAGAACAGCGAATACCGCACCGCGCTCGGCCATGCCGTCGAGCGGGTGAACAAGGATCTGTCGGTGATCGAACGCATCCGCCGCTTCATCCTGGCGGATGGGCCGTTCACCATTGAGAATGAGCAGCTGACGCCGAGCCTGAAGATCCGGCGCCATGTGTTGAAGGAGGTCTACGGGCCTCGACTGGATGCGCTTTACAAGGGCTGATAGCCGGGTTGAATCGACTTCACTTCTTTCCTCCCCATCGCAGATGGGGAGGGGGACCGCGAAGCGGTGGAGGGGAACGCCACAGGCGATCCGCTCGCGGGCTTTCCCCTCCACCATTCGCTGAAGAAGCGAATGGTCCCCCTCCCCATGCAGGCATGGGGAGGAATAAGTGAGTCATTTCGCCTTCGGCACGACCTGCATCGTCCAGTCATTCTCCGGTCGGAGATACTTGATCGCCGTCGCCTGGAGCTGCGCGGCCGTGGCGGTGGCGACGTCCTGATAGACGCGCTTGGTCGCCTCGAAGACGCGCGGATCATAGGTCGCGCCGCCGAGCTGGTTCATCCAGAACTGGTTGCCGGTCGACTGGCGCATGATGAGCTGGGTCATCGGGCCGATCGTACGCTTCAATTCATCGTCGCTGACCGGATGCGCCACCAGATCGGCAGCGATCTCGCGCGACAGCTTGAAGAACAGCGGCAGGTTTTCCGGCGCGACCTGGCCGACCGCGATCATCCGGCCACCCGAGGCGGAACCGGTCGGCCAGTCGCTCGACACGTTGGGGCTGTAGCTCGCCCCCGCTTCCGAACGCAGCCTATCGAACAGTCGGTCGGAGAAGATGTTGGCGAGGATCTCCAGCCGGCGCGCCTCGTCCATATCGGCAAGACCACCGCCCGTGGGCCAGGCGATCACCGCGATCGCCCGATCGGGCGCGCCCTTGTGCGTGCGCACCACAGGCGTTGCGACATGCGCCGGGAAGCGCACCAGTGGCGGCGTCGCGGTGCTTGCGGCGCGGGCCGGCAAGGCGCCGAAGCTCTTCGCCACCGCCTCGATCGTCCTGTCGGCATTGATGTCGCCGAACACCTCGACCTCGATCGGGCCGCTGGCGAGCAGCGGTGCCCATAGCACCTTGAACGCCTCTGGCGTCACCGCGGCGATCTCGTCGCGCGGCGGCGTGCCCCAGCGCGGGTCGCCATCGTGGAGCAGGCGTTCGAGGTCGCGCCCGAGCACCTGATCGGGCGACGAGTCGAGCGACTCATAGCTCGACATCATGAAGGTCCGCGCGCGCAGCACCGGATTGGGATCCCAGCCCGGAAAGGCGATCTTCGCCGCCATCAGCCGCAACTGGTCTTCGAGATCGGACGGCGAGGTCATCGCGCCGAGCTGGAAGGCGTCGTCGCCGATGCCGAAGTCGAGCCCCATGCGGCGCCCGGCGGTCATCTGGTCGAGATCGCCCTGCTTGAGTGGCCCGATCCCGCCCTGGATCAGCGCCAGGCTGGCCGGCCAGATCGGCGAGCCATGATCGGCCGGCAACGCGCCATAGCCGCTGCCGAAGCGCACCCGGACATAGACGCGGCTGCTTTCCGCAGTGGTGCTGTTGAGCAGCAGGCGCACGCCATTGGCGAACACCACCTTCTCCATCTTCAGGTCGAACAGGTCGACATGTTCGCGGCTCGCGACGACCCCGGGCTTTCCGAGCTTGGGCAGCTTGGAGAAGCCGACCGAAGCCTGGGCGGTACGCGCGCCACTGCCCTTGACCGTGGCACCGATCGCCGCCGCGAGCTTGGTCGCGAGGCCATCGGCGGGGGTGTGCACGTTGAGCACCGCGCGCGTCGTCACGCCCTTGAACACGCGCTGGGTCGAGGCGAACACCCGCGCCGGAGTGAACATGCCCTTCTTCTTCGCGTCGAGGAACACGCCGTTGATCGTTGCGGCGGACGTGGTGGTCTCACGGATATCGACCGCCTGGACCATGTCGTCGGCGAGTTTCGAGCCGGCATCGACCTCGGCGGTCTGCATCGCGGTGCGGAAGGATTCGCCGCGCTCGGCCAGTTCCTGGTCGATCTCGGCCTTGGACGGCGGGGCACTCAGCGCGTCGGCGATCACCGCGCGGGCATCCTTCAGGGCGGCTTCCCAATCGTCACCGATCGGCTGGACCGAGAGGAAGGTGCCGTTGATCGAACGCGCCACATCGTCGAGCGAAACCTGGGCGACGAGATAGGAGCCGCCGGTGCGCGCGCGCGTTTCCAGCCGGCGGTTGATCACGTCGAGCGCGACCTGATCGACGAGCCGCTCCTGGTTGAAGATCACCGTGTCGTCATTGTACTTCCACGGGCGCAGCGTCGCGGTGCGCACGATCACCGGCAGGCCGGGCTCGACCACCGCGGCGGTCGACGGCTCGGTCGGCACGGGCTTGCCGAAATCGGGCTCGGCCGGCTTGGGGCCGATGCCCTGCCAGTCGCCGAAATGCTGCGCGACGAGCTTTTCGAACAAGGCCGGGTCCATGTCGCCCGAGACGATGACGACGGCGCGTTCCGGCCGATACCAGCGATCGTGAAAGGCGCGGACGGAGTCCGCCGTCGCACCGTTGAGCGTGTCGAGCGTGCCGATCGGCTGGCGCTGCGCCAGTGGCTGGCCGGCGAACAGCGTCGAGAACATCGTGTCGCCGAAATGGGTCTGCGGGCCGAGGCTCTCGCGCCGTTCGGCCAGCACCGCGGGGCGCTCCGCGTTGAGCGCCGCAGTTGTGATGTTAGGCTTCTCGACCATGCCGGCGAGGATCTTCATGCTCTCGTCGAGCCCCTCGGGCGTCGCGCTGGGCAGATCGAGCTTGTAGGTCGTGCCGGTAAAGGTCGTCTCGGCATTATTGTCCGAGCCGAAGGTCGCGCCGAAACGCTGCCAGATGCGCTTGGCCTCGCCGTCGGGCACGAACTCGGAACCGCGGAACGAGAGATGCTCGATGAGATGGGCATAACCGCGCTCGGCATCGGTCTCCATCAGCGAGCCGGCGTCCATCCGCACGCGGATCGACACCTGCCCCGGCGGCACGCCGTTGCGGCGCACGGCATAACGCACGCCGTTGCTCAGCGTGCCGAAGCGCCAGCCCGGATCGGGCGTGATGTCGCTGCCCTTGTAGAGCCAGGCGCTGCGATCGACGATGTAATGGTCGGGATCGGCATGCTCGCTCACCGCCTTCTGGCCGATGGCCTGGGGCGCGATGGCGAGGAGCAGGGGAGCGACGAGGACGACGCGGAACGCGCGGGAGAGGAAATGCATATCGGGCAACCTAGGGATGTGGCCGGAGACTGGCAACGGCCCACAGAGACCAGTGCGCCTTTCATGAAGCTTAACCGGTGTTAAACGCCGCCCGCCGCGTGGTGGATTTTTCGGCACCAAGACCTTGATGATCGGGTCGGATATTCCCATCCTCCCGCCATGATTTCGACCAACTGTCACGTTAGCCGACGATGAACCGCTAGCGGCGGATTTCATCGACGATGGCCAGGACCCGGTCATGCGGAGGGGACGATCGGGCAAGAAGGCATTTGGAGGCGAGTTGTGAACACCAGCGTGAAGACGAAGGATGGGCTGACGGGATTGCGGCCGAATTCGGGCAACCGCCCCGGCACGCCCAACCGCATTCCCGACGTGACGGCGGTGTCCGGCGCGCCGCACCCCGATGACGAGTTGAAGGCCGAAGGCGGCCGCCCGCTGATCCTGCGCGTCGGCAAGCATCTGCGCGGTTTCTTCGATGCGCTGATCTCCTCCTCCTCGCTGGTCTCCAACGACCCCGTGCTCGACATGCGCGACTTCGCCTGGACGCAGCTGCTGCGCGACAATTGGGAAGCGATCCGCGAGGAAGCGATCACCGTCGCGCTGCAGCCCGAGGCCGCGCCGAGCCTGGCGACGATCTCGCCCGACCACCGCGCCATCGCCAAGGTCAATATGTGGCGCTCGTTCTTCCTGTGGGGTTACGGCTTCCCCGCCGAGGAGAATCTCGAGCGCTGCCCGAACACCACGAGGGTTATCGAGCAGATCCCCGGCCTCAACACCGCCTTCTTCTCGATCCTCGCGCCGGGCACGCACATTCCCGACCATCGCGGCGTGACCAAGGCACTGATCACCTGCCATCTCGGCCTGATCGTGCCCAAGGACGGCGATGTGCGGATGCGCGTCGACGATCGTATCGTGCGCTGGGCCGAGGGCGAGACCTTGGTGTTCGACGACACCTATCAGCACGAAGTGTGGAACGACACCGAGAACACCCGCGTGGTGCTGCTGATCCAGTTCGCGCGCCCCTTGCGCAACCCGGGCAAGTGGATCGCCGACACCTTCCTCAGCATCGTGCGCCGCACCGCCTTCGTGAAGGAAGCGCGCGACAATGTCATCGCCTGGAACGCGGCGGTGAAGCAGATGGATATCTGACGACGACGCAACCCGCTGACGCAAAATAACGGGCCGCTCACCGCACAGGTGAGCGGCCCTTTTCGCTGCAGGCATCACGACGATGCGCGACAGCCCGGTTTTCCCTGTTCCGCGCGCGATAACAGGGAAAATAACAGAGGCATTTTTATTTTTTGCCTGCCCGCAGTCGAAAGCACCGGCGCATTTGACCACTATATCAAATGGTTGATTGTTTACGCCCGGCGCGAATAACAGAGAAATCCCACGTCGCGGAACAGGGCGGCAACAGAGCGGAACAGAGAAAAACAGGGCGATAACAGAGGGCGCGGCACGACCCCACACGCGCGGCAGCGCGGCATGATCCAGACGGCAGGGCGTAGCGGTCGACATCGTGCCGACCAAAGAGCAATTCGGCGCGAGGTTGAATCAGGCTCGCACGCGGCGGCGGATTATCCGAAGGCGCGGCGCGGTGCGACGTCGCACTCCTCGGCGAACAGCCACGCCTCGGCATGAGCGACATCCTCGAAGCAGCGCGCCTCGCGATTGGACAGCGCGCGCATCAGCTGGCTGCGCGCCAGCGTCCGCGCGGCGACGAAGGCCAGGCGGCGCGAGCGATATTCCGGCGCGGCGAGCATTTCCTGGAAACCCGTCACGCTTTCCTGCGGCTGGATCTTCATGCCGCGCACGTCATTGAGCGTGAAATGCATGTTGGGCGCGCAGCCCAGCTCGGCATGCGCCTTGCGCCGGGCGGCGAGAAAATCGCGAATGTCTGCAGGCGTGAACAGGCCGGCCATGGTGATCCTGATCAGGCTGCGGGATTTGTCCGTCTCGAAGGAGAAAATAGCGCTCATCCTGCGAGTCGTATCCGCGATCGCCTACAATTTGCCTAACGGGCGCGGCGGAATCGGGTGAGGCTTAGAACTTCGGGATATGGTGAGCCGGCGATCATGCAGCGACGGCCACCTGCGGGATGCCCGGAGCGCGATGCGTGGAAGGCGCGTCATGTCGGGAAGTTTGTGCAGCAGCGCGTCGGAGAAAAGGGGTAATTGCACCTGTCACGGCAACTGAAAAGGCCGGTGTGCCGCTGCTCGGCTGGGGCGAGTTCCTGACCCAGGCGGTCAATTTCCTGATCATCGCCTTCATTATCTTCCTGCTGATCCGCACGATCAACAAGATGGCGCCCAAGGCCGACGCGGCGCCGGCCGAACCGGCCGCCGAACCCGCCGACATGCGCGAGATCAGGGACGAGCTCAAGAAGAAGGGCTGAACGACGGGCATATCAGGGGCCGGCGAGCCGGCGCTCGACCTCGGCGGTGACGGCGGCGGTGAAGCGTTTGCGGTCCTCCCCGGCGCCACGATCGGCTTCGATCGCGACGTGTTTGCGGCGCTCGGCGATGATCGCGGCGATGTCGGTGGCGGGCGGCTCGGGGAGGCGTGCCCAGGGCTTCGGCCGGTGGATGGCGAGCCAGTGGAGCGCGGCGCGGACGTCTGCGGGGATGTCGCCGTGTAGAGCATGACGACGTGCCCGCCGCCCTTGGGCGTGACGATCTGCTCGGCGGTGTAATCATGGCCGACGGCACGCTGATAGAGGGCGCGCTCGACGCGATCGTCGGCGGCATCCTTGCCGACGCGCACGGCGGCGGTGAATTCGTCGTGGAGCAGACACCAGCGATAGAAGGTCCTGACGCTGATGCCGAGGATATCGGCGATCTCGATATCGGTGGCACCGTTGCGGCAGAGCCGCTCGGCGATGCGGGCCAATTCCGGTTTCTAGGGTGAGGGGTGTCCTGCCGGCATGGGGCGGTTGATACGCTCGTGGTGCGCGCGGTTGAATCAGGCTGTGCGGGTAGTGCGTTGGTGGCGGTGTGACAAAATTCGGCCGGGAGAGCGAAGCGCGGCTACCGCCTCACTGAGGGCGGCGCGAACGCGGCGAACCGTCAGAACAGATCAATTTTGTCAGAGGTTCCGGCAGCTGGTTTCATCGCGGAGTGATTGCAGAGAGTAGGGCAATATCTTTCGGTCACCCTTTAGCGTGTCTCACTCGAAGGGTGCACTTCACCAGCGTCACCGTAATTGAAATTACGCCTGCTAGCGTCGTTTGAGACTACAATTGGTAATTGCGCGACTGCTAACGGATTTCCATTTTTTCAAAACTATACGAAAAAGGCTGTATATCCAGAATACTAAATTCCGCTCCATATCCAGGAGAAAATAAATGCATAGAATATGGATAAGATCCCGAAATTATGGCGATTTTATTATTGCCATTTTCTATTAAAAATCCACACTCACAGATGTATCCATCACTCTTACCAATAACTTTATAAAATCTATCAGAGACAAAGTCTCCAACCTCAATAACGCAAGAAGAAATATCTTGATTATATCCCCCTGATTCAAATGAAATATATGATAATTCATCACCATCATCAATATCAATCATATCCGCTGTTACAATTATATTTTTATTTGCAGAATTGATTAAAACTATTTCAAATATCCTGTTCCCTTCGGGCAGAGAATGCCTGATATATTTTATAGGATAAGTGAAAAAATCACCGATACAAGACAAGCCGCCGCCCCCGAAATTTATCCTGCCTTCCATTACATTTCCATTCCCAAGTAGTGAAATTGAGGATAATAAAAATTGTCAGCTAATTGATATATATATATCAAAGCGGTGGTGTTATAACAGGCTCCGGCTCAAAATCCACTGTCGGAGCAGGTGGAAAATCTACAGTAGGCGCAGGCGGAGGATAGTGGAGCGTTTGCCCTGGGACATCGCCGTTCCGGGGAATGTCAATTCGAGGTCCTTCGCCCGCTTTGCCCGGTCGAATCGCGATGCCATTATCCCCTACTTGCGATCCCGGAGGCCGCCTCCCCGTTGGGTCAGACTGTCCTGTACCGCCAGTTAAAATATCGTGGTCCGCCTTCGCGTCTCCGGTGCCTCCGTGCGCAGGGGCGAGCGGTCCGCTTTGCGTTTGCCCACCTTTCCCGGTGGTGTGTGGGGGTGTTCCAACCGGCCCCGAGGGCAAGGGAGGTACAACAGAATGTATGATAGGAGCTATAACAGTTCGGTATATTCCATGAGCCGCCAAAGCGAGGTTATCGAGCCATGTCCCATCTGAGGTACAGCTCTCGATTCCGTTGCCATTATTTATGCACGTATATTCGCCGGTAGGGTCCTTTCCATTAACAGGATCATTGGCTGCGTAAGCGTAAAGATTGTTCCGATCTTTATACCCAATCGGATCGGTCTGGAGGAACCTCCCAAGCCGAGACGAATAAAAACGAGCCTTGTAATAATACATGCCCAGTTCCGGTACGAACATCTGTCCGGTATATTGAAAGCGCGGACCGACTGCATCTGGAACGCCATATTCGTCATACCCGACACGTATGACTAGTCCGCCGGACACGTTACCAATGGCGTAGATCGAGCCTTGGTAATCCGCCTGCATTGAACGCCTGGTCGACCGATCGTAGCCGTTATAGACCAACAGTGGATCGTCAGCGCCCGCACCGTGAACGTAGGTTCTCGACACCACACCGTTCAGGTATTCGGCGATCATCTCGTCGCCATCGTACAGGAACTGCGTGGTGGTGGTCGTGGGACTGGACGTCTGAAAAAGTCGGCCCAGTGGATCATAGACGAGATCGGCCGTTAACGTGCCAGTGGCCGAAACGAGCCGGTTCTCGACGTCGTAAGTGAAATTCGTACCGCCGTTCGACGTCAGATTGCCATTGGCATCGTAACCGAGCGCGCCTGCGCCAACCGTAGCATATTGGTTCAAACCATTAGCGGCATAAACCGTGCTCGCGGTATTATAGCCACTATAGGCGTAAACATCGTTTGAACTGGTGCGACCGACAATCTGGTTCGCAGGGTTATATGTAAAGGTCGACGTCTGATCACGCGTGGTACCGGTGAAGTCGTCAGTTTGTAATGCCAAATGGCCAACGGGATCATAGCTATAGGTCGTCGGCACCGCACCCAAAATCTTGGAAATCTGGTGACCCTGCGCGTCGTAACCGAAGCTGGCCGCCTGCGTGACACCATCCTCTTTGATCGCGACCAGCCGGTGGAGACCGTCATAGTCATAGGTGTAGTAGACGCCACCGGGATGCGTCACGCGGATGCGGTTGCCATCGGCGTCATAGAGATGACTGACCGTGCGACTTACGCCTCCCATGGCCACTGTGCTCGATATCAGACGCCCGAAAGCGTCATAGGTATTGAGCGCCGCGTCGGCGCCTGTTGCGTTATCGAAATGTGCCCCGGTCTGGAGTCCGCGTGAATCGTAATCGTAATAAACATTGCGCGCCGCCCCCGTCGGCGGCGCGGTGCAGACAAAGCCCGATACGCAGGCACCGCCCCCGACGAAGGTCTTCGCCGTCACCCGGTTTAGCGCGTCGAAGCTGTAATCGATCTCGCGCCCGTCGCGCTTGCGCAGTGACGTCCGGTTGCCGTTCGCGTCGTAGCTATACGCCTCGTAGTCGGTCGCGCTTACTGCGCCGACTGTCACTTTGTCAGGGAAGTTCCACTGGGTCTGACGATCGTACCCGTCATAGGTCATTGACGCTACATTGCCGTTGGCGTCGATCACGCGAGTCTGTTTGCCGTTCAGGCTATACGCATAGGTCGCATAATCCTGCTGGAGCGTGGCCGGAAAGCCATTGACCGTAGTTACGCCATAAGCCTTCTGGACTTTTTGTAGGTGTCCCACGGCATCATAGACATTGCGAATAACGCGGTCGGGGCCGAAGCTGTCCTGAGCACCGAGCGCGCAGGCGTCGACAGGTAAGCTTCCGTAGGCAGCCGGGTTCATCCGCACCGTTGCGCAGATGAGCTGGTTGGTACTGTCATAGCTGTATTGCGTCAGCGTCTGCGTGACACCGCCGCCCGCCAAACTTTCGGTGCGCTTGCGATCGAAGCTATCGTAGCTGAACGATCGTTGCTGCAACGACGAGAAGGAAGCCCAGTTGGTATCGGTCTGCGTCCCCGTTTCGATCAGTACGGGCTGGCCAACACCATTGTATGTCGTCCGTTCTGCCTGATTCGGTTGCCCGTTGCCAGGAGAGGGGCTGACGCGGCCGATCTGCTGGCGCATCGCGTCATATTGGTAAGTCATCGTCTGCGCGACGCCTAGCGGCCCCTGCACGCTCAGGACATTGCCGGCATAATCATATGTCGTAACCGTCGTGGCTGACGCCGATCCATCGCCGGCACTGACCGTAACGGTTGTTGGCTGGGCATTGAGCGAGCCGCTATACGAAATCGCCGTGCTGGTCAGATCAGCAGCGCCGCCCGCACAGGTCAGGCTGGCGCTTGTCGAGCCCGCGTTGGTCGTTATCGCGGCGGTGGTCCGCGCGCAACTCATGTTGCCCGTCGGCTTCCAGATCAAGCCCGCCTGAACAAGGACCCCGGATGAATTCTTCCTGTAAGTGGCAACCTGCGCATAGCTGTATGCCACGGCCGGTTGGATCCCGCCCGCGCTCGCCGGTTTCAATTCCGAGAGCAACTCGCCGTGAACGGGGCTATAGGTGAAGCTCGTAACATTGCCTTTGGCATCTGTTACGCTGTTCGGCCTATTGCATTTCGCCGTATAGGTGCATGTCACATCGAAACTCGCTGATGTGACTATGTCCGCCAACCCAGAGCCGGGTTTGGCTACTTTACGAGTGAGAGTTATATTACCGCGCCCATCATAGGTGTAGTTGACATAATTTCCTTCGGGATAGGTAATTCGTGTAATGCGCCTGTAGCCATCGTGGATGTAGCTTATGGTGTTCCCCAGAGCATCCGTATCCGCAATTGCGCCGAGATAGTTCGAGGTGACTCTACGTTGATGCCCGACTGGGTCCGTGACGGTTATAGTGCTTGTAGGAGGAGAAACTGTAGCATCATGTGACCAATCGTACGTTGTTGTCCCATTGGCATCGGAAACGCAATAAACTGGATTCGGCTTCGGATACGGCCCCTGAAACAACGGTACCCGATAACGTGTATATGTCTTGGCGTAGCCTGACGGGAGGGTCACCGTTAGCGTAGCGGCGTAACTACCAAGGCTGCTAGCAAAAGAACAGGGAGGTGCGGTGGTCGCATAAGTTGTCACTCGGCCCAGCGCGTCGGTGGCCGTGGCACTCTCAACGCTTTGATCTCTGACCACATTTGTGTAATTAACGGATGGCCAGTTCTGACTAAAGGCCGTGCAGCTCAAGTCCGTTGGGCCACAATAATCAACTGCGTTATTTATTGCAACAACCTTATATGTAGAAGCTGTATTCTTCTCAAAATGGATTTGATAACCGTCACTGCTTGTGATGGACGAAATAATTCCATTGGATCCATCATTAAACGTGAGAATTTCACCATTCGGCTTTGTGATAGTTTGAAGCGTAGCCACTCCATTCGCAGCGACAGAAAAAAATGCAACAGATCCATCTCTCTTGGTATACGTATATGACGTGGAAGTCAGCGTCAGAGTCGAGCCGCGAGCCTCTTGCGAAAAAACGCAAGTCCCTGCGCAGGGTGTTTGGGTGAATGTTTCTGATGACCTTCCTATGCTTACAATTATATCTGGGCCGTCACTGTATATCTGGGAACGATATTCGTCTTCAAAAAATCCCAAGAAACGTTTGTATAGAAAATAAGTTCGTCCTAAACCGCCATCGCCTATCTGCCCCACCGAAGGACCCGGATATTCCGCAGCCAGAGATCGTGTCCCGAGATCTACACCATTAGAATCGACTAGAGGT
>Ga0307510_10005555_pt1 | contig 15027 bp, 5 predicted proteins | sample 12_EM_MG_FD_207224 | JGI IMG/M metagenome (GOLD analysis project Ga0307510, IMG submission 207224) | Populus trichocarpa ectomycorrhiza microbial communities from riparian zone in the Pacific Northwest, United States - 12_EM | ecosystem: Host-associated > Plants > Roots > Unclassified | place...
AACGTGTGTTTTAATGTAAAAACGTATTTTTAATTTTTAATTTTTTAAAATTATTATTTTTTAATTTTAGATTATTTTGATGATATCAAAAATAAATTTTAAAAAATAAAAATAAAAATTATTTTAATATATTTTTAATGAAAATCACTTTAAAAAACTTATACTTACATCATTCAGAAAAAAATAAAGAATAAACCCAAGATTTTGTACAAAAACTTGGCGTGATCCGATTCGCTTATAGTTTGGGATTATATGGTTAGATAATAATATAACCAGCATTTGTTTAATATCGTCATATCGATAAATAATTCTTTATTTCTTTCCTTAGAATCACCGTGATAAAATTAAAAAATGGAAAAATACAAAGCAGCTATCATCTCTAGAAAGTAGAAAAAGTAGATCGTGCCACCAAAATATTAAGAAAGTAACCGTTATTTTCGTCAAACTAATTAACAGTAGTGGCATACAAAGTAAATAAACTGGGAAAACATCAAGAATCTAGTAACTTCAAGTAGTTTGTTGACTATTTAGCACATGTAAGAGAATGTATCTGAGCAGAGAGAGAGAGAGAGAGAGAGAGAGAGAGAGACAAAAGGCCAATCCTTCTATTTTGTCAAAAAAATTACAAGTTTCAAATTTTTAGCACAAAAAATTCAAAAAGCAAACAAAACCCATGATGAATATGAGATAAATGTATTTGCTTTGTTGTTGTTATTTGAGCTTACAGAGAGACCCTTTACTCACTCCCTCTTGAAGCAAAAGCCAAAACTTTGAGTTAGATACCCTTTCTCCTTATATTTCAGGTATTTATGTTATAAGGCAAGTTCTTTTCTTTTCTCTTTAATTGTTTCTTTTTGGGTTTTAGTTGTTGATCTGAGAGAAATAAAGTTTTGGGTTTTTTTTGTGAATTATTTGATTTTTATTTTTGGTTTTTTTTGGGTTAGATTTTTAGCTATTCGATAATTAATTTAGAATTTTGTTGGTTGGGAATTTGGATAGTTAATTTATGCTGATATATCATATCACCACTTTCAGTTTGTGTAGTTTCTAACTTTATGAGGTGGTAGTTGAATTTTGAGTCTGGATGGGTTACTTTGTAACCACTTCTATCTGTAACTTTTTGGAGGTTTTATTGTGTTTATCTATGTTTGAAGTTCAGTTGGATTCTCCTAACTTTGATAATATTTGATGACTGCATGTGGTTTGAATGAATCCCAGTTTGTAAATTGTTTTGTTTGCCTTGCTGTGTGGATTTCTGTTCTATTACTTGTAATGTATCATTTTTCTTAAGATCTGAGGGTTCTTGACGCGTTTGCATGTGTTTGCTGTTCTTTTTTTCAGGAAATTTAGCAAATCATTGTGATCATAAACCTTGTTGTGAGCGAAGTTTGTGTGTTGGTATGTAGTTGATGGACTGATTTTGTGAGTGTTTGGTGATGGCATTGGGTTTAATCCGCTTGATTCGAGTTAAGTTGAGAAGTATTTAAATAATGTTGTGATGGAAGAGTCAGAGATATATAAACAACATCAATACAATTATGGGGATCCTAGACATGAGATATCCCAGCCTGCTTCTCAGGCATATACCTCAGACCCTTCAAGTAGCAGGAATTCCAATACAAGAGTTCCTGACCTAAATGTACCACCACCAGAAGTTAAACCTGTACGTAACTATTCCATTCAGACAGGTGAGGAGTTTGCTCTCGAATTTATGCGTGATCGGGTCATTCCTAAGAAGCCTCTCATTCCAAATGCTGTTGGCGATCCCAACTATGTGACTGGTTATCTGGAACTAAAAGGTATTTTAGGCATTAGTCATACAGGGTCTGAAAGCGGTTCAGATATTTCGATGCTAACCATGGTAGAGAGAGGTCAAAAAGACTTTGAGAGGATGGACTCATCTTTACATGAAGAGAGAAGCAACTATGGGTCAATTCAGTTGGTACCAAGAACTTCATCTGGTTATGAAAGCCATGGAGCTCCGCATGGCTATGCCTCCTCTGGAGCCTCCGATAGCTTCTCTGGGAAAATGAAAGTTCTCTGCAGCTTTGGTGGTAAAATCCTACCACGGCCAAGTGATGGACAACTGAGGTATGTTGGAGGTGAAAAGCGCATTATGTGTATTGCAAGGGACATTTCTTGGCATGAGTTTAAGCAGAAAACTTTAGCAATATATTACGAAGCTCGCGTCATAAAATATCAGCTTCCTGGTGAAGATCTTGATGCCTTGGTTTCTGTTTCATGTGACGAGGATCTGCTGAATATGATGGATGAATGGAGTGAAATTGAAGATAGAGAAGGATCACAAAAACTCAGATTGTTTCTGTTTTCAATGAGTGATTTGGAAGATGCTCAACTGGGCCTGGGCAGTGCGGAGGGTGATTCTGAGATTCAGTATGTAGTTGCTGTCAATGGCATGGACATGGGATCCAGAAGAGGATCAGCCCTGCATGGTTTGGCAAGCCCTTCAGGAAACATTGACAGGGAGACGACCAGTGTTGCATCTGCTTGGGTCAGCGCTTCACCTTTGGTTGGCACTTACCACTCTTCTCAACCTACTCTTCAAAGTTCCTCCAATGCCTACGAGACCTATCCACAATTTTATCATGACCAGATGATGGATCATAGAGACACTAAGCATTTCCCATTGCACTATCACCATCATTCCTCTAATGACTCTCCTCTTGGAGAAATCCCTTATTCAAGGCAACTTCAAGGGCATATGAATGAAGAAGCAGATTTTTACGAAGGACATCAATGTATTAGCGTTCAGATGAAGAATTCGCAGATGCCAGGGAAGGAGGTGAATCCAAAACCTGCTGGTTCAATTCAGCAAAAGATTGACTTGGGAAAAACTCATGCGATAGAGAATATTTACCCTGCTCCAGTTGATGAAGTACCAGTACCAGCTGCTGTGCCAGAAGGAGATCTAAGTACCATACCATCAAAATATGAGGGGAAATGCCAAGAACCAAAGAAGGTTTCTTCTTTTGTTGATGATGTGAATCAAGTACAGGTTCCTAGATCTCATGAAGATGATCAACACTCCACACCCAGTGGTGCATCTGGTCCAGGAAATGCTGATTCTACTTCGAATCCAGTTGACTTGAACTATCTTGAGCCATCAATACCTCCTCAGAGGGTTTATTATTCGGAGAGAATACCCCGGGGTCAAGCAGAGTTACTGAACAGGTTATCCAAGTCTGATGATTCACTTGGCTCTCAGTTGCTCATTTCTCATTCACATCCAGGCATCACCGAGAACAATCCAGTTATGGAATCAGTGGAAAATTTGCATGAGAGTAATTTGGCTGCCCACACTGAACACTTCATTTCAACTGAAAAACCATCATGTACAGACTCTCAAATCATAGATGATGGAGTCGCTCAATTTCAACAACATAAAGAGTTTTCCGATGCCATTTCTCAGATGAATAACAAGCTCCCTGATTCCGAACAGGTGTCAGATTTTGGGTTCAAGCAGGCAGTTGCTAAGAATGTTGATGAAAATGATTCTGCAAACAGGGATAGGATTCTCAAGGAAGACTTTGAGACAGATATGGCCACTGGTAATCATAGGAAACTCCCAGCTGATGTAAAGGGAGAAGTGGGATCTGGACATCTGGCTGTGCACCAAGTAACTTGTGTTGTGCAGCATAAGGATCCTACAGCTGATCTTCCAGATGACTTGGATGAGATGACAACCAGGAATGTCTCTGATGAGGACAGTCTGAGACATTTTCAGCCATTTTCTTGGACAGATAGCTCAGCTAAAGTTGTTGCAGAAGGAATACCCCCTGTCACTGTTTCAGCCACCAAGCAGGCAGAAATCCAAATCGATATAAATGATAGATTCCCTCGTGATTTCATTTCTGAAATATTCTCAAAAGGGATATTTACTGAGGACACCCCTGGTCTTAGTCCACTACACAGTGATGGAGCTGGTGTGAGTGTAAACATGGAAAATCATGAGCCGAAGCACTGGTCATATTTTCAGAAGCTGGCAAAGGAAGAGTTTGTTCAAAAAGATATTTCTCTTATTGACCAGGATCATCTAACTACTCCATCTGTGCTTACAAATGTAGATCATAAATCTTATCATTTCACACATTTGGCAGAAGGTGGAGATTCAGTGGGCCATGACTATTCCCAAATTATTTTTGGCCAAGACAATCAGAATAATTTACCTGGAATGGTAGGAGCTGATTCTACAATGATGTCTGATTTTGATCATTCCCAATTGAAGGAGACAGAAAGTATGCAGTTTGAGGCTATGATGGAGAACCTACAGTCACCAGATTCACAGTATGAGGTATCTCTTCTCAATTTTAATTTGATTTGAGAACTTATTTCCTAGCATGCCAACCGAACTTCACTCTGATGCTCATAGGATGGGAAGTTGGATAACAAGAACGATGGCCTTCCTCCTTGCGATCCTTCTCTGGGAGATTTTGATATCAATACCTTGCAGGTATGCACTGGTTACATTTACCCATCTTTATTATGATGTAAAGTTTTTCTGTCCTGTTTTTAGTGTTTGAAAGAAATTCTACTTACGCATGCTTAAAATATTAGTAGACTCAAACTTCAATCTATAATACAATATGAAAAGTAACCAAACCTAGAGAGAGGGTACAATGTGCTTTCTGATTAGTTTCCTTCTCTCCTTTCTACTTCTGTGATGCATATATGACGACCTTGCAGGAACATATGGATTTAGTGTTCCTTTCGCATGCTTGTGCCTTCCATCTTGTGCTTTAAGATTAGTTCAATTTACTTTTTTACTGAAAATAACATCCACTTTATTCTTTTTTACTCTCTTCCGGGTGATATAACAGGTAATAAAAAATGAAGATCTTGAAGAGCAGAAAGAATTGGGTTCTGGCACTTTTGGAACTGTGTATCATGGAAAGTGGAGGGGCACTGATGTTGCCATTAAGAGGCTAAAGAAGATCTGTTTCACAGGTCGATCGTCAGAGCAAGAGAGACTGGTAACTTTTGCTCAACTCTTGATATGCATTTCCAAATTTTTTTCCTAAAAATAATTATGTGCTATTTTATCCTGTAGCCTTCATTGATTTATAGAAAAAAGAGGAGGCCAATTCAATAAGTCTTCATTAGTATTCAACAAGTACATTGGCTTCTAGTTTCCTTATCTTCTTATATGCTTTCTTAGCTTGATGTTAAATAATCTATTTTCACTGGCTTCATCAGACCTTGGAGTTTTGGCGGGAAGCTGGCATCCTTTCAAAGCTCCACCATCCAAATGTTGTTGCATTTTATGGTGTAGTTCAAGATGGACATGGGGGGACATTAGCTACTGTAACAGAGTACATGGTTGATGGTTCTCTTAGAAATGTTTTACTTCGCAAGGATAGGCATGTTGTGCACTCTTGCATTTCTCTGAATTCCAGTTTGGCATATTCCTGCTAATTTGCAATTTCATGCACAGGCAGTTGATTGTTTTGTCTTCTCCTGTTTATTATTTCATTAAATATTAACTTGCAGGTATCTAGATCGTCGCAAGAGACTTCTCATAGCTATGGATGCTGCGTTTGGAATGGAATATCTGCATTCGAAGAATATTGTACATTTTGATTTGAAATGTGACAACTTGCTTGTGAACTTGAAAGATCCCCAACGACCAATCTGCAAGGTAAGTTCTAGAAGTATGAACAAAAAACTGATTGCATCGAACGACTGAGTTCTTATTATAAAACATTCTTATGAATGGATGTTCCAGGTTGGTGATTTTGGCCTGTCAAAAATCAAACGAAATACTTTGGTTTCTGGAGGTGTAAGGGGAACTCTACCATGGATGGCCCCCGAGCTTCTAAATGGAAGCAGTAATAAGGTTTCAGAAAAGGTAAAGGCTTCCATCTTGAAATTACCTCTGTCAATGACATGAAAAAGATTGTAATGTTGTAGAGTTGATATAGATTTTTGTCCCATGTACACCTCGGCTAAGTTTGTAACTGACATGACTGAATTTTCAATTCATTTGTTGCATTTGGTGGTGGAAAACTTTATCTGAATATCTACATTTTGTTTCTTCTAGTTTGTGAAAAGTTGCTAAGCTGGTTTAGGTTTTAAAAAATTCGTCCCGCACATGTTGCCTTTTATTTGACAGATATGGAACTTGGTTCATGCAGGGGTTTATTTCTCTTCCTTCTTTTCTTTTCCCATCATTTGTAGTCCTTGTTGTTTAATGTCCCTTATGATCAGCTTCTAATCTCTAATTGATCACAGGTTGATGTTTTCTCTTTTGGAATTGTCCTTTGGGAAATTCTCACCGGTGAGGAGCCCTATGCCAACATGCACTATGGTGCAATTATAGGTATGAGTTTTGTACTCAATTCTTTTGTGTGTTGTTCATGCATGATTGTGTGCAAATGACATATATCTTCTTTGGGTTGTGCCTGTATCCTAAGATTCCAGCACCATTGTGAAACTGCAGTTACCAAAAATGCTGCTGGACTCTGCTAGTATACGATTGAATTTGTCTTTCAATTTTCATAGATTTGTTTCGCTAAATGGATGCATGCATGTGATTCATAATTATATCAGGAAGTAATGGTGGGATAATTTAAAAAGGAACAATAGGTGTTGGAAAAAAAAAATTCTTGAAAAATCATCGTTGTTGGGGTTCGTTTTTATTCTGTAATAATAGACTTGTGTTTCCTGTTCTGAACTGAGTCCGGTATAGTTCCGTAATGGTATCAAGACTTTGAAGGTTCAATGCCAATGGGCTAACTTCACTTCTAGATTACACACTAACCTCTGGAAATCAGAATAACTATGTACATTATTTGCTGCAATTGTACATTAAATCTTCTCCTCTGTCATGTCGTGTACAGTTGATGTCAGTTGCATTTATATTGTCTATGCTGTCGACATTTATGTGAGTATCTATCCTGGTGTGTAGGGGGGATTGTAAACAACACACTGAGACCAACTATTCCAAGTTATTGTGATTCTGAATGGGGAATACTAATGGAGCAGTGTTGGGCCCCAAATCCTGGAGTTAGGCCTTCCTTCACAGAAATTGCCAGTCGTTTGCGCATAATGTCAGCAGCTGCTAGCCAAGGCAAAGGACACGGAAACAAGGCATCAAAGTAGTGGTTTCACAATTTCTAGTTATCGCCTTCCCCTGATTTGCTTCATCCTAAATCGATTGCTTGAAGTCCAAAGAGAGACTTGTATCGTGTTAGAAAGGAGAAATCGGCTTCCATAATGTTTTTGAGATGGGAGTAGATTCTCTTACAATAATCTGATGAGTATTGTTTTATTCCAGTTATTCCAGAATGTTACATTGTCATTGAATTCTATACTTTGAAAAGGAATTTCAAGGTTTTTTCCCGTCTTTTGCGTCTCAAATGGGTTGTTACCGTTGGTTGTTTGCCCTGACTGATAGGCTCTGTACTTCCACATGAATCCAATGTAACCATAATGTTAGAAGCGCATGAAAGAGCAGTCAATTATTTGTGAAGAAACAGCAACTGCAATTTATAAGGTTCCAATATACGAGCTTCTGTAGATTTACACCATCACCTAATCAATCCTGAGTCTTGACTCAAAGGTACCAATCGCCATCTAAAAATGTGAACTAGAATGATCAATATTGCAATGATAACATAATTCAAGAAATTGCAAAACTTCTGTGAGAAACATGGGCTGAAATGTGCACAATCTTTTCGGGAATATCTGGATCATCATTAAAGCAGCAAATCCACTTTGTTATTTAAATGTTGATACTATATAAAGCAGCAAAACCTTGGCAGGCATTAGGAGGGAAAAAGGTTGTGCACTTGCCATGCAGATGCTAGCATGATAGGCCGGCCTTTCCATCCAAGGAGGAGACAACCCTTTTCGGTGGCTAAAGTGTAACCATCAATGCCATAAACAGAGAGCATCATTCTAGCTTGGCTCATGCATTTCAACCCCATTACTTGAAACCCTGCTCGGGATAATTGCCTTCTCCATTGATCTGCTCTTTCATGTCTCTCAATCCTGTTAGAACCTTCATAAGCTATGATATTGCAAATCTCCGTAGAAAATTGAACCTTTTCCATCTTTATCCTCTGTGGGCTATTTCTCGGAAGACTAGCTTCAAGGGAATCAAAAATGGCAGAGTAGTAATGAAGAGATTCAATAAATCTTCCAAGAAAGAAGGGACCATTGTGGTTTGCGTCTTGTTCTACCACCGTAAGCAATGTTGGATTTAATTTCTTTATTGCTTGGAGGATTGCCTTGAGGGAGCCTCTACTCTCTTTCACGAACTTGTGCAAGTGCATTATGCTATTCACAAATAATGCCTCCCCTTCTCTCAAGTTAAGATTCTCAGTAGTTAAAAGCAATGGCGAAACTGGCTCTGAAACCAAGTTAAATTCCAAACGGATGCCTAATGAGCTAGCTTCCTCGGCAAGTTCTTTCATGCTAGCTTCAAGCTCTAACAGATTATGACCATCTATCAATCCTGTGATTCGGAGTTTCGGAGGGCCTTCAGGCCTTGAAGCTAGAATTCTCATCAAAGAAGGCCACTGAAGGGCGTGCTCCATTCCTAGATCAATGATATGCAAAGAGTCCTTTTCTTGTGCTGCCTGGCATATAGCTTCATTTGCAGCCATGAAACCAAAAGCGATATAAGGAGTTGCTTGATGAAGAAGTTGAAAAGCTTCCATTTTCTCTGCCCTAACGATCAATGATCTATCCATAGCACCACCAATTGTGAATGTCCCATGTGCATTCACATTATTAAGATGTGATAATCTACATTTCAATCCCATAGCGAAGCAAAAAGAAACCCTCTGCAAAGAATCACCCCATGGACTAACTGAAGGCCAAATTTGGCTGAGCATTGTTTCTGCTAGCCGTGTGTCTCTGCAGCTCAAAGCCTCAGCACAAGCCAACAACAAGTGGACCAAATGAAGGCCTTGATCTACACCCTGAGTCATGTCTTCCACTCTAGGCTCCATATCAGAAACAGCTTCAAGATCTTCGAAAGAGCTGCTCATCTCCAATTCATCACCTTCTATATTCATCTTTGGAACGTCTTGAAAAACATCATTCACCATGGAAAATGCCTCTATATGATCATCTTGGAGGTGATTGAAATCCTGGTCCTTCTCAAAGGACTTGTCATCCTTGTTACCGTCTTGATCCACGTTAATAAAGCTATCAACCAATTCATCCACCTCAGAATCAGCTAAGTGAGGAGGGCTAGTGCTGTCATCATCAGGAGAAAGAAGTTCAATCTCACTGAATGTGATTTCCTCCCAGCACTCTTCTCCTTGTTCCAGCTCCATTCTAGCAGGACAAAACCTTCTAATGGCAAGGTCATGGTTGAGACTCTCGTGCATGGAGAAGGAGAGCCAGTCATTCATGCCTTCCATTGCTTCTTGAAGGAGCTCAGGTGAAGGGAATGATATGGCTAAGAGTTAGACCGACTTTGGAGGCTAAAGGGAAAACATAAATACGGTGGATCCTAATTCTCTAAACTATATGTTGAATAAATAGATATCTTAAGATCTAATGACAGGATGATGGGTTTTTTTTTTTTTTTGTTCCATCAAAAACTGAGCCGCAAGAGAAAGCGACAAGAGTATTGACTACACAAAAGTTAGGAGATCAACTGCCAACAGAAAAGGAGTGCATGGCTTATGAGGCCACGTTGAAAATCAATGATAGGAAACGAGGAAGCCGGTTCGGCAGATGCTATTGATCACGAAGTTAAAGCTGTTAACTCCTCAAGTTTGGCTTTAGTAGCAAGTGAGCCTATTAACCCTATTCAACAGAAGGGAGAAAAAGGAAGAAGCTAGCGCGCGGCTGTGTACACAAGTAAAATATAATATAATATAATTCAGCTTCGTAAATCAACATCACCGAAGATTATTGCTGTATGAAAGGGGGAGTTGTTTGTCATAAATTAAAGAATCCAATGGAATTCGGTGAGGATGAAAGAAAGGGACGTTGGGAGGAGCTGCGCGACAACCTGCATTGAATTTTATCGTTAGGTATGAAATGAAAAATATGGAAGGGACCGATGACTTTTCTACAATTTGCTTTGCATTGCTGGCCTTGAAGAAAGCAACACCTTTTGTGGAGGGGCCGGTCGCCCCAATGAGGATTGGAGCTCTTTTCTTGCATGGCTGTCATGTTTGTCACCTCTCACAAGTCTCTCTGGACGGCCAACAAACAGTGAGACATTACAAGGTGGTTTTAAATCTTTTTCATTATTTTTTCAGTTCATAAAGCTGTGTCTTGTTTTAACTTTTGTTTGCTTTTCGATACCATTTAATTCAGATAATTTTTTATTTTTTTTTAAATTAGTAAAGTAATTTAAAAGTTTTGGCAGGACAAAACCATTTGAAATTTTTTAAAAAAAAATTACACACTTTTATTTTTTCGTGCTTCAACAAACAACATATCATAAAATTTAAATGTTTTATATATCTAAGAATATACAAACATGAGAATTTTTTTTCTCTTTTCAAACTAACATTCTCAGCTTTTATCTTTTTAAAAACCCCATCAAAAATACCCGTGATTTCCCCCTTAAAACACCTAAAAATTTAAGATTTCAATCACTAGAAAGTTATATTATTTAAGTATTTGAGATTAATTTTACATGTATATATATTTTTTTATTTGCATAATTTCTAGACATAATTATGATTATGAAATGTGAGAATTTATTAAGTTTAATTATTGTAATTCTTTGCAAGTTTTTTTTTTAATGAGATAAAATTTTAAGTATAGTTTCTACGTAGAAAAATTAAAAAATTTAAAATTAGAATTATTTTTTTTAGATTTGTATAATACAAATTAATCTAATAAATTTTGTTAAAATTAAAAAAAAATTAACTCTTTAAAATCATGAACTAAATTAAATTTCATATTAACAAACTAAATAATAAATAACCATTTTTTATTAGATTTGTATAAGAAAAAAAATGTTATTATATGGATTTCATCATTTGAACACCAAGCAACAAAACAACACGAGGCTACTTGCTCTAATTAAACTCAAGATGGTGTGGACCACATAAAGTTGCAATTCATTTGGGCCGCAAGTAAATGCCGTGAGAAACTAGGTATGCCGAACCTTGATTACAATTGGTTAATGTTAGGTTCGAGATTGAGGCAGAAAGTGTGGCGGCAAATGATAGAAGCTTCTTCCAGGAAATAGGTGAGGTTTGGTCAGAAAACTTGCTCCTCAATGTATATATTAAGTTGAATGCGGATGCTAAAAAAGATCTATACACACGAACACGAATCTCTTTTCTTTTTTTTATAATGAAGATCTATTAAGAAAGGCCATCAAGAAATTTGCGGAAAGTGTTATGTGTTCATGTGTCCCCAAGAAGCGTTGCGTAATGGCAAAAGGCTTGAGATCTGCACAGTAAGTCTCGAGTTCGAGTCAAGGCGTGCATCTCTTGTAAAAATCTGGAACAGCCGGGGTTTTACTCGCTCACCTGAACCTACAAAGTGCGCTTTCTAGAAATAGAGTTTCCTCGAATCAAAAAAAAAAAAGTTATGTGTTCATGCGTGTGTGTCTATACACACATACAGTAAAGTTACATGATTGAAAAATTATAGCTAGGTCAAAAATTCACTTTGTCCATGAATACTCGTTTTGCAAGATCGTCAGCCACAGCATTCTTCTCCATTAACTGTGCTGAGACTGATAGAATGCAGCCTTGAGATTCTATACTAGATGGGTTACCGCATGCTATATAGGTTACCCGCGCTATGTTGTGAGCCACCTTTGAATGCGCAAATAAAACAACTTCAGCCATGGATGAGCAGGATAAAAAATCTCTTCAACCGCTGTTCCGTGTCTTAATTTCACGTTTAACTTGAGAATATAACAGTAGAAGGCATAGCGAAGACTGGTTTTTGCTTTCCTCACGAGTTCATGTGACACTGTAAATCATCAATTCCTTGCATTTGGGTAGATGGTTGCTAGTTATAGGTTATCCACTAGGCAACTAGAGCAACGTGGATTATTTTGATAAAGTCGTAAATCATATTATATTTATAAAAAAATAAAAAATAAATAAAAAATAAAAATTAAATTTTCAACCATTTTAATATTAAAAAAATAAAAACAACAAAAATAATTTTTTAAAAATATATAAAAAAAACACGTGTTCAAATTAAAAAAAAAAACCAATATAAAAGATATTATAGCAACCCATGATAATATATAAGGAAAGTTACAGTGATTTTCCGGTATGCTTTAACTTTTCTTTTAATGTGAATAGCAAATATGGTATACCTGACGAATAAGCGAGAAGCAAGCAAATTCCTTCTGTTAAAGCTCTATTATTGTTGTCTTTGCATAACTTCTTGAAAGAGAAATCATCTTGAAGAAGACAAACAGAAGAGAAATAGTAAAAGAGGCATGTAGTAGTAATCATGAAGAGAGCAAGCAATAACTGAAGAGATAGTGAAAGGAGATTGTTCTATCTTTAAGCTTCCATCCAACAAAACTCCATGTAATGTAGCAGTTGTGTATTTGCCTTGTACAATACATACATCCTTCGTCATAAACCACAAGTGCTGTGTCACACCTTAGGGAGACATTCTGCATGATAAAAGCAGTCTCCTTCATCTTTTTCATGAACTGTAGCATCCAAAACAAATTATCCATGTCAACATATGGTAAGAAATGTATGATTCCTTGCTATCAAATTCAATTCTCAAGCACAGGGTGCCTTTCTTCCCGAACAGCCAACACTTCAAGTGTTCTTCAAAACTTTTCATTAGAATATCACTTATGTTTCGTATCTTAATTTCACATGTAACTTGAGGATATATCAGTAGAGAAGGCATGGCATCATACTGATTTTTTCTTTCCCTGTGAGTTCATATGACACTGTAAATTATCAAATTCTGGAAATATCCACTTTATAAGTTAAAAGAATACTAAGAATCGATGTTTATAAACAAAATTACACACTCAACTACTGCATCGTTTTTCTTGTATATAACTGCATAAACAGCACTGGGTATGCAAAACGATATGTAAAAAGACTCTGGCTTTTTTGTTTTGATCATATACATCAACACCTTTTCTTTAATTTATTTCAACTCATATAATTTTTCTTTATTTATTTCCAATTATGTGATGCGACTGATGGTTATCTTTCTTCTTTCAAGAATAGTGATTAATCTCAAGGAAGCGATGGGGAAGAAATTCTTTTGTCAATAAGGAGAACGTCCCAAAAGACACTCAACAAATATCCAAAGATTTGTTGAAAAAAGGAGTGAAAAACTTGAAGTTTTTAGATTTTTTTCACTCTTTTTTACCTTATTTTTAATGTTTTCATTCCTTTTAATGCTTTGATTTTCCTCTTAAATCTAGAGTTTAAATTCATATTATTGAGATATGTGTAAGTTTTATATTATTTGGTTTAAAAACCTTGATTTAGAAGTGCATCTAAATTCAAGTGGTGTTTTTGAAATCTTGGGAGATATATTGCAACAAAGTTTTAAGAACAAAGGATTCATTCTTGACAACAACAACATTAAGATTTATTACTTTAAAGTGCTTTAACAAAAAAATAATTTTCTTGTTTTAATTTAAACATGGTTGATTTAATCAATTTTTTTTTAGAGTTTATAGATTTAAACATGTATAAACTTTAGTTTTTTCTAAGACGTTTTTTGTTTAGCATGTCTTTGAGATGATAAACAACCAATCTATACTAATTATTTTTTAATTACATTCTTGTATGATAAACTAAACATATTTGCATCTCACTTAATTATACAACTTAACCAAGTAATTATTGTTTAGCTTATCATGTTAAAAAAATAATTATATAGATTATTGTTAATTAAAAGATTCTAGCATCTTTAAAATTTAGATTATAAATTAACTTTTATTTAATTTGTTATATTCTCACATATAGATTTATTTCAATACTATATGTTTTATTATATAACCTTTTGTTTTGTTTATAGCTTTATTTTTTTTATTTAATTTTATAAGGTTATTATAAATCTTTGTTTTAAAGTTATAATTTATCTTCTAAAATCATAATTCATGCAATTTATTTGAATCTCTTTGAGTTATTGGATGATATATATTTCATGAACTAAGCTTTTATAAACCATGTTTATGTCTTTATTTAGTTTATACATGTTACTTATAAACTTGTTGGTATAATCATGCATTTTGTCTTTCTTGTTTAACCATAATGTTTTGACATAATGTATGTTTAATTTGAACTAAAATAAACAAAAGTTTTTATTTTTTATCTTATATAAATTAAATATTTTTGTTTATCAAGTTTCTTTATTTCAAACTTTATATTATTTTACTTTCTTGTTGTAAAGCTAAAATATTTATTTATAAATATTGTTGGCTATTATTTTTTATAATTTATGTCATGTTTTTAACTCAAAAATTGATTTTTCCAACTAATATTTCTTTAGCAAGTACTACTTCAATAGTAAGGATTTCACCATCACCTTTTTTGTGGTGCATAGTGAGAAATCTAAAAAGTTCAATGGATTGAACTTTAAATGATAATAACATAAAATGTTGATTTATATATATATCCACCTCGAACTTGGTTAAGTTCTTGTAGGGAAAATATTAAAGTTGGCAAATAATGAATTTAATTTCATTATTATGGTAGCTTAGGACATATGAAATCGTATTGATTTTATGCGCTAAAAAAATTCATTTTAAATAGATTAAATAATACACAATATGATGTATATAGTTCAATTAAGAGTATAAAAACACTTTGAAAAACTTTTAACAAAAAGTTCATTATTCAAGAGAAGCTCTTAAAATGTTTAAACATAAAAGAACAAAGTTGAAAATCAACTTAACAAAAAAATAAATGTAATAAAAAGTGATAGGGATGACAAATACAAATAACCATTTGGTGAATTCTATTCCTAAAATGATATTATCCACTATTCGATGGAGAACTATATGATACTATTGTTTTGATTTAAATAAAAGACTGAATAGTTTAAGACACTGCGTTCACTATTTAGTCAAGT
>Ga0307510_10005556_pt1 | contig 15027 bp, 19 predicted proteins | sample 12_EM_MG_FD_207224 | JGI IMG/M metagenome (GOLD analysis project Ga0307510, IMG submission 207224) | Populus trichocarpa ectomycorrhiza microbial communities from riparian zone in the Pacific Northwest, United States - 12_EM | ecosystem: Host-associated > Plants > Roots > Unclassified | place...
CTAAAGTTGACACCTCGGGGATGAAGCCGCGTCCTACCAGTATTTAATCTGCGGGGTGGGAGAGGAGAAGGGTCATCTTATGCTGGACAACAGAGTGACAAATACAGCCCATCGCCGCTGCGGCAAAGCACAATGCTCTCCACAAACCCAAAATTTCCCTCCACACCCGCATTACCGCTACAACGTGCCGGAATGCCGATAGTGCTAGGAGCCATGGAGGGGAAGCGCGTAGCCACCCCTCTTCAACCTTTTTCGACCGGTTGAGGGCAACTGGACCACCGGTATTTCGAAGTCTTGAACCAATACTGTACTGGGTTCGCATGCAGACGTACAGTACAGGTACCAGTCAGCGAGACCTACCACTCGAACAGTACCGCACCAGCATTGTGCAAACATGATTCCCCCACCTCTGCCGGTATTATACCTATGATATCATACCAACGATAACAGTAACCCCACAACCGGAACAAGACACCATTTTTCCAACAAGAGGAAGAAAGTCCACCACCACAGTCAACCTTGCAAAGAAGAGCAAGCTAAAATAAGCAACACATGGTAGCATAATCGATCTCTCAATCCCTCCCTTGTCAACCCCAACTTAAGTTAAGCCCCACCCCATCATAATACCAAAAACTACCGGGCCCAGGGCTCGCCCAGCATGATACCGGGATCACGATCCCACCAGTCTCCAGATAATTCAGTCAAACTTGACCGCAGGAACTGGACGGCGGACAGCGTCAGGAGTCCCACTCCCGCCATCCTGTGAAATCCTCAAGGCTCAGCGCCAGTCGCCTGACGCTAAGCCTGGAGGACTCATAGTACAAATAGAGTGGGGAGTTCTAATGCTCTCTGGCAGTCCCCAGTCAAACCCGGCAGGAGCCTTAGGCAGAGGTTCGCCGAAGCCGGGTAACCTTTGGGGCATTGTACCAGACTGCAGCCTGCGGAGCTCCAAGTGACATCACCCTGTTACCCTGCCATGAGGGTCAAGTTAATTTTACTGGGGCGTCACCTGCGACTTGGGGAAAAAATTGTAGAGACCGTCCTCCAGCTTAAATGTTGACCGGGGGCCGTCTGAGGGCGCTCAGTAGGGACTACCAGGCTAACAGTTGAACTCCGAACATGTCGCAGCTTAGAGAGACGAGGAACTTGATCAACAAAAGACAGAACTGGTCCTCCATCCTCAGGGCCATTGCAGCAGCCGTATGGTATAAAGTACATCCCGACTGACCAACTCGACGGCCGAATCACCTGGATAAGCAGCCGATATCGGAGGCCACACAGAAGGAAAAGCTGGGGTCAAATGGTAGAGTAGGGGGGGCAGTATTGCCATAAAAAAAGAGAGAGAGAGAGAGCTGCTGTCTCGCTTGCTTGCCCAAAGACATGCTTGAGACTGCCTTACTCATAGCGATCTGTCTGTAGTATGAACATACATCAATACGACACCTGCCATCAGGTTGAAGTAATACCTCCGACAGACCAGAGCGATAGAAGGACAGAAACGAGTGAGAAGACATGATGTCCCATCGGACTCCGAATGAACCTTACCCTGCAGGTGTAAGGGGTGGGTGGGTATTCAAGTAGGGGTGAGTGAGGAATTGTGGAGGATTATTTTTTTGCCAAAAAAGCTGATGGTGGTGCCCAGAATGTCCCTGCCGGTGCTCGAACGGGGGGAAGTGGAATCCTCCCATTTTCATTACCCCTCTTCTAGTCGCTCCTATATTTCTGGCGGAATATTATTGGTGCCCTAGGAATACCCGTCGGTTAGCACATGTTGGGTTAGCTTAAGGCTTCCACGACCATCGCGGCGGGCCGAGGAGGTGGGTTCGGTTTAGCTCAGCTACTAGCACCGGTATCTATACCGCCTTAGTGTTGGAGCCGCGGGATAAGGACCATAGCGGGTTGTAGTCACTATTAGTTCTCTACGATATCCGAACGTGCCTGCCTTCCGAGTGACCTCTTTTATCGGTATCTAACGTACCTACGTATGAAACACATAGTGCCTAGCCACGAATAAGACAATGCAAAGCGAGAAGATGATAAGAACCCCCCCCGAGCCTCACTTGACACCCTCTCCTCGAGTAGACGAAAGCGTTCGTAAAGTATAATGCAGAGGAAACCAATCACAACACAAACCGCAGTCGATCAAAACTTGTACTCCATTGCATCCCCTCCCCCCCGCCATCTCATCTACACTATACATATTCCCCGGCGTATGAATGAAATATTTGACATAGGGCTCAGCAAGCATCGCACCACGGATAACTCCTCCCTACTTTCCCCCCGTCCCCGCTCGCCAAGAATTAAATAATAAACCACAGAACCGAACCCATTTAAAAAAGAGAAGAGAAAGGAAGGAAGGAAAGAAAGCCCAAGCTCACGCCTTGCATGACCAAGAGGGGGAGAAAAATAATAAGAGAAAAGAAACCCCATGAATTGATATAGCAAAGAAGAAGAAAGAGGGAAAAAAATAAGATGGAAACCGCTTTTTTATACCGTTACAAAATGTATCAGCCACTAACCGACCATCCCCATCACGACATTCACCAACCAACCCATTCGTGTGCGTGACGTTCCCGAGTATTGTTTGAAAGAGAAAAGAAAAACACGCACAGAATAGATTGTCCATCAGATCACGTCCTTGTCTCATCCCACCTTCGCCAACAACCAACGAACCAAAACACGTCATGAACATTCTCCTCTAAACTCGACGTTTGCGCATAACTTATAAAGTGCCATTGGTAAGTTTCGGGGGGATACCAGCGAGGATGGAAAATTGCCCGCCGGCGTCAGAGAAAATCATCTCAATGCCTCTAGTAGCCGTGTTTTCGATTTTTGTGGGGAATTTGATCTCGTCCTCAGCATCGGGGCCGAGACCGGTTTGATAACTGCCGCCGAAGCCCCAAGAGTATGCCTGTCCCTCTCTTGAGATGGCGATGTTGTGGTGTGTGCCGCAGCCAATGAAGGAGAAATTAATGCTGGGGACCGCATGTGGGGTCGAGAGGTAACGAGGCTTGCCAGATACGTCACGGACGACGTCTTCGGCCGGGAGTGTCTCTGGGTCTAAACCGAGTTGTCCACCGTCGAGACGGCCCCAGACTAGAAGCTCACCGTCCTCAGTAACGGCGGCTGAGTGATGTTCTCCAGCGGATATTTGAACAATCTTGTACTTTGTAAGGCCTTGGACAACGGTGGGAACGGGAATCACGGTGTTGTCTTCCCCAGCATGTTGGGGGTCGTATATCCCGCATTGGCCAAATTGGTTGAGTCCCCACGCCCAGACCCTTCCATCCTGAGTAATCGCGAAGGAGTGGTAAGAACCGGTAGCGACGTACCTGACCTGACGCCGAGGAAGACCGAACTCGCGAGGAATGAGCCCATTGAGGCGGGTTCTCTCGACGACACGTCTCCCGAGTTGGAATTGTTGACCATTGCCCCAGGCGTAGACATTTCCTTCCTTCGTAAGGCCGAGGACATGATCAGTGCCGACGCTAACTTGAACTATGTTCTTAAGCGTAGGCAGTAAGACGGGAACGCTCTGTATACGGGTCTTCTCATTGAATCCAAGAATGCCGTCGGAGCACTAAATAATAAATCAACAAAATTGCAAACCCAAATAAAGAATTGATCCCATACCCTAAATGTTCCCCATCCATAAACCTTGCCGGTATCCGTAACAGCGATCGAAATGCTGTCACCGGCAGCAATGTTTGTAATTATAGTCCCTTCCGGGAACGCCGTAACAAGCATTGGGGTACTCTCCAATGGATTTAAAGGCTCTTCGCCATCGCTGTCGCTATCGTCATCGGAACCCACATCTCTCATAGGAGGAGTATACTTTGTTTCCCTCCCAAGGGCATACTGATCATTGACACCCCACGAGTAAACTTTCCCCTCGTGTGACAGGGCCAAGCCATGCATACCACCAATCGCAACAGCAACAATCCCGACCTTTTCGGGGAGAAGATGGGCATTCAGTCGGGGACGCTTGACAACCTTGGCATTAACTTCTGGCCCAAGACCCAACTCAGCATTATCACCAGTACCAAACGCGTAAATATTGAGTCGCTGGGTAGGAACAGATGTTATTTTAGGACCCGCAAGCCCCTTTGTGGCAACGCGACTCTTCTTGCGGAGTGGCTCGACTGATCCCTCTTTCTTGGCCCCCTCAACTGTCGCGGCCTTCTCAGCATCCTTTAGCCCCCCCTTCTCCTTCTCCTTCTCCTGCTGCTTCTCCCTCTGTTTCTTCCCCTTCGTAGCCTTTACCTCTTCTACTCGTTCCTCATCCGCAGCTTTCTTCTCAGCAGCTGCGGCGGCTGCCTTCTTAGCCTTCGGTGCAGGAGCGGCCTTGGGTGCCTTCTCTGTGACCTTCTTTGCAGTTTTTGTGGTTGCAGCGGAGGTACGTTCAATGGCGGTGGTCTCGGTGCTAGTAATCCCCGAGACTTTAATGGTCTTCGCGATTTTCGCAGCCGTCTTTATTTTTGTTTTGGGCTCTGCTATTTTCCGTGTCCTGTGACCTTTGCGGATGGCCAGAACTACATCAGCTGGCCGTTCTCCTTCACTCTCGGGAGAACCATTCAAGGCATTCTCTACCACTTCAGCGGCTTTTCGCTTTGACACACGCGGTGGCATTTTGTAGGAAGAAATGGAGTAATGGGTATTTCGAGGGCAACTGGTGGAGGTGGTGGTGGTAGCGATAGAAAATTATAAAGAAATGCAGATAGCGATGGAGGTGCGGGTCGGGATAGTTGCAGATAGGGAGGGAGAGGAAAAAAAGGTGTTTGTTGGGGAGGGAGGGAAAGGATGTCGAGGTGCAACAAATGACGATGCGCGTAAGTGGCGGATTCGTGGGTAAGGTATAAAGGGATGAATGAACAACAATAAAAACGAGTGTTGTTCAGGGGGCGAGGGTGAGGAAGAATGGAGGAAGAGGTGAATTTGTGTGGAAGAGGGTGGATGAAGGAAGGAAGGGAAGGGAGGAGAATGGAGGAGGTGAAAACCGAATGGCTCGGGTGGATATTGGTTGATAGGAAGGGGAAGAAAAATAGGTGGGAGGGAGGTGGCCAAGGGTGTGTTTTTTTCCTCTCGGTCGTTGGGCTCCGAAAGCGCTGAGGGATGTTGCCCGTCCAATTAGTCCGGTGCCAGTGTGCACTGGGTGGTGTGGTACAAGAGAAAGGAAGTTTAGCAGACAGCACCACCCAGCGATAAAAACTCCTATTGACCCTTTGTTCCCCATTCATACAATGCTCGATCCACTCAGTCCTCGCCCACATCGCCCATTGAGCACCCACGGTAGCATTGACACGATAGAATTTGGTAATCAAACCCAACAGCGCAATCTTCACCAATGACGCCGTGTGGTTTCCGAGACCACGCGGAACAAAGGGTGAAAAGAATAGAACGCTGCAAGACAAGAAGAAACAGTCCAGCACTCAAGAATTCCCACATTTTGAGGAAAAATAATCTAACAATCCCGCCCACAGATCCGTGCCACAAACATCAAGGTAAACAGCGTACATCTACTAGAAAGACAGGAGTAAGCGTGTTTCTCGATCGTGGGCTCCCTGCTCCCCAGTTCTCTCGTGTGCTCTTTGCCTTTCGCCAACAGGAGATGGTTGGCGGCATGCCTAAACCTCAAGCACCCTACTTACCCCCCTACAGCACTCACCCGATGGAGCAACTCTATAATTTTCCCCAATGCGGCGCAAAAGAAGAGAAAAAAACACCACACACTCTCTCCCTTTCTGCTTACTCTTCTTGCCGTGAGGCAGATGGAAAAAATCTTCGGATCCTGCCGAGTGAGAAAGATGATTTGTGGCGTCTGCTTGCGAGAATACTGCACCGCAGCACCGGTAATAATCCCCATCCGGCTCTGCTGGTGGTACTTGTAGTGCGAGGGAATTTTTGTGCTTGTTATGTAATCACGAGTGACGTTTTGTGCGTTGTGTTCGACTGACTGATGAGCATGAAGAGATACTCGCTAAAGTCATCCAAGCATTGATCTCACCCTCGAGAATATTGATTACAATCACAGGGGATTTCGTGAAACGGGGTCTGCATAAAAATAATAATAAACCTAAGGTCCTTCTTACCATAAAATAGTGGGGAGGTGCCCGATGCTGGCATAGGACCTTATGAGCCGACTTGTATGTTGTCCTATTGATCGATAGATGATCGTGCGTGGCCTTGGATCGAGATCATGCTCTACCGTGTGATTGTATGGTGGCACCCAACTTGACGAACCACCTGGCACCATGTCCACCAGTCGGCCGTCCCAGGGCCAACGGACCATGATGTGGAAGGAACTGGGCCCAGGTATGTCTCTATTGTTTCCTTGAAAGGCACCAGATAAACGAGTGATCATTTGTGATGCTCCCAAAAACTCCTGTGTTCCTGAGGCTGAGAAAGAAAATAGAGATTAATATTCATCACATCCAGCCCACAGGGAGGCGCAGTTCAAGATGATGCCGGTTCCATTTCTACTTTTAAGATGAGCTGGGCGGGTACCCACTTTCGTGCGGGCGTCATTCATCCATCTGCGGCTTTCCCTTGCAGCAGGAGGGGCCGGGTAACCTCCCCTGCACCAGATACTCTTAGCTGTTTGAAGCTGCTATCAACAAAATACTGAATTCAACCAACCAAATTCTACCGAATTACTTGTCTCTCTTCCTCCCTCCCCTTTTCATCGGACAATCGATACACTCATTACGGGAAACTAAGGTTAATTACCGGATCTTTCTTCTCCAGCTTTTAGGAATTATATTTGAGAGCTTGAGCTGCAAAAACCCTAACGAAACGATACGGGAGCGCGAATCACCATGAGTCTTGATACACTTTCTTATGCTGCTCCTTCCAGGATTAAAGCCTTGATTCTACCCCTGGGCAGAATCAAGCGATCCAGATTTTTGTCGTTTGTTACCAGGTTACGGGGTTCAAATATCGTCCGGTTGGGAGATGTAACTCCGGATTCAACACCCAATCGAAGTATGTGCCCCCCGATTTCTGTTCGCTGGGTTATAGCCTGGGCTGTGGTTGGAGATGGCTAATTTAACCCTTCAGCGTTGTTTAGTCCTCAGGGATTCCCGAGTGGGCAATTAATTTACGACTTGACGGTTTCTTTCGATAGGGAACATGAGTACTTGGAGTCCTTTGAACCTTATCGGAGGACATACCTTATTATTGCGGTGGCGGATCACGCGGAGAGCAATGATCCAGAAGTGCTTTCCCAACAACTGGAGGAATTAAAATTTCTGGTAATCAACCCTGAAGTCTGGGGTGTAGTTGTTTTAGCTGAAGGAAATCTATCTAGTATCCGCGAGCCCTGTGTCATATCTGCTTGGTCTTCGATTCACCGCCTATCGCGCCCGACCCTAGCGAGTCCCTGAGATCAAGAAGTGCCGGCGAGGAACGGCTGGTGCTCATACCTGTACCGGCGAAGCGAGAGTCTAGATCTCCGCCCATGCGAACTATAATGTGCGACATCACTTCTGTACTACTTTCCGAGTTGAGCGGACTTGCAAGAACGATCCAAGCGTTCCCGACCATCGATTCCCCACTGTCATCGGAGAACCAAGTAGCTAGTGCTTCAGGTGTGCGAGACCACAGAATGAGTATGCCGGTTGGATTGGGTGCCAATTTAACGGTTGCTGGGAACACCGGAGCGGCGAGTAAGAGGATGACCATGACTGGGTTCGGGAGTGCTAGTGCGAGTGAGAGGACGAGGAATAAAGGAAAAGGCAGGGTGAATATAGTTATTGCTTCGTTATACCTATTGACCGGGAGAATACCAGATGCTTTGAAGGAGTGAGTCTTGATTCTGCGTGGTGTGGAAAGTGGCTAATGTCTGTTTTGGAGGGCTATAGATTTGTAGAAGGCGGTAATGTTGCGAAGAATAATAGTGACCATTTGTGGCATGGGAAAGCGCTGGAAGGGATTGGTATATGTTTGGCTATTCTTGTTCACCTGAAGGTGGATTTTCAGGTTTGTTCACTCTCGATTATCTTGCCACATTTTGTTGATGTAGAGATTTAGATGCCGTTGATACCTTATCCCACAGCTGAGGTTACTAAAACCACAAAATCTTCACCATCAAACTCAAAACCTGTAACACCGTCGCCTGACCCAGGTGGGGTCCCTGACGCTCTTTCAACATCTCCGGCAAAGATCAGTGAGCTTTTGGGAGAGTTATTGGAGATCATCCTTAATCTTTACACACGTTCTGCGAATTTTGCAGGAGAGAGTATTCCACAAATATGTTTTTCAGAGACTGTCATCAGATTCAGTAAACTCCGGGCTACGACCTGTATTACAGGTGGCCTGAATGATGAATGTTTAGATCATGTCATATTCGGAAAGCCATTGCCTTCGGGGAAGAATCTGAAGGTTATACCATACAGGGCCGAGATTTCTACCCTGGTAATGAGGGGGTACCCATCCCCACTAGAGTCATTGATGGTTCTTGATGCTACGCGAGTGTTAAGTGGGATATCTAGTGTTTTGGGCATGATTGGATCGAGGCGGAGAAAGGCTTTGGTGACAAGAGAACTGGTCAAGATATTAATACCCGGCTTGATTCAGGCAAGAGTTGTAGGCGCAGCTGAGGTTGGTGTTCATCCAGCCGCTGGATTAAGTGCTATCAGCGGTGGTGCTCTAGGAGGCTCTCCGCTGGATCTGGGAGAGGGCGATGCGGAGAGCGGCGTTATGGAGCTACTGGAGGATCTTTGCAGAGCTTATGGTGTGCTTCCTAGTAAAATGGATGACGGTGAATCGCCTAGCGTCGCAGACAAGAAGGAAAGCAGTAACGAAGGAATAATATCATCATTAGCCACTGCAGAAGTGATAGCCGAACAGGAAATACGTGCTTTCGGTTGGCCGGCCCTAAAGATTCATGTCTTGAGGAACTGTACGGCTCTTTGCGAAGCATTGCCGGATTTCCATGGCGTATTGCGGTTTACTACTCAGCTTTTAAGGACCGCCGATGCGGATCTCACAAAGGAGGAACAAATAAGACTGTCCACGACAATTTCACGGACAGTGGGCGCTGCGCGAAAGTTGGGCCTGCCAAATGTGGAGGCGGATTACTGGGATCAATTTTTGTTGAGAGATGTGGAGGTGGTGGAGAATTCTATGTGGAGGCCGCCAATATCACATTCCAAGAATGAGTTGATGGATGCGGATTCAGATACGCCTCCATCGGCACCAATTGAAGTTGATAAGAACCCGTTCATCTACAACCCGTTCCTAAAGAAGACAGAGGCGGCTGCTGCCGAGCCAGTGTTGGTTAAGGGCGAGGCGGCGGAGTTTCGGGTGACCCTGCAGAACCCGTTTGAGTTCGATGTCGAGGTCGAGAGCATCACACTGGATGCTACAGGAGTCGAACTAGAGGTACAAAAAGTTGGTGTTGTTATCAACCCGTATAGAACGTATCAGGTTGCTGTTTATGCTACGCCCCAGCAAAGTGGAAGTATTAAGGTTACTGGGTGCAAGATCAAAGTGTTTGGGTGCAGGGAGAGGACATTCCCGATATTCACCGAGGGGCTAGATAATCGGGAACGAGATACGAAGAGGAAGCGATATGGACTTAGAGCTGCAGATCCTAAGGTCGAGAGGCCAGTGTCAACTGTCTCTGGGCGATTGTCCAGGCCGCCACCGCAATTGCGTCCTGTTCCAAAGAATCTAGATCTAACTGTGGTTGAATCACAACCTCTGCTTGTGGTGAAATCAACAAGTCTTTCCCAGAGCGCTCTCATGGTGCTCGAGGGTGAGCGTAGGGTTTTTAATATCACTTTCAAGAACCTAAGTGGTACAGACGTGGACCTTTTGGTATTTAGCTTTAGAGATTCTACTACAGGGAGGATTCAGCAAGCTCTTGCTGATAAGGGAAACAGCCCGGCGGAGATGTATGAGCTAGAGCTTATGCTGGCAAGAAAGAGAGCCTTTGTTTGGCATCGAGGGGATAGGGCAATACGGGGTGCCAACGGGACCTCAAATAATGGTGGCGAAGAGGGATCTGGGGACAAGGCCGAAGAGAGGGCTGTCTTCGTCCCGGCACATGGAGTGGCAACTTTTGAAGTTGAGGTACTAGGAAAGCCTGGATTGACACACGGAAGCGTCCAAGCAGACTACGGGCATCTGGGGATACCACGGAACGAGGTGACGGATAGATTCTACACACGTCAGGTCGTCTTCCCGATCACCGTAACGGTGAACGCAAGTATCGAATTGGCCCGCGTGGACTTTGTCCCTTTTAGTACAGATCTCCAGTTTGACTCTTTCAACCACACACAAATGAATGGAGTGGGAGGGCTGGAGGATGAGCAAGAGGGCGTCGGCCAAAAAGGTCAGTTCAAAGAGCTCTTCCGAAGAATGGGCTTAAAAGATGACCCAGCACAATATTGCTTGATGCTCCTCGACCTCCGAAACGCCTGGCCTCAAGCCCTCAAGATAAGGATGAACGTTCGGGACCCCTCCTCCAAAAACTCTGAAGACCCCGAGTCCGGCTGGGAAGGCTCATTCTACGCCGAGGATGTCCTCCAAGCCGGCCACACTTCCCGCGTTATCTTGCCGATAAAGCGCATATTCCTACAAAACCCCTCGCACCCAATCCCCTCTCTATCTGCGAACCAGCGTCAATTTGTCGTCTCGACAACGAAGGTGTCAGTAGAGCAAGAGCGTCAATCCCGCGAGTCATTCTGGTACCGCGAGGAGGTCCTCGACTGCGTTCGCGGCCGCTGGGAGGAGATATCTACGGGCCGGTCGGGGGATATAGAACTTCGTGGGATCCGTCTAAGCCCTAGGATGGTTGAGGCTATCCGCATAGAAGACATTGGCGTTGATGTCTCCGTGAAGCAGGCGGAGGAACAGGTCCGCAAGATCGGTCCGGCAAAGTACCTTGTTGTCACGGATAATTTCTTGACGCTTGTCACTACACTGACGAACCGGACGGCGAGGACGGTGATCCCGCTACTTAGGCTTTTACCGGCACTTCGGAACCAGGGGGGGGCCAATGGTGGGGCTACGATGGACTTGACGAGAAGGTTTGCGTTTAATGGGCTATTGCAGCAGAGCCTGCGACCGTTAGAGGTCGGAGAGGTCAGGATTGTAGAGATTGGATTTGTGGTGTTGTGCAAGGGTGAGTTTGAAATTAGTGCTAGTGTTGAGGAGGTTAGGAGGGGTGGTGGTGGGAAGGATGGGGCGGATGGGGATGGGCATGAGGGGGTTCTGGGGCCGGATGGGATTCCTGTCGATGTCGTTGCAAAGATGATTGGGAGGAAGACGTGGGTTTCTAGGGAAATGTGTGTTGTTGTTGCTAGGGATTTGGAATAGTTGTTTTTTTCGTGTAATATTGTTTTGAGGCCGTTTGTGATATCCTATGATTGGTAGAGAGAGTAACGCAAGGCGTTTGGAGGACAGGGTATCATTGGAAGTCGGGGGGGAGTCAATCGTTGTGGTTCGGGAGTCAAAATAGATCACATTAAATTTTGCTCTCTCTGACATGCATCCCTCATCAACCCATTCGCTCATTTCATCCCATCATTAATAGCATCACATCACGTACTCCATCTAACCCCATCACACGCCAGCCCAATAGTACGTTGCTAGACCAACCCCAAAAACCCAACCACTACTGTAACACTAACGACAAAAACCGCACTGACCCTCAACCCTCCCGCAGCGCCCTTTTTGCTCCCCGAACTGCCCCCAGACCCACCCGACGCCGCAGAACTAGTATTCTCCCCAGATGGAGTATTGCTCTCGTCATCCTTCAACATCTTAATCTCAATACCGTCGATCTGGACACCGGTGCTGGTAAAAACCTTGTGCGGGGTCTTGGTCTGCGTCACGGAAACGAGTTTGCCGACGTTGGTATTCCCGGAACCCTTCTCTAGGAGGCCGGTAGCGGGGTTGGGCGGGAGGGTTGTGGAGGTGTTGAATGTCTCCGAGTGGCCCAGGAGGATAAAGGTGTCTTCGCACTTGGGGTGGCGGGCTGCGGTTGCCGCGCTAGATTTGGTCTTGACGAGGTCGAGGTTTATGTTGTTGTATTGGCCCTGCAGGTTATCGAAGTCCTTGAGGAGTCTTGCGTCGCCGTTGGAATCGATCTGGACGAGGCCATAGTCACTTTTTTCTTGGGAGTATTCGTATACGAGACCGCCGGACCATGAGGAGATCATGCGCTCACCGTAGAGCGCCGCGATCTCACCGAATGGTCTCGGGCGGATCTTGTTGCAGCCGAATTCTGAAAAGAATAGCGGAATAGATGTGTTCTTGAAGGTATCTACTAGTCCCTGATATCCCGAGTTCTCCCATGTAGAATCTCCACACCACTGGTAAGAATTCAGCCCGTAAAAGTCTGATCTACTGTCCGCATCGTCACCGCAGGAAAGATAAGCCCACATCGGTCGCCTGGTCGGATCGTCTGCGGCGGAGTACCCGACCGGGATCGTGCGAGGGGCGTGTTTAGCAATGTAGTTTTTCAGGTCACGGTGGATGGCACGGATATAGGGGGGAACTAGGGATGCAGAGGGGACATCGTTAACAACTTCGTTGCCAGCGAAGAAGCCGAGGAGGTTAGGGTAGCCTTTGAATGCGTCAACAACGCTGTAGATGCGCTTTATGTATCCTTCGTTGTAGGAAGACTCGGGCTCGTGGCGGTGGATGGAGTCCCCGGCGAGTGGGGAGTTGACGTCCAGTGCTCTAGAGGGGGAACATTAGAGGGCGAGTGAGATATGGTGAGGGTGGGACATACACGTAGATCCCAACGGAATTGAAGATGGACATGCACATGTCGTGATTAACATTCGGATTCACATTGTATATACGGACAGTGTTGATTCCGAGTCTCTGCATTATCGCAGCATCTATGCTTCCGTGAACTAACATTAACCACCCGATACCTCATGCGCTCTCGCGGAAGGAACCTTACCGCGAAGACAGACATCAGGATCGCTCAACGGATCCTTCCCGGATGCCGGATCATACCCCGAAGCTAACCGCCACCCGTAATCTATTAGCCACACAATCCCGGTCTCAATTCCGGCGCGCGTGGGGCGAGTGCGATATACCGCCACCAGGTTGATACGCCAAACCAACAATTACAAACCTGTCGCCGGCGGAATTGACAAAATTTCCACCACTGACAGTGAGCGGACGAACGGCGGATGCGGATCCGGCTAGGAGCGCTGCGAGAATGGACTGTGGAGGAGTCAGTTAACCCGGTGTTTGTGCGGTAAGAGAGGGAGGCGCGGGGGTGACCACGAATTGTAGCTTCATTTGGAGGAAGAGTAAACTACAACAAGAACAACAAACAAAGAATGTTAAGTTTAACTTAAAGAATGAACGAGCGACACTTAGGAAAAAAGCGAGGGACTGTGGTGGGGGTAATGGGAGCAACGGGGAGGGAGAGAAGAGGTGTAAAGGGAGGGGAGGTGAAGATGAGAGAAGGGGATATGGGAAATGAACAGGAGTGACGCTATCTGCCGATTCCATAGTATCCGGAAATCTTGGCGCGATTTAAGCTTAGAAGATGCCAAGAGCTCCGGATCTTTGTGGGATCGGCAACTAGGGTGTTTTAGATAAGAAGCCAGACAGGCATAGTACGGCAGGGTAAGTTTTCAAACATCACATTCTAACTGTGCGGGAAGGTTGATTCCTCTTCCCCCATTTCCATCTTGTTGCGCAGTACGGTACTTGTGGTACATCTACATCACAACTACAGGACGCCTCCAGTTATAGTACCGTACAGCGCTGCACCTCCACTGCTAACCATCGATTCAACGGGACCAGTTTCCTGCAGCGATAAACTACGAGAAAAAGTGCCCAATGGACGAACCGGAAGACGATAACATCCGCAACGCCCAGAACAATACTCAAGATGCCGATCCCTCGGATGAGGCGCAAGACTTTCGCTTCCTAAATCTCCTCAACAACAAGTAGCCCCCTCCTCCCCCTTCTCCTTTACCTTTTCCGATGCTTACAGCCTCCCAGAACGGGAGCCGCGACTCTCCCCCGCCGCGGCGAGAAGGACTTCGAACCGGACGGCACTGACCTCCAAGACCGCGTCCTGAACGAGTCCCGACAAGCAATGCATGAAGCGCTACTGGGGGAGCGTAAACACTCTGGCAAACAGTACGTATCAGCAACCTGGCGACCATCGCAGCGTATGGCGGAAGTTCACATGGCTCGGGGACCGCACTTCAAGACAGTCGGGAAGGCCGACAGACGAGGGGTGCTGTGGCTGCTACCAGAGGAGACGATTTATCTGGTTGAGAGGGGGAACCTAGAGTGCTGGTGGGAGGAAGGTGTGCCGATGAGCTTGCAGGGGGTGTATGCCACTGCGCTTGATGGGTGTGGGGGGCTGGAGAGGTATCAAGTGTATGCATATTTGAAGAGGGCGGGGTATATTCTTGCGCGGGCGCCAACTTTCTTCCATGATGATGACGATGAGGAGGCAATGGGTGGGGGGGAGAAGGAAGAAAAGATGGTCGGAACAATCCGACCAGCAACAACTACATCCCCGGCATCTTCAAACAACTCTTCGCAACCTTCTTCCTAACACGCCCCAAACCACCCCCTGCCGGCCCAGTGATCGCCCAAGGAACCTACCGCACATACGACTCCATCTACTCCCGTCTATCAATAATCCCCTCCCACCATCCTCCACACACCCCCACCAACATCATAACAACCGCCTCAGAGACCCCCTTCCGAATTGCCTACAAAGTCTGGAAGCCCCAACCGCACTTTAAAAAGTCCGACCCACCACCAGCGGACTTTCTTGTAGCCGTCATCAGTGCGCGAGAAACATCCCTGCCAACGCTATCCCAGTTATCCGCCCTATTCGACTCTGTCCCCGTAGACGAGAAGACGAGTGGGAAACCACAATTTCAACGGCTGAAGGACGGCTATAGGAATGTTATTCTAGCAATCGTGGATTCAGGTGTTACGAGCTTTATCAAATTCGCAGACGTCGGATTTGGCGATGAGCCTATGTATAAATGGAAAGGCGGGAGGGGGAGGGGTGGAGGGAAGTTG
>Ga0307510_10005557_pt1 | contig 15027 bp, 9 predicted proteins | sample 12_EM_MG_FD_207224 | JGI IMG/M metagenome (GOLD analysis project Ga0307510, IMG submission 207224) | Populus trichocarpa ectomycorrhiza microbial communities from riparian zone in the Pacific Northwest, United States - 12_EM | ecosystem: Host-associated > Plants > Roots > Unclassified | place...
ACTCAGGATGACTAAGCGTATCTCTCGGTCCGGTCCGAGTACCGCTACTTTGGTTGATTGCGTGCATATTAAGTTACACACGGAGGGTATGCTATGCTCGAGCGGTTTCTTCCCTAGTAGTCATACTATACCGACTTTTGCCCCGTCTTCTCTGCCACTTCCATTTCCTCAAGGAACTTGGTGACTTTCAAGTCGATACAAGGCGCAAACGAACTCTTCGTGCGTATGCGAGAGCCGTATTTATAGAAAAGGAACGGAATCGGCGCGAGGAGAAGCGCAATGCCCCCGAGCAGCGTGGCGGCCCAGTTGATACCCAAGTTCTCAAACATCTGCGTCGTGAACAGTGGGAACGCTGCACCGGTCGCCGAGCGGATGATCGTATGGCCCGCGAGCGCGGACGCCGCGTACATGAGGTACGTGTCTACCAGGTAGCTCTGTCAATCAGCGCGCCATATCCGTGTCAGCTCACGAGAAAAGAATGGACAGTTGGGGAAAAAAATAAGACACACGATGAAAGATATGAACACAAGCGTGATTGCCAGCCCGATGAGGATCGTGCTAAGTCCGGGAACCCACCAGGGCACGCTTTCGTAGTTCCCGCTCCAGCCGAGCCAAAGGATGCCGACCACTAGAATGGGACCGCCAGCCATTGCGGAATACAAGCGTTCCTCTGCGGGCGGGAACCCATGCCACTGCTTGAGAAGACGAGGGTACGGGCGAAGGAACCAGAGGTTCACGACAGTGGCGAAGACGGAGCCGATACCAATGCCGATGAAGACCAGGCCGTCGTTTGAGACCGAAAAGTGGCGTGTGCGGATGAAAATCACGGGAAGCGCCTGAAACACTGCGAGACAAGAACCAAGGGTCAGAAATCGTACGTCAAAGACAACGATTTTGGAAGGACGATTAGACGCACTTGCGTAGATGACACCATATGCAACCGAAAGGTAGACCGTCGCGAGTAGCAAGATTGGTTCGACAAAGAGCATCTTGAATGGACGAAAGATGGTGCGCTCGAGGACAGCGCTAGGAGCCCAACTGACGCGCTCGCTCTCCGCGTAAATTTCCTTGTTCTTCTCGGGGTTAGCCATGCGCAGACGCTTCGCCTTTCGTGCGAGGAGCACAGGCGCAAATGTCTCAGGAAGGAAGACGAAGCCGAGGAGCGTGCAGGATCCCGCAAAGATCATCATGACCCAGAACACCCAGCGCCAGCCGAGGGAACTAGTCGTGATGCTGCAGGGATAAAATAATGGGTGTCAACGACTTGCCAGACACTAATATAGACAAATGAAAGGAAAAGAAGAGAGGATAAAAAACTCACAAACTACCAACAACGGGACCAAGTACAGGGCCAAGAAAAACGGCCGACGCAAACACACTCGTGGCGATGCCCCGGTTCACGGGATCCCATATGTCCGCGATGACGCCAGTACTGTTAGTGAGCGGTGCCACGGCAAAGAAGCCGCAGAGAAAGCGCGTGACGAGTAAGGTCGTCATGTCGTTCGCGCGTGCCTGGCCGATATGAAAGAGGGTATAGACGGCGAGAGTACCGATGAAGATGGGCCGCCGGCCAATGAGCTCGGACCCAGGACCCCAAAAGGTGGGGCCGAGCATAAAGCCAATCAGAAAGAGGGTGAGTACGAGGTCACCCACTTCCCTGGAGGCATGAAGGTCACGCGCAATGATCGGCACAGCAGATGACGGCGCTGAAGAGGCGAACGTGCTAGCAGAAAATGTGTCAGGAATGGCGAGGAAGGAATGCGCAGGATAAAATGTTCCCGGCGGGGGACGTACACGTTCAGGGTCATCATAGTGCAAACTGTGGTGAGCCACCACTTGTACCAGAACGACCAATTCTGCGGGTTCTCTGGGTCGTCGGGGCCCTCCCATTTGACCAGGTTCGGGTCTGCGCTAGGTTTGGGCAGGAAGGACAGCGGCGTGGGCGTGGGCTGGTGTTTCCTTTGGTGTGGTGGGTCTGAGTCTTGCGGATCATCGTTGGCACTGTACGAGGCCTCCCCGAAGCGTGATTCGTCGTCGCGTGCGGCCTCGAACTTTATCACGAGTTCTCCTTCATCTTGCACGATTGTAGATGTGGAAGCGTGCACGACGGATTGAGCGACACCTGTGAGCGTGGGAGACGCGGCGCGATAGGGCGAGGCCATAAGGAAAGGCAAGCGGCGGGGGAGATGCCAGTGAGGTAAAGATATTCCATGGTTGAAACGCTATTTGTACTGATTCTTGACAAGAGCATGACACGACAAGGCTTAGCCTACTGTAAGACAAGACAAGTCGAGATGATGGTAATCCCCAGACGAGACGAGTGGAGCGGCGCACGTGCTCCGATTCGGAGCGGAAGTTCGCACCCCGCATCTCCGCCGTGTTCATTTCGACTCTCAAACCGAGAAGACGCGAGTAAGGTGATTAATCCATGATCTCCAGCTTCCAGACACGACTGCTCTACAGCATCTCGACTGTGCCACCATGTTATCCTTCTGTTCATTCAGCGCTTAATCCCACCTTTCCCCCTTAGTCCATCTGGGCACCTCCGGTACGGACTGTGTCAAACCTCTTGACCGACCTCCGAACCAGGTTTTCCCGCTCACCTGTTTCTGTCGTCTCGCGCCTTAACAATTCTACCCTCAATTTTGGCGGTCCGTTGTGGGCGCTTTTTTACTGACAAGACCCCGAGTTCTCGATTCTCCCGTCCATTGGATTTCCAAATCCTTTGCTTCGAAGTCGACTACGTATCCCGGCGTCATATATCGATGCGCTTGAGAATCCCTCGGGCCTAAGGCTTCCTGGCTGTTCTTTCTGTCGCCCAACCACGTTCGAAAATCAAATTCGAAACATCCAACGTGATTCCCTCTGTCATCTCTCTTACAACTTTAGTCATGAGAAAACTCTCCAGGGCCCTCTCGCTGGTTTCTAGATCCCGTGGTGTCGGTTGTTGGTCGCAATAAAGACTTTCGTGGGCTCTCCCGTCAGTGGTTTCTCCCTCGATACCGGGGGAACAATGTCAAAAGACCTCATGACTGGCTCCGTCCATTTCTTGAGGTACATGCAAAACCCTCAAAACGCCAGGCGGTCCACAGAATACCTCATCAGCCCCGCCACCGTCTTCCAAGTGGCGTCTACCAAGTACGTGCGTCGTGACTCATTACGAACGTAAGCGAGACACGTGTTTAGTTAACATCCACAGCTAAGTTCACACATCGATCTCCCCGCTGTTGTTTCTTCGTTCTACATGTCCATGTCGCTCCTTCCAGCACGAGTCACATAAATCTACCACAATAGTTCTCGCCATTCGGTCAATACTGCCTACCCGCAGTGGGTCATCGGCCCTACCGTAACTCAGACCCTATTTATCGTTATGAAGCAAACTAGGATCGGCATCAGGATTAGGCCTTTGTCCAGGAGTAGATACGATATGATCGAATCGAATTGAAGTGGACGTATTCCTGCCTCTCAGTTTGACCCAAATTTGGACAATCCTGGACAATCCTGAGCCCGAGCTGACCGCCGTTACGACCATCTTCAATGCCGTACGAGGGGGGTGACCAGATGACGGTGAGAGTTGATTAGCTAATATTGGTCTGAATACAACACCTTTCCAAAGAACGAAAATAGTGTGGTGAGTGCTTTTTCATCGTGCAGGATGCGAGCTGGCTCATTCCTATGTCATAAGGACATGAACGTATAGATAAATATCAAAAGCGATGATGGGCCCAGGTAACGGAGGTTGCATAAGTTCGCGAGTCATTTCTAAGGTTGCGACGTCAATTATTGCGATTGTCAGCACACCGCCATCAGACGTCCCCTTTTGGCAGGCAGGACTGGCGCCAGGTCCTTCGAAAGCATGGCCTTAGGGCGGCGTGTACTTGAACCCTCTGCCCGTCTCTCATCGTCACCACATCCACAGTCTCATTCTCGACAAGTCATGTCTGCCCCCACCATCAATGATCCTTACTCTAGCATTTTGCGTTCCATTATCGAACACGTCTTCATGCCCCCAAAGCTTCCCCAGGAAGACCCGGAGGGAGAAATGGAACGGAATATCAATGTGGCACTATGCGACAATCTCATAGAAGCTGCCCAGCACTTCCGATATTACCTCTCCTCTTCACAATTCCCGTTGTGGACGCGTATGATCAAGATGATGGAATCAGTTCGTTGCGCTGCAACATCCCGTTTCGAAGAGGCTGGCCTCCAGCGTATCCTTTCAGATATAGACATTGGTGGTACGTCCATTTACCTCGCACTGTATTCCGCCTTTGATTCAATCATTTTTAAATTAGATGTATTTGCAATGCATATCCGCGCACAAAACGCCGCTCTCATTGTGCGCAAACCTGACCCCGCCAAGTTCGTTCAGTTCGAGGTGTTCGAAGTCTCGCCACAGAATACCGATGTGATGACGACCGAGGGAAAACTCGTCTGCTCTTACCCAGGACCAGTAGTCCAAGTACCCGTGGATATTTCGATGGACGAATATTTCCTCCGGGAGCTTTCGTCATTCCTTGTTCAAATGGATGTCGATGTCTTGGATTCCACTCCGACGACCACCAAAGCAGGGTCTGAAGTCCGCGAGGTTCGCGATACTGTTCACCCTAGATACATTTCTGGGCTATTGGTTGGAATTCTCAGGGGCTTTGGCCAGCCGGCAGAAGTAGATCGCATCACAAAAAGGATAGGAGATGAAGTCCTGTGGCGTGACGCGTTGAAGCCTTGGCGAAGATCCCCGCTATGGCTCGTACTCAGAGTCACCCTTCAAACCTCGCTTCGTGTCGACGACGACCTTTACAAACTCTTCATGCTATTCTTTCATGCACATCTTCTGCGTAAATGCGTGCAACGCGATTTCCCGAGCGAGTTACTCCACGTGATGCGAGTCAAAATGACCCGGCGTCTTTCCAAATTGGGCCGTGCCGTACCACAACAGGTCTACGACTTCGTCCACCAGAATGCATTAGACACCGAGGTCCTACTTTCGGAGAGATGGTCGACATTCCAGGCCATTGGATCCAATGCTCCTACCTCACAACTCAAGACCCTCAAATTCGCCCCGGACACACACCTCTCCCTTGACTCCTCATACGACTACCTCACGAGGATGCTCGATTCTGTCTCACATGGCCATTCACATGGATCGTTTAATCCCATTGAATCACGCCTCTATCCCACATGTGATTTCTCTCGGTTTTCGAACGGCCAACTCGCAGCGGCTATTGCCAACGGCCGACACGTAGCCATCGCAGATTTCGAGAAATCCGTGGAGAGGTATTTGGAATCGTGGGTCGAGGAATCGATGAACGACAAGAGTGCCCTGGACGTGATTGATTCGTGCATCCAACAGTATTATGCTGATGCGAAAGAACTTTATGGAACGAACCCCGAAGATAACTCCATAATGATTCTGACCATCATGGATCTTTGGGTGGCCCTGGATAGACTCGCGATTCAGCAGTGTCCCCTACTGGAAGAATATTCCCCCGAAATCCCTTCTAAGTTCCTCCATGACTTACTCCTTCATCGGTCATCCGCCATCAGTCGCGCCTTGCGTATCGAAGAGTATCTGTGTCGGCGGCACAACAGAACTCGTCAATCTACATTCATATTCTCGAACCATGTCGGTCAATCTTGTTTTGCTGTCAAGTTCTTTCGGACTTCCGATGACCTCAACCGCCTCTATGACGAGATAGATCAGTCTGCTCGGCAAGAACGGGAGACGAAACGCAAAGAATTAGTTTCTTTGAACCAGCAGTCGAGATCGCTGTCACACGACGCTTCAACGATGAGTCACAAGCCCTGGCCTGAACACCGAAACTGGAACTGCCAGAAATGCCAGCTGGAACGGCAAGTCAACTCTTTGAAAATCCATGTCCATGAGTGGCCACTACCCTCCTCGGAGTTGAACGCACAGCAAGTAGTCTTCGAGCTATCTCCTCCACGACCGTTCTCTGTGTGGCGTGACATAACTTACATGGTTCTCCGCGACATTGGTCTACGCTCAGTCCCAGATGAGCCCGATGAGCCCGATGAGCCCGCGAAGCCCTATGTTGTTTTGGATAACTTCTCAGGTCTCTGCGATTGGGCAGTGGGATGCAACCGAGTGACAATTGGCTCAACTACGAAGTCATTTTCCGATCAGACTCACTACAAGAGAGTTCAAATCCCAGCAGAAGAGTCTGACGTCTTGGTTAATAATGGGTTGAGGTTCAAACTATTTGATCGTCATAGATCCTGGGTGATAGAGTCCTTCTCCGAGTCTAGTGTCGCAGAGTTGTGCACACCTCCCGTCCCAAAGTCAAGTCCATATTCTGGCCTCCATCATTTCGTGTCTGGCACTCAACACACGCCCAATTACGTCATCGCCTGTCAATCTGATTGCCCAAAGGAAATCAGCCTACACGAATTTATCACGTTCGCCGGTTTGCGTAGCGGTCCACGTCTGCAGTGGCTAAACATTGCAAGGGAACTCCCATCGCCGTCCCTCTCGTTTCGTCTCGAGGAGGTGCACACCTTGATTACCCAAGCAGCTTGGCAACTCGGCCCTCTGTCAGACCGTGTTCGTGAGTGGCACATAGATCTTGGCATTTCCAGCTTCGGAAATACGCTCCTACGCGAGCTGGAGTCCCTCCTTGAGAGGGTAAAGGCTAATTGGTTAGAGGTAGTCACGGCACGGACTATCGGTATGTGAGGATCCCTCTGACGTGGCACTTGTCTGATCTGTCCCTAGCTCTCATCTGCAGCCGCCTTTTGGCCTCGACAACGGACCTGGATGTTGCCCTGCAGGCTTGTGCCTTACTGATAAAGGTCCGAAATGTGACATATGGATGGGTTTGTGCAGTACACAAGAAACTGGAGTCTACGCAAGACGAGACAGTCCGTGAAGGCTTACAATACCGATTGTGTATGCTCGCCGCAACTTGCTGTTTGACTTTCGACGTATGTCCGGAGCACGTACCCACCGTCCTCGCCAATCATGAAGATTTTTCCATTGCCATGCAATGCGCGATCCTTGTTCATGACAACACACCTTCATCTCACTCAGATAATAACTCTTTTTATCTCACCAGGATCCTTAGTCGCCATCGCCGACTACTGCATGACTTGGAACCGCTGCTTTGTATACCGGACCCGACCAATCCCGATCAATTGTTACATGCGGGTAGCTACGATCACGCCGTTTCACAAGTGTGGGTGGGGTTTAGGGGCTCCTCAAATTGGCGTTCACTTCCCATACCGAATTCTCGCTGGATATCCTGTGTGACATTGGGAGGGCAGGAAGTACACTACGATTTATTGACCGGACAACTGCTCATCGATGGAAAACAACTGGGGAGACTTCCGCGAGAGTTTGTAGAGCACCCCACTTACGCGAGTATACTCGGCTCGGTGAGTTGTCCAAGCAAATTTTCGCCTGTCCTTTCCATCTTTTCTGAGATTATATTAGAAAATTTTCGATGTGGTTCCTGCCGACGTTCTTGGGATGGAATATATGACTCGATCTGCCGTGTTCGGATACGAGGTAAGCCCTACTCCGCATGAGGATTCTGTATCCGTAGTGATGACGACCAACAAAAGATCCTCTTCTCATGGAATGACGGTGATTTAATCCTGCAAGCACGGATGCCAGGAGACTCGCGAAGATTACAACTCATCCCACGGCCGGTACTGCTCAACGATTTCCCTACCCATTTAATCGACAACTACGTCCACTGGTTGGACATGGGCATGCGCGAGCTCGAATTTCGGCCAGTTGGTTCCCCATGGACGTCTAAGATGTCCAATTGGAAGCTCAATATTTGCAAATCTGGTATTCATCCGCGTGCCATACTCCAGAAGCCCAGTCAAGACAATTCCTCGATACAACTCATCGACATTCGTTCGCCTACCTTCGGGGTGGTTTCGAACCTGCTAACACCACTAGAATCTCCTAAAAACCTCATGGTGACACATCATGGTTCTTCCCAGACGTTGGATGTTTCCCTTCCTCGGTTCCGTCTATCGTTCTTTGTCAATACGAATTGGGAGTTCGAGTGTCGAGGTATGCCCGGCCACATAGTTGACAACACTCAGACGTGTGGGACGATGTTTGGCTTGGTAAACAAGCTTATTTTGCGCCCCGGCTCCAAGGGTTCTCTCCTTCCACGACGAGTTATCATCCCACAAGGAGGTATTTCCTTCAACGAAATTGGGGACTTTCACAGCGTCTCGATAAATACCCATGATATAAAGCTTGTTCGTTGGCACGAATACACAATCGACACCGATCTCGGATGCCTCACAAGTACTGCGGGGCTCAGCAGCAAGTTGTACCAATGTTATTTGCACGCACTCACCAGCCACTGTCTTCCTGATCCATTGCTTGGCCACACTGGAACAGAAGAAGCCCTCCACATGTTGCAAAATGCTTCGTGCCGATCCTTTCAAAGACTCGATATCGAACAGGCAAAGTTGCTCAGAAGGATTGGCGACTTGACACCAGAGAGAGTTTACTATCCGACTCATCTGCGGTCCATGGCCACGGTTAAATGGAATGACCTACCGACGCTGTCACAACATCACGACTTCTTCCGTGTCGTATGCTCCATTTTTGACCATGCACGCGCCTTGGAGGTCCTGTATGATCCGCCTGCGGTTTTTAACACCCCAACTCGTGATCCGTCATTGTTAAATCGGGCGGCCTGGCGTAACAAGTCGTACCATCCATCGGATCTGCAGACCTTGGAACAGCCATTATACCCAAACGACGTCACTTACATGTCAAGGGATCTTTCCGATCTTGGAAATGATGAACATGTGGTATTTCAAACATCGCGGTCTATTTGGAATGACCAACCTTCTCTGGACCCCAGGTCGCGGAACCTTTGGGATGTTATGAATTCTTGGGGCTCACTTGGTCCTCCCGACGGCGAGGTCTCACTGGGATACAGTCGATACTGGCTCAAATTTGATGTCGCTCGGGACTGGTTTGCAATCTATGACCTTTGTCGTGAGGAGGTAAATGGCGACGGCCGGAATTCAAGGGTCAAGTTGTGCTTTTCTCTCTCAGCCGCAGCTTACAGCAAGTCTAAGTACACATACACCATCCCCTTCATAGTGATCTTTGCCCTGGACAAACGTTTCTGCGACCTCTACCCTCCATCAGACCGGTCTTACACCCTTTCTGATGGATTGGACCGAGTACTCAGGTATCTTAAAAGCTTGGTACACAGCTCCCGCCTACCCATGGATTCAACGCCTGCTCAGACCTTAGATGAGTCATGGAACCAGAGGAACAGAACGTACGATACGACCATCGGGAGAGAATCATCAAGAGTCGCAGAATTGCTATTACACCAGTGGCCAAGTTATCGATATGTAGGGTTACCCGGAGACTGGTTTGACAAAACTGATTTCGATCGACGCATGAACGAATACATCCAGTCGATCTCCCGGAACAACCGACTTAAAGAACATGTAGAACGACTACAGAGTGTGCTGCGGGATTATGAGGACGTCCCGATATCCTCCCCGACCATGCCATACACTTTATCTCCCCGATTCATCACCAACCGCTCGCAGGCACCTTCCTTCTCGCTTCATGATATATTTTGGTCCCCCAGCCACGTCCCAACACCATCCACAGACGAGGTTGCTTTTCAAGATTGGGTTTCCCCGGACAGACTCGAAAAGCTCATCAATGAGTTCTGTTCTTCTCAACAGCCTTGGCAGAATGTCTACGGAAATGAGCTGAAAAAGAGTCATTGCGCGCTATTGGGACAAAATGTGCTTCAAACCCAGAAGGGCGCTATTCCTTCTCACAAGGTCCTACTTGACTATCACGACGAGTGCTCTCGCAGGAAAAACGACATATTTTCCGAAATTTCGGCTGCTCTTTCTCCATCTCAGAATTTGGAAATAACCAACGGCAGTGCTGGCCTCTGGCCCCGGATAACTCCCCGTTCCTTACTCCGCCAATTATCTTGGGATCGTATTAACAAACTTCCCAATCAATGGCAGTCCTTAATCCTGTGCTATGCAACAGCTCTTCTCAAGTATCGACATTCTCTACGCTTGTTGGAGCTCTCCTCGGGGCAAAAGCGCGAGGAACTTCTCCGAGAAACCGAAGCTATCCGCAGCAACGTGCTTGCAGAATCGACCTCCGAAAGACCCGACTGGCTGCTGATCCAGGTTCGTCCATTAGCTTCCACATGAGGCAGATAAGATGGGTCTAATGACGTCACTGTGAACAGATCGAAGCAAATCTTGTGGCTCGTCCTGTTCAGGTAGACGTCGCCCGCGAAATGATTTCTCCAAGATCTGGGCGGAGCATATCTCTCCAACTCAATATGGGAGAGGGCAAGTCATCAGTCATCGTACCCCTTGTTGCTTCGACTCTTGCCGATGGCTCAAACTTAGTGAGAGTCGTGACGCTCAAACCTCTTTCAAACCAGATGTTCCAATTGCTCGTTAGCCGGCTCTCTGGTCTGGCGAACCGACCCATTTTCTATATTCCTTTTTCTCGCAGTCTTCGCATGGGTTCTTCTCTGATTGATACCATCAGCCGTCTTTATAAACGATGCGTCGCAGAATGTGGTATCCTGGTTATCCAGCCCGAACATATACTTTCTCAGAAACTCATGCATGTCGACACTCTCCTCACGTCCGACGGAAACCACGATGAACTTCGGGAATTACAAGATTGGGTGACCAAGGTTTCACGCGATGTGCTTGATGAGAGCGACGAGATACTCCATGTCCGGTATCAACTTGTCTACACTTCGGGAGAGCAGATGCCTGTCGATGATCATCCCAATCGATGGACTACAATACAACAGATATTCGGCAGGCTGAAGACACAGGCGAATGGATTACATACGAGGTTCCCAAAGACGTTTGAAATGGAAACGGTACTGAGAGGGTTTCCAATTATTCGCATTCACGATTCCGCTATTTCTCATGAGTTAGCTTTACTCATCATCGAGGATGCCCTCAAAGGAGGACTATCCAATCTCCCGCTTCATGTTCTCCCGCCACTAATTCGAGAGGCCACTCGACGATTCGTGACGCAGAGAAGGTTCAATATCGAGGATCGCGATTCGATTAACACCCATTGCGCAGGAACGCCCATGCTGAAAGGAATTCTCCTACTCCGTGGGCTCTTGATGGATGGCGAAGGAATTCTTGGCTATGTACTCAAGGAACGGCGCTGGAGAGTAGACTATGGCCTCGACCCCAGCAGGACGTTGTTGGCTGTCCCATATCGAGCAAAGGTATGCTGTGTTGATTTCGTAGTAGAAAGCTGCTAACAGTAAAGACAGGACGTTCCGAGCCTGAGAGCCGAATTCGGTCACCCAGATGTTGCAATCCCATTGACCTGTCTCAGTTATTACTATGGCGGCTTAACGGAAGACCAGGTTCTCCAGTGCTTTGACCTACTAGTCAAGCTTGACAATCCGGAGATGGAATATGATCAGTGGGTGGAGTTAGGACAGGACATTCCTGGGGAGCTACGACAACTCAATGGCGTGAATACGGAGGATAAAACCCAGGTTGATGAGCTCCTCGTGCCATTATTCTGGAAAAATAAAGGAACAGTGGATTTCTACCTATCACAAGTGGTGTTCCCTCGGACTGCGAGAGAGTTTAAATCCAAACTGCCAACCTCTCCTTGGGACCTGGTGGAAGACAAGAAGAACATTACGACGGGCTTCAGCGGCACAAATGACAATCGCTTTCTATTACCCACGTCAATCTCCCAGGAAGATCCTGATTTTGTTCTCGGTACAAATGCCCTCGTTTTGCAACATCTCCTATTGCCCGAGAACGACTATTACGAATGTACCGAAGGACCAAACGGCGAGCGCGAATCCGCCACCGCTTTCTTACAGCGTCTTGTCGAGAAAGACCCTGAAATCCGGGTGCTACTGGACGTCGGGGCTCAAATGCTTGAACTTCGGAACGAAAAACTTGCACGACATTGGCTCACCCTTCGGCCAGATGTCTCAGCAGCTATCTTCTTGAACGACTCCGATCATCTCACAGTGATCACTCCGGATGGAACAATCGAGCCCTTCATCGCGTCTCCTTTCAACAGGCAATTAGACAAATGCGTAGTATATCTCGACGAAGCCCACACTAGAGGGACTGATCTCAAACTTCCCAAGGGAATGCGCGCAGCAGTTACACTTGGTCCGAAGGTCTCTAAGGATAGACTGGTACAAGGTAAGCTTATTGACTGCCGAAAGGAAAGGAAGCTGACTAGAACCCAGGTTGTATGCGAATGCGTCAGCTGGGGAAAGGCCATTCTGTTATGTTCTTCGCACCGGGAGAGGTCGACCGTCGCATTCGGAGCCTTATTCCCGCTGAAACAGCCTCCGGAAATCGCATATGCGTTCTAGACGTCCTTCGCTGGGCTATGCACGAAACGTGTGAAGATATACGTCACCACCTCCCATTCTGGGCAATCCAGGGTCTTGATCACCAGAAGCGCTTCGCAGCATACAAAGAACATACTTCATCTGGGGATTTGGACCGTTTGCGAGACGCCTGGCTGCAACCAGAATCACGAACTCTGGAAGAAATGTACTCAAATGCACCATGTCCTGCGATAACTGATGAAGTATTCAGCGTTCCGTCTATGCGCGATCGGATAGAACGACTTGGCATAACGGAACTGGTCAACGTCAGGATCGCAGAGGAGCAAGAGCGCGAGGTAAATCATGAAGTCGAGTGGGAGCGTCAAGTAGAGCGTCCTCCGAAGGCAGAACCAGCGGATCATGTCGTCCGTCGGGATATTCGCATGTTTGTCGAGACGGGGAGGCTTCCCGAGTCCTCCGCACAAATATTACCACTCTTGGTTCCCATCAATATGGCCCAGGCCTTGGATTTGACGACAGAGTGGTCTCCTTCCCCACTTACAACTACAGATTTCACTACCACGGTCCGCAATTCCGATGGCGCGTGCCTGACACAATACCTCCGACCCGTCAATTGGGTTCTTTCGAGCGGTTCGGGGAAGGACAGCATTGTGATCGTGATCAGCCCATTTGAAGCAAATGAGCTACTTCCCAAAATCCGCGAGAAGAGGAGAGTCCGGTTACACGTATACGCGCCACGAGTCACTTCCTCTGTGCGTTCTTTCTCCGACCTCACGTTCCATTCCATCCCAGACTCCCCAGTAGAGAGGTGGACTACACCTGGACATGCTCGAATAGCGTTGAATCTATTTTCTGGGCAACTCTACTTCGATAACAAAGAAGAATACGAGAGCGTGTGCGTTCTGCTCGCTCTGTCCAAGGCCCATCCAGGTGCCGAGTATAGCCAAGTAGATGGCTTTGTGCCACCAGAGTACCGTACGGGCAGACCTTCCCCGTTCTCTGAGAACAAGATATCTATTTTGAAGAAGCTGATGGGGCTACGGCGGAAAGGCATGAGTTACGATAGAACGCACTTGGGGCAGATTTTGAATGCGATCCCGCTTAGTGATGAGACTCTGCGGGCTATGTCGCCTTGATTGCTGTATAGCACCAGACTCTGTACGTACATATGTTGTATTGACTGCGCCTAGAAGTTTCCTACGTACCACATCTTGTTGACCAATGAGAGTGCCTCAGTAAGTAAAAGTAACACCCGCCTCCTTAAAATTGGGAGCGAATCACTAAAGTCTAAAGGTCCCCTCGCCCATGAACCATGATATTTGATTCGTGGCTCAGGGCGCTGCGGCCGCGATTTCGAGCATAAGTGCATAAGCCCTAATCACGGTGGATCGGGCTTATCGATGGATGATGCATGATGCATGATGGGTCACGTAAGTTGTTCGAAACGTCCTGTGCAGGTCTCCACCTCAAATGCTGCAACTAATTTGTTCTTCTGATTTCTTACACGTAAGTGGTTATTCTTATGTCTGTTATACGTCTTTTTTAAAAACAAAAAAAAATCTATTATACGTCACGCAGGCTTGTAAGCGAGTTGGAGGCCTCGCGAGTGAGTTGCGAGGCAGACCAGAAAAGGCGAGCAGTGGAAAGAGGAGTATATGATAGAGAAGTCGACTCGATCAGCGTTCCGTGGCCAGCGACCATGCTCACCTTACGGCAGTACTAGTGCTTGCAACGAGGAAAGAGGATATGAACCCTGCCTCCGAAATCCTTTAAAAATGCTGTCACCGGACATTACGATTCCCCACTTTCTCCGTTCCCATAACTGAGAGTTTCTCCATCAAACACTCTTCTTCTCGGCGTGAACACGATATTCATGCCTCACTAAGACTCGTTTTGTCCCCTTGAGTTCGTACTTGTCAGTCGTTGTTCTGTTACGTTGTTATTATGTGCGCTCTCATATCGCGGAACACACCGAATTATTACCTTACGCGGACATCCTCATTATACAACGTGTTCTATCACAATATGGCAATTACCAACAGACGTGACATGTGCGCGAGCGGCGCGGGGAAGATGCATGTCCAATCGACCTCGCAGTGACATCGATGTTGCGGTGACGGGCGAGAGGGCCAGCCCGTCTACGTTTGCCGGAGCAGTGATAGAGTGTGCGAGGACATGGAGTTGAAGCAGATAAAGATGTCGAGGGCTCAAGTGGATCTAACAATATTTCAGGGACAGCAAAAGCATGCGCTTCCGTGGGAGCACAGGCGAGCTGCACATTGCACGCATCCCTGAGGCGTCCCAAATCGAGTCTGATCCAGGTTGTGTGACTACAGCATAGACCATTAGATGCGACACACTCACGGCTTATGTAGTCGACTCTGTCGCTTTCACCAAAAGCTGGGCTAAGGACGGATATACCTGGGCATTATCAACAGACCTGGTGAGGGATAGACGCGCGGAGTACACCGCTCATTTAAGACCGGGAAAAAAAGTACACACACCTTCGCTGCCAAGGCCATGAACGACAAAATGTTCGTCTTCTTGTGGAACGGCGACATATTTCAGCTCCGATACCAGGCGGCCCCACACGTAGTGTTTTCGAACATATATACGTCGTCCATTCCACGATGAGATCGAGTCACCATTGACAGTGGTCATT
>Ga0307510_10005558_pt1 | contig 15026 bp, 17 predicted proteins | sample 12_EM_MG_FD_207224 | JGI IMG/M metagenome (GOLD analysis project Ga0307510, IMG submission 207224) | Populus trichocarpa ectomycorrhiza microbial communities from riparian zone in the Pacific Northwest, United States - 12_EM | ecosystem: Host-associated > Plants > Roots > Unclassified | place...
GAGACGACCTGTAATCATTTATTATTTACGGACGGTCACTGTAGAAACTCTCCTGCTGTTCCACGACCTACTGTACTGTATCCCTAGACTCGGATGAACCCCGCCGAGCCTGCGAGCTTCAACCACCGTACCGAACGTCTCTCTACCGGCAGAACATATCATTTTGTCGACCAACAGCCTGCGAAGGATGGATTAGTAGCTACGGCCGCAGATGTACGGACCATCCTCTGCGTTCACGGATTTCCGGACATTTGGTGAGCGTCTCTCCCGAATGCGACTCCTTCACCTGCCCGCATGGGCAAAGCCGAGTTTACGATCGCTTTTAAAAAAAATCTGATTACGGCTCGCGCGTGTCCTGCAGGTATGGCTGGCGATATCAGATCGGACCATGGGTGCGCGCTGGATACCGTGTTGTGGTACCCGACATGCTTGGGTATGGGGGGACGGACAAACCACTGGCTGCGGAAGGGTACTCGACCAAAAAGTTGTGCGCGGATCTCGCTGCGCTGCTGGATGTCGTCGGGGTATCGAAGGCTGTGAGTGTGCACCCGTCGCGTGGGGATTTCGGTTGCACACGCGGAGCATTCAATTGTGGTTTGTGGGGTTCACGAACATCATTCATACTTTAGATCGTGATCGGACATGATTGGGGTGCTTATACTGCCGGAAGATTCGCGTTGTGGCATCCAGAGAGGCTGCTGGCGCTGGGAATGTGAGTTGTATTCTCTTTTCTGCCATCTATTGAATGACATTCTCGAGATGATCAGGCTCTCTGTTCCTTTCACGCCTCCGACGAAGCAATACAATTCGCTCGAAGACGTTGTCAAGAAACTTCCAAACTTCGAGTACCAGCTGTATTTCTCCAACCCAGAGTCAACGAAGGAGATCGAGGCGAAGGTGCGGAGGACTGGGCGTTTGAGGCGGTAATACACGTGCTAACTGGCCGACTATGGATACAGCTGGAGCGATCCTTACGACTGATCTTCGAGATCGAAGTGCTGCCTGGGACCAATATCATGATTGGTGGGAACATGCGAGAAGCAGTCGTGAATCATTGTGTCACAAGGCGTCCGACGTCTGTGCCCCCATTAACGAATGATGTTCGTTTTATGCCGTTGACATGGATTGGCTGACAAAGGGCTGATATTTTGCTCGTGTACTGTACACTAGGAACTCCAATACGTGGCTTCGCAACTGCGTAATATGAACGGCCCGTTGTCATACTACCGCACCACGAAAATACGTTTCGAAGAGGAACAAGGCTAGTGGCACCGAGAATAGCTGAGACAACATCATAAATTAATCCACTTGTAGATGCGCAATTGCCGGGTCGTCTGCCTGCCACACTACCTGTGCTGCATATTTGGGGAGGGAAAGATCCGACTGCGACGCCGTGGCAGCTATCGAGGATGAGAGAGGTGATACCGAAGCTTGAAGAAATCGAGCTTCCGAATAAGGGGCATTGGATAATGGTTCAGGCAAGAGAAGAGGTGACCGGAGCGGTCTTAAGGTGGTTGTCGTCTGCGTCTGCGTCCCCGAGGCTGTAACGAACGTGTAACATGTGATGAGTCAGGTTATCTGAGTTTGAATAAAGCCGGTGTTTGCCGAGTGACTGGCTGTGTCCCACAAATGTCGTCCTCTGAAGTGAAGAGTGAACCCTCTCCTCACCTCACAATTCATCCTCATTCCCTCCTATACCTCTCATCCTTAAAAAAATCATCTTGTCCTACTCCTTCACCCCTCTTTTCGGCCAATTCATCATCTGGTATATATATCCTTTTTCTCGCCCCCCCCCTTTTTTTTCTTCTCTGCGCAGTTCTGCTCATGCTTTGGAATCTCTAGAATGCCTGCTACCCTGAATCCCACAAAGCCGACCACGTCTTCCGTCCACCGTCCATCACCACGCAAGCCTCGAACTACTAGGAGGAGAGGAAGGGCAAATGGTTATCATACCGATGACGAGATTGAGCGCGAGGAGAGATCAGATTCGGACACCGATGAAGATGACCACTCATCCTCCGGCGATTCAGAGACAGATTCGGAGACAGAGCCTGCCTCTGAGGACGTGCCCCAAGATGGTCATACCACTTTACTCAGCCCTACTACCACGCCACCTGCCATCAACGGGAGCAAGGATGGTGACGATCATGCACCATTGCTCGCCGCGTCCGTGAACTGGTCTGAGATGGTCACGGATGAAATGACTAATGGTACCACCGACCTTCCTGTCATCGACTTCGCCGACCTCGACGCAAATGTTATTCATGGCAAGACCCCTCGCCCCCCTGTGCAACGCAAGGCCCCCAAGTCGAAGCGCCCGACGGCTCGTCGTCGCTCGTCTGAACCCGCGGCACCTTCCACCTCATCCGACCCATCGCCCGAGCCTATCGTCCCCCCGACCTCACACCCTGAACCGAAGACTCCATCCGCGCCAGCACCCCAGCGTCGTGGGCAAACGGTGCGGCAAGCATATCAAGAACGATTAGAGACCGACCCCTCCTACGTTCCCACTGTGGGCGAGTTTTGGGGCCACGATGATCGTTTACTGGATAAAAATTTGCGCAGTCTCTCTGGTTGGTGGCGTGGACGCTGGCAGGGTGGCGCCCGAGGACGTCCTTTCGGTCCTCGTGGACGCGGCCGGGGACGTGGAGATACGAATGCAAGCAACGATAGGCATCCGGTCGGTGAAGCACCACCCTCGCCACAGGGGGAAGTGCCACCAGTGGATCGTCCATGGACGCACGATGGTTTTGAAGAGTTGAAGCGCCGTGAAGAACAGCGCTTGCTGCGGCAAGACCCGCCCCAAAGATCCAATCACAACAGTCGTGGTTCACGAGTTGCCTTTGCTCCACGGGGGCGAGGCTTCGGAAGGGGCCGGCTTTCCCCCCACCCTGGCACCACACGTCCAACCGAGTCGCCGTCCCCGATGGCTTCCCGTACTTGGTTCCTCGTCAAACCGGAGCGCCCATGGACAAAGAACAACGACTCGTTCCTGTATTCGGATCCCGCTCACCGAGCTCGACCTGGCAAGGGTCCTTCGTATCGTGTCAAACTCCCTGGAACGTGCTCGGGGGTTGTTGTGCAGGCCCCAGCACAACCCTCACAACCTCGTCCCCCGACCCCCCCGCGTGATCCAGTGGGTAAGGATAGCGAACTCGTATTCACCGTGTCCCTGCCTCCGGGTAAACCCAAGCCTGAACCCGCCGAGAGCACTCCCACGCCAGCTGCGGTATCCTCACTTCCTTCACCTACGCCTGCGTCTTCTCCAGAAGAAGTAGCTGCTCACCCATCGATGGAATCAATCTCTCCACCAATATCTTCTCCCGTTGTCTCATCGATGATTACTCCAGCGTCCCCGCCTAAACTCGATGAGGAGACCGAGGATCAGCAACCTCTGGCGACCCCAGAACCCCCTGCTGATGACCCATTCACGTTGCGCGAACCGCCTCCTCCAACTGTTATCCCTCTTCCTACACCTATTCCTGCACAAACTAATCCCACTGCCAGCACATCCAGTACAATCGTATCACCGTCTGCACCTGCACCCATCTCGCATTCTACTACCGCGCCCGAGGGCGGGCTCCTCTGGCGCTCTCCACCCCCGCATCTTCAAACGACTTTTACGCAACCTGTTTCAGCATCCGCATCCTCCTATACCTCAACGTACCCATATGCTCCCGTGTCAGCACACCCACTCCCCCCCGGCGTCGCCCTGGATGCAAATGGCATGCCTTATGAGCTCTCGACCGGTCGGCCACTGTATCTACCCGCAGCACCACAGGTTCATACACCAGTATACATGATGCCATTCCCACACCTGCATTCGCACGTGCAGCACCGGCCGCATGCCTCGCCGGATCCGTCGCTTTTCGCTCCACCTCGGCAAAGTTCCCGGATCGAAATCCGCAGGCCTGACGGGACATCTGCTTCAGAAGACTCACGTCTCATTTCCGCGCACACTCAGATGCATACCTCGGGGCCTTTGCCGTTGCGCGCGAGTGCCTCTGCACCTGCTTTTATCCCATCCATTGCCGCGACGCCTTCGCCACATGAGTTTTATCCCAGTCCGCCACCAGAGGCCACACCTGCCCCGCCGGCCGTGATGGGATACCCGGCATACCACCAGCCGCCATACTATGGGTATGGCGGACCTGAGGGGTACGCGTACCCGCCGCCGCAATTTGTCGAGTACGATGCGTACAACGCTGATTCCCGCGTCGGTGGTTCAGCTCCTGCACAGGCCGTGTATTATTGACGGACATGATCGCGCATAATGTGGTGTCAACATGTGGGCTTTTTGCCTACTCGTTATGCCCACGTCCATTTTGCTGACTCTTGATACTTTCTCTATTGTCATTCGTATACATACACATACACCCATACAGTACGCAAATCGCCTTGGGCATGCATACTTCTCATTCTCATTGGGTTGCTCTCTTTGGCTTTATGTTGCAGCCTTTTTGGCTACTTTTTTTTTGCTACACTTACGACTTGAAATGAGCCTTGTTTTCCTTCTGGTTTCGGTTCCTACTCCCAGTAGTGCATTCACCCACCGAACACACAATCACATACACAACCAATTTCCCTCCCATGCCCGTGCGTCTATACTCTGCTTTTTTTGGCTTGAATTGTCGCAAGTTTACTATATCACCTGTAAATTGTCCGTTGTCATTCTTGTGCCTGCGTTGTAGCTAGTCTTCTCAACTATTTGCGACTGAATGATCGCTGACGATGATACCTATGAAGGAATTTACACTATGGTGCTGGTGGAACCACCCAAAAAAAAGGAAAACCGGAAAGGAAAGGCGAGAGGTTATATTTCGGATGAGCCTATAGCGCAAGTACAGGTAGAACACCTCAATGGTGGGCTTCGTGATCGAAAATAGGACCGAGTGGGGGCTGACAGGAATGTGTGGGGGCAACATTAATTAGCAAAACGCCTGACCAATGATGAAGTAGGAGCTCAGCACGTACAGGCAAGTTTCGTTCCCTGTATGTTTTGGGCCCAGAACAAGTGAGATCAAGGAGAATGAGTAAAGAAGCCCCAATTCAAAGCACAAGGGATGACAGACGCACCACTTTGAGCCACCAGGGTACGTTGGATCTGTTTCAAGTGGGGCATCGCATAGGCGATCAAAGGCGTGAGGGATGAGGCTCAAGGGAAGTGAACGGACTACGTACGGATGTAGGGATCAGGGTGACGTTTACGGGCTAGTTCCTCCTCTGCCTTTTCCAATATCGCAGCAAGCGCACGCGGGTCGTGAACGTTTCTTCCGTGCGTGAAAGGGAAGAACGAAAGATGAGTGACGTGAAGCAAGATCGAGTCAGAGGATCGTTTTCTTTACCGATTGCGTTCAAACTCGGCACGGACGACACAGGCGCGGGCACGGTAGAGGTCGTAGCGTACGACCCAGTTGCGCTCGTTTTCGAGCATACGTCTATAGAGGGATTTTACGTAGCGTCTGTGGGCGGCTGAGAATGGGGAGGAGGACATGGCTCGTTGCTTGCTGTTATTGGGGACGGGGATGTGGGTCTGAGTTGTCGAATGATGACATAAGCATTTTGTAGAGTCACTCGCTCGACTTTCGACTTGATCGCGAGAGAGACATACACTCGCGACCAATGGACCCGCGCTCGAGGTTGTCCCAGTTCAATCAACGCCCTCCAAAGGCAGGCCCTGCTGTCCCAAATCAAAGACAGATGGACTTGTCCCCTCACCCAAAATCTCCTTCATTAGACGGCTTTGCAAAGCGATCCCCCCACACGCGCCAGTCGCGCGGCCCTTCCAAAAAATCGACCTCCTCACTCTCGTCCAAGTCACCCACCCCACTGCTCGATGGTGATCTCTCTCGTCCTATCGTGACAAATGCTAGGATCAAGCGGGGAGAACGTCTTCGGAAGGACATGTATCTTGCCTTCGTGAAAAACGCCCTGGAACAAAAAACCCTCGTGCGCCCCTCCGTCTCCCGCGATTCCTTGTATTTATTTATGCCCGAGCTCTTGCCGTCACACGCAGGGGAATAATGAGCCTTACGATATGCTCATTGAACAATTCAATATCGAGAAAACGCCCTTTGATACGCCCTCGCCGATCCCGCAGCTTCGTCAATGGCTTCAAGCCCTCATGCACGTCGTCTCGCGCCTTGACCGTACACACATGGCGCTCATAGATGCCATCATGAGACTTCCGTGGATGGCCATGGACTCCAACCTTGTGAAGACTTATACCTCGTTCATTAAGATCCTCGTCAGCGCGAGACCGGAGTACCTCTCCCTCGTCCTCAGTCGCATTGCGCAGGGCTTCACGTACCGTAAGTTCTCGCAACGAAATAACCGAATTTTGTCACTGACTTTGGTTGATCTACTCCGGAAATTTTAGAATCGGGTCTCCAAGCTCTCGAAGCTGGTCTTCCTGAATGTTCATCGGCTCCCCTCACGCGGCGCACCGTCTACGACCGTATACATCACCTCCTGCGGCATCTCTTGGCCCTTGTCCCGACGCTTCCATCCACGCTTCAGCCGCTCCTTGTGCAAAACTTTCCTCATAAACGACAATCCCAACAATCTCAGATCACCTACATTCGGAACATGCTTCGCATTACCGATTACTGCCCAGAGATAGCAGACAATCTGCTGTCGACAATCATCGACCGTGCGATTCAGATAGACGTGAGTTATATATTGCAGGTCTGGCTTGTTCGATGATAGGACACTCATACACATACACAACCCAGGTAGAGATACAGGTCGAGTTCGAGGAACTTGAGGTATTAGGAGCGGCACAGGAACAGGCAGACTTATTTGACCTCGACCCATTCGACACTGTCGTGGGGCAGGAGCAGCTGAGCGAGGGCGATGACAAATCCGAGGATGGTATCGAAAATTTCTCTGATCTGTCCTCTGAGGGTGGCAGCCAAGGCGACGACGACCCGCCACATAATGACGACCCCGTTGACCTCGGTCGCATAACAGAGATGGTCAATAAACTTGATGCCATTCTCAAGCTTCTCTTCGACCACTTTGATCGGCAACCCCCCATCTCATCCAACTCAACCTCACCATCAGTGCCCTCAACTCCCGCAATACCCAGCCCCCCATCATCCCCTATGCCCACCCTTCCCGTATTCCCCCAGAGTACGCATTTACAAGTAGACTGTCACGAGCAACAGTTGGCCCAGTTTCACACCCTCCTCGCAATTTTCACCCGTACGATCCTCTGCACCTTCAAGTCGCGCTACACGCAATTTCTCCTCTTCTGGTTCACATCGCGCGATTCTGCATTTGCGGACCTTTTCCTTGGTGAACTCGTTGTTCACGCCTTGCTCGAACCCTCGGAGCCGGCGATCGCACGCGCCGCCGCCGCAAGCTACGTCGCTTCGTTCGTCTCGCGCGCCAAGTTTATTGGCCCCGAGGAAGCGCGTGGTGCGGTTCGCGTGTTGTGTCGCTTCCTTGAACACGATCTTGACGCATACGAGGCCTGCGATGGGGACGCTGCTCCACCGGGTGTGTTCTACGCAGTTGCTCAAGCAGTCTTTTTGATATTCTGTTTTCGGTGGAGAGACCTGGTGGAAGGCGATGAAAATGGTGACGCAGAAGGTGGGCGCGACCGCGGGCAAGATACGTTAGAAGGGCCGTTGAAGAAGACGTGGATGGCGGAGCTCAGTATCGTGCGGCGCGTCGTCGCGTGCCCGCTTCAACCTCTTACGGTGCCTCTTTTCCTATACCCACCTGTCACCCAACCGATCTGACTGAATTCCAACTAGTTCTGCTCTGAGAACGTGGCGCGCCAGTTTGCGCGCGTCGCCCATGCCACGGGTTTCATATATGTCTTCCCGTTACTCACCGCACCACCGCCGTCGGCCCGCACTGAGTGGCAGCACACCGTGCTCCCGGTCAGTAACAACACCAGCGCTCTGAAAGAGCTCACATCCTTTTTCCCATTCGACCCGTATAAGCTTCCGCGCTCGAGTTCGTACATTGAACCGATATACCGTGAATGGGCGAGCGTCGCGATCGAGGGCGATGGTGACGATGACGATGAAGATGAGGAAGAGGTGGGGGAGGAAGAAGGACTGCAGATCGGGCTGCCCCGGCGTGGCATGGTTGATGGTCTTGACATCGAGGCGGACGGACTCGGCGCATCTTTCGGCGGGATGAGCATCAGCCCTGTCGGTGCGCCCGTGCATACTACTGCCGTCACCTTGAGAATTGATTCTGCTGTCGGCTGATTGTATTCCCCGTTTGAGTGTCAAATAAGGGCCCGTGTATCTCCGTGTAGGACCAAAGGCAGGCCAGACGAACGGATCACAACTCACCACCATTTATTTTTCCTGCTGCGCCAGCGCACTTAATTCCAGGAACGATATTCTAAATATCAATCCTGCAATTTATGAGGACGTGTGCAGCACTCTGCAACCCGGTTGAAGATATCAAAGTTGATGCATGCATGGTTCGTTCCCATACCTACCGCTACAAGTACCGGTACTTGGCATATCGCTTAACGACAAATCCACTGGCAGAAGCGTGATCGACCAGTCTTCCGTTCTTTGTTGTCAACGGGGGGGAAGCAACTTACAGCATTGCTAACCCTAGCGCCCCAACTTGAACTCAGATATTAAACTCTCGTTGACTGCGTAGCGCTTCGACGGACTTAAACGCGGATATTGCGTCGCTTACTTAAATCATGCGTGTTTCAATACGTTCCGGACGCCCACTGCCAGACAGCGGGTTTACCTAGCATTGGTGATCATGAACGCTGAGCTTTTTTTTAAATTCTATTACGGCTTTTACGCCATCGTTCCGCCTTTCACCCGGTATTTCAGTGTTTGGGCCCAATTTCGAGAAGCTTGTCCTCTCAGGCTGTTTCAAACAGTACACTTCGCCCAGAGACATCTCTCTCTCTCTAGAAACGGCCTTCACGAACGCTAAGGGCCTTTTGTGTCCTGTCCTTTACGCCTCCACACACCCACCCAATTCTGTACTACACCCGCCTAATCAAGTGACGCCCCAAGATGATTTCACTCATGCCCACCGTCGCGCTGGTCCTTTTCTCTTTATGTTGCTCTGCCTTTGTTATCCTCCGTATCCTACTCTCCATCCTACCTCGCCGCTACCTCGGCAGACGAGTCTATCCGGTGCGGAGTTCGCTTTTACCATTCGTGAATGTGCAACTGAATGTTTGATGTTGCTCTTCAAAAGTTGACGTTTGAGTTCGATAGCACTCATTACCTCCCCCCAGCTGACAAGAGCTATGTGTGGCTGGCACTCTGTGACGTCCTTGCAGTATCCCTGTTTGTCTGGGAGGCGTTTAGCCAATGGGCCGATTCTAAGTCGGGCACTGGCGCGAGCGCTACTTCTTTCAGAGCAGGCTCTGCGGCCCGGTTCTGGATTGCACTTACATTCCGCCAAACGTGTTTCCTTGTGGTGTCGACCCTCATCGTGATCCACGTGCGCCTACGAAGGTCGGTGTCCTTCGGCCTTGTCCACTGGTTTCTCTGGGTGCCCCTCGCCCTCTTGGCAAGCGTTTCCACCATCGTAGTAGTCTTGCTTGTTGGTGATACGATGACCACGACGTCCCGGCAGAGATTCCTCGTCGGTTACGTCGTGTACTCGTCCACGATTGCGGTGCTTAACACCGTTATGTTTGGCACTCTTGTCGGCAGCTTGATCGTCATCAAGCGCAGCCTCGCACATTCCAATCAGGTTACTGCTATTAAGGAGTCCAAGTCTTTCGGAGAGACCGTCGAGAAGCCGCAGGTCTCCCTCGCTGCTGGAGACATCGACGCCGTTCGGGAGGGTAGTTCGTGGATCACATCCCCAGCAAGCTCTCGTCGTCACAGGTCAGGTTCCTTATACTCGCACTCGACGACTCGTACCGGTGCCACGCGGAGCCTGGTCGCTCCACCAGAACGAGAACCGGCCACCACACTTCCTTTTCCAATCCGGCCCAACCCCGGCACACACTCGCCTTCCTCACCTCAGACACCCCCGACTCGCCGACGTAGTTCGTATGCGAATACTGACTTTGGGCCGGTCCGCCGTCGCGCTCAGTCTCTCCGAGCGGCAGTGACAACGGCAGCAGCCCTGACGTTAAGCTCTCAGGGTTCGTGGATCCCATCGTCCCTCGGTACCAGTCCCACCTATCCTGCATGGTCCTATCCCAGTACTCCGCGCTCGAGCTCACGTAGTCGGACCCAAAGTACGACCCATGTTCAGTCCGCGATCGCTTCGACACCGACACATGACATGAGTCCCAGCAGCGCCCGTTCTGGAGTCGTAGGCCGTGTCGTAGGTGGAAGCGTGAGTGCGACGGTCGCCGCCAGCAATGGTCAATATGCACCATCCACTCTACAGGCAGAGAAGGGAACTGCCTCCAACGGCGCTGCTTCGCGCTCACCACAGATTGAGGTCTCCACGCTGCGGATTATAGCTTGGTTAGCCGGGGTATGGGTTCCTTTGGTGTGTCCTCCTCTCATCATTGTAGCGATATCTTGCTGAGTCGTCTCTTAGGTATTGTCCTTGATCCACCTTACCAACCGCCACAGTGCCGGCTTGCAAAGCAACGAGTTCAGGTCCACTTTTCTCGCTGTCAGCGTGACGATATCCTCTCCTATTCTATTGGTGAATTTGCTCCTGCGCCATCCCATTGAAGTCCCTTATGACATATTTGATGAACCTCGAGCATCTCGTTCCATCCTACGTTATGTACCGTCAATACGCAGCGTCTCCACCTCTGGTGAAGGATATAGGCGAGCAGGTGACACGGACCTCGTCGCAGGTCGCCGCACCACGGGCGCGCGGTTGTTCATCAAAAGCGGCAATGTCAACGGAAAAGGCTACCGTACGCGTTTTCCCCGCCTACTCGCTCCCGCTCCGCGGCTTTCTATATTGCCTGTGCCCAGTCATGATGCAAAAAGGCTTGTCCCGTCCCAGCCAGGTCTGCATTGGCACCTTGTTCAAGACGCAGCGCCCGCGTTTCTGCCATCTCCGGCGCCAACGAGAGTCGCTTCCCACCGACGTTTATCCACTCAACAATATGAACCACAGTACGCCACGCAACATCTATCATTGCATATGGGTCCACCGGAGACAATCTGACAAACCAGGGCGATTCCCCTCCACGGGAATTGATGAGATCACGTTCAATTCCACCAGCCTTATGAAGATTGCCTTCGTTCTGCTAGCTCGATCATCCCCATTCTGGACGCCACAAATATGAATGAACTATTATCGAAGCTTGGCCCAAGTGCTACCCGTTTTATCTATTCATTACTCATGCCCCTTATCCGTGTCTCAAGTACAAACTTATCATTCATACTATCGTGAGCGGGTTCATTCTGTCAGGATCTCCCCCTCTATTGTCTACAACTACGAACACGCCATCCCATCGCGCCATTATACTTGATGTTTATTTCCCATGTGTTTTGCTCTCGTCTGCTCACTGATCACTAATACTTTCATACTCGTCCACATTTCATTAACTCTTGTTCCACTGTTTGGTGACGCCTATTCACGACATTCTCCGTGGACAAATGAACCTTTAAACGACCCATTAATTTCGTAGCACATCTGCGATCTGTATCCCATTCTCCTTATGAACTCATTTTTCCTTTTCATCATCGCAGGCGGCGATTGCCATTGTGGAGTCGATAGTGGATCGTTTATGTGTGCCCCGCAACGTCATGTGGAAATTGGGGCATGTTACACTACACAAAGCTAACAACAAACGAACGAACGCGCTACATTTCATTGATACAAAATAGTAATGAAGAGATGCAGATCGACGGATGGTGTCTTCTCGAGTCAAATCCCGGGCCTTTCTAATTTAACCTCTCTTCCGAATCCATAACCGATGCCAATCTAAGACGATATTGATCCGAGTCGATCAAAAACTATTGTCCCCTCAGTCCAGGTGCGTTAGGGCGTCACTTTCAAGTTCCCGTTGACGTAATTGTCGTCTTACAAGCGAAAAATTACGGGCCGTTCAGAGACTGGTCCATCAGGCCGGCACAATGGGCCCACTGCCTCCGAGTCAACAGAACTTTGCCGATTTCCTGATGCAGGCTAATGTACAAAACAGAAGTTACAGTTACAGAACAGTTGCTATGCCAGATGTCACCACCAAGAGATAAGGCGAAATGTATCAAGAAGTGTCCATAACCATGGCCGCTGTCACCGGCCTCAGACGCTCCAGAGCTGCTGTTAGGACCCTAACGTCGTGCGCCTTCGTGATCACGAGGCTCTCCAACCTATCTCCATCAATCAATTCCTCGCTGATTAGCCAAGTCGGGAAGGAAACACTTCCGGCTTCTCCTCCCCAGTCGAAGTCGACGAGCATTACGTTTTCGGGATTGGTGGCCAGGACGATGATGTTGGGGGTCCTTAGATCGCCATGCACCAAATTTTTGTCATGGAAGCCTTGCATCAGGCCGGTGAGGTCTTGATACCACTTCTCCCAATATCTGGGCGCGTACTCTGCGGGGTTACCTTCGTGCTCGACATCTTCCATAACAACCACTTTCCATCCCCCTGGAACGGTCCCGTACCCAAGCAACCTCGGCGCATGGCCACGCTCAGCACAGAACCCATGAAGCTCGGTAGAGTATCGCCGGGTAAATTTGACCAAAACGTCCTCATTCTGCGCCTTGGCATGAAACAGGAAACGATTCTCATTCCAAATCTTGCCTTGGTATGCCACCCTAAAAATGCGGAACTCAAGTTGCCTATTCTCAGATGGTGGCCATGCCGGTATCTCCTGGACATATGGGAGGGATCTGGCACGTATTCGTGTCAGGGTCGTACTAATTATGGCGCGTTGCGTGTCTTCGTGGATGCTGTGGCGCAGAACGCAGGCCGCTCGGAAAGCTTGGAACAGTGTAGATCTGTGGACGTCATCGCCAGAAGGTGATCGGGCCGGGAGCAATGGGGTGAGCGCCACAAATCTTGCGTTGCCAGGAAGGACAAGAGCACCGAATCCGATGTACGAACCTGAAAAGGAGTATGTGAGAACAAGCGAGATGACGACAGCTCATCTTGATACCAATGATCGTGATCACCAGCATAGGACAAAGGTACTTCTTGAAAGCGTTCTTATACTGTCCAGAAGCCGCCAGACGAAGAAACATTTGTATGTAATACGACGTGGTTTGGATTTCTGGATCAGTCTGGCCCGATCCAAACTCATTCTTAAATTCCACAACGGTCTCCATGAGTTGAGCAGGTCCTATTGCGTGTCCGTCACTTGTCCTTTTGCCCTTGATTACGGTAGCGTCGAGGGAGGGCAATGTGAATGGATGATAGCAACCAAAGATGGCGTTGAGCAGCGGCAGGACTTTATCCCGGCGTGCTTCCTCATCCTTGAAATGCTCGCACACCGCGGATGCAAACTCGTCGACGGCAAGTTGAAAGTCCCGTAGATCCACGCCAGGCTGTTCCTCGGGACGGTCGCGAACGTGGTCAAGGAATTGACCAAAAGGAGCATACAGGAGAGCTATGGGGGGGACTCTTACGTCCTTGCTGGGACGGTCGTTCAGGATGCGACCCTCTTTGGCTTGAGACTTTGTGAACATGCTCGGCTTTGAAATGTGAGACGGGGCTTCGCAAAAGAAGGGAGAAGTAGTCATCTGCTCAACGAGGTTGTCAAAGTCATCAGGTTCGGGCCATTCGGCTGAGTCGAGTAAGCGTGCATCTTTAGTCGGGTATCTGCGCTGGGGCAACGCGAAGCATGAAAGCACTCACCACGCGCGTCGTCAGCAGCCGACACTCCACTCGGTAGATGAACAAAAACGTGGAGATGATCCCTGTGGGGTTGTTCTGACCATATTTCCGAAATTCTGTTTAATGCCCACAATCGTCGATTGTCGGCAGTGGGCTGATATTGACCATTAGATTCGATCTCCCTCATCACATCACGTAAGTTTGCGTCACTCTGCAGATGTAACAAGCCAGCAGGGGCCATTCCTTATATTAATGCTCACGTTCACGTAGAGATCATGATATAGCGCACCTTGGTGAGAATCAAACCTGAGGCGTTATATTTGATTTCGGTTTCGGACACAAGTTTTTTCTTCAAGTCATGAATCGAATGGGACATTGGGATGGAGATGGGAAACATATCCTGTCGTCGTTCAATGTCACGGTAACAGTGGAGCGTGAGTTCGTCTGTCTCCATGGTGCCAGTGGCGTTGTCACGGGTGTGTTGTCGTGCGATCGTTGTGGGTGACATGTTTCATTCTCGGAAGGTGCAGGTGCCATGTCAGAACTGTTGATCATGTATTGTTACAAAGGGTAGTTACAGTAAAGCCAGATGGTGTAGTGGGATTAATGTTTTGCTTACATGAGTGAGCATGGTAGGTCCTTTGGTTCCTTGACTCAAAATGCCCTCTTCAGGATGTCGGACTAGCTATGGTGACGTTCGACGACCTGGGAAGAACAAGTGAGACTTACCAAGACCAGACCAGTCGATGTTCCGATTTGATTTGTGAGCATTACTGGCTGAGGACGCCGTGACGTGAGATCTCCGGGCGAAGGGCCGGACCGGCCGGACCAATGATGACCCGTTCGCGGCGGATTGTTCCGAAGTCACGGATGTCTCTCAGGCTATCCTCTACATATCCCTTCAATATGCTCGTCGTCCGCAAGGCTTCAAAATCTGTGAGTGGCCTCTCATTTCACCCGTCTGTGGGCATGTTTCATATTGACCCTTTGACTCTCGCCCGCCAGACTGCGTCACGCCTGACGCGACACGGCCCAGCCGTGGCCCTTCAGGTTGGCCGCTGGCAACATTCAACACGCGGACTAGCGACCCCTTCAGGTCAATACGATGCTGTTGTTATAGGTGGAGGTGCGTTCTGCGCGCGTATAGAGCGCTCCAATTAGAGTACCCATTGGCTTCTCGCAGGTCCTGGTGGTTACGTGGCTGCTATAAAGGCCGCCCAGCTCGGTCTCAAGGTGTGTTCGGCTCTTGCCTTCCTTCACTCGGCTCATGGTTTCTTCTCTCTCAGACCGCGTGTATAGAGAAGCGCGGG
>Ga0307510_10005560_pt1 | contig 15025 bp, 7 predicted proteins | sample 12_EM_MG_FD_207224 | JGI IMG/M metagenome (GOLD analysis project Ga0307510, IMG submission 207224) | Populus trichocarpa ectomycorrhiza microbial communities from riparian zone in the Pacific Northwest, United States - 12_EM | ecosystem: Host-associated > Plants > Roots > Unclassified | place...
AGCAGTTTGACTTGTTATCAGAGCTTGCATCATAATATTTAAACTCGATACAAAATTTGAGTAATTAGGTATTGATTGAGTTATTACATCATTTTGAATCAATTTTAATATTTTGATTCAGTTTCGTGAACTTTTATTTTTTTTATCTTTTTTAAAACCAGTCTAATATATATTGATCTCGAGTCAGTTGAGTTCTAAGTTTTAAAACTATATTTAGGATTTCAAGTTAACCATAGATATGAAAATGTTTGGTTAATCAATATACATCATAATTTTATATTATATTGATCCCACTATAAACTTTTTTATAAAATTTTAGTTATTTAAAAAAAAACAATAATTTATAATTTTTAAAATATATATTTTTAAACAACAAAAAAAAATTATTGAATCATTTTTTTTTCTAATAATGGTGAGGATAGCAGCCCTAAAAAGAGAAAAAAGCTAACACACTCATGTCTTCTAGGATTATAAGTAATTCCCACTTCTAACATATATAAATGCATAATTAGTCAATCAATCTACATTTATCCTTGTGATTAAATTTGAAATCTTATCCAAATTAAGATTCCATGTTGAAATCCTTTCAAAACTAACTAGGATATGAAGATTTAAAGAGTGGGAAGGGCTAACCCATGAAATCCCCAAAAACTTCTTTTCACACACCGCTATTGAAATAGTGAAAAGTAAAACTTACTGTTGTCAAAAATATTATTATCAGTGCCCATCACAACACCTTAATTAACTATATATTTCTAGTTGTTTGCATCATTTACAGCATGAACAAGAATATTTCATACAGAATTATGATGGCATCAAAGATCAAAAAGGCTAGCCAGCTGCATCAGAAGCATGGCCACTGTTTTAGGTGCTGGGACAAAAAATTGACTGTCCAAGTCGAGGAAACTTGAATAAGCTCCCTTATCTTCGAAGACTACGTGTGAAGTGAAGGATCATCAATTCTACATCAAACTCTGTCTCTGAAAACGACAGTCTTTTTGTCTTTGAACGGCCATGATTACTCATATGTTTCCATTTACACAAAGTGTTCTTTGCTTGACCACTCATCAAAAGCAAAACTCTTTCTTCTTTATTACTGTCAAAGAATCCATACTTGCATTTGGCTAGGGTTTTTATTTGGGATGAGGAAGAACACGTATATTGCTAGCTCTAAATGTACTTTATTTGCAAGGAAGAAGATGCGTGCACTTAATCTTAATGCGAGTTTGGGTAGAAGAGGGATTCAGGGTAGGTTTAGTAATATGATGTGTGTGATTTGAAACCGGGTTAGTTTTCTCTTTACCACAGTTTTGAAAGTACAAGCTTAATCAACATGCATCATAATTTTGCATGAATCTTATATAAAAAAAAATTCAAACAATGATTATGAAAAATATATAATTTATTATTTTTTTAAAATATATTTTTTAAAATTATAATTATAAAAACTACCACAATAATAAATATAAATTTAATGTGGCTTGTTGCTAACTTCACGAGGTAACGTTTGTTTTTTTAAAAGCAATTTAACATTATTGATGATTTTATAACTAGAAAAATATCATATGAAGTACTGAATAAGTAATTAAATAGTTATTGATAATTAAAAAAAAATCTTAACTTTAGGAAAATAATTAAATAGCATCTAACTATAATATAGCTTTAATAAATTAATAACCTCAATTAAATAATATTTTTATTCAATCCCGATTTAAATTTAAAATTTAAATAATATATTGATTAATTAATTAATTTTCATAATTTCAAGAGTTTTAATTTATAGAGATTTAAGGGTAAAAGAATGTTTTTGATTAATTCACAGATATAAATTTCAAGTGCCTGGCTAAACATAACAAAACAAAATTACTAAAAATTCTAAGACTGCTGCTAATCGTATAGATTGATTAGGTGGTATAGAATTTGTTTGGCCTTTGTTGTGACCATTGTGCTTTGAGTTTGAAAAACATTATCAAACTAACTACAATTAATATATATATATATAAAATAAACTATTTGATTATAAATTATTGTGTTTTTTAAATTAAAATTATTTTAACAAAATAATTTAAATTAATATTTTTTAAAGAAAATAAAATAAGTTAATTAAAAACGTGAATTCTTTCAATCATGAAAAGGAATTGATTTTTTAACTAATACAAGTGAAAAAAGAAGAAGAAAGAATTAAAATACTATATAATTTTTTTTAGGAAATGGGAATATTTATATAATTTAATGTGTTTTTTGAATTGACACATAAAATTTTTAAACAAGTTAAAAACAAATTAACAAGGAATAATATATTAAATATTACGGTGAATTTTCACGATTTTCCAATAAAATTAAACGAAGAATATTTATAATTTATATAATATTCCATAGGGGTAGAATAAAATTATTTATTAAGGTAAAACAATAAATAAGAAAAGAATACTAAGAATTCCAGAAACTGGTGGATGGGCTGGGCCAAAATCTGTCTGGAGATCAAAGTTATAAAATACAGGCTTCTAACTGAAGCAATCATCGAGGCGGCCCGAATATGCTTTTGGGACTAGAAATTGGAAAGGGTAAGTTTCATATGGTCAAGCCTCGAGAGCTTCCACTTTGCCTTTCGTCAAACTTGAACAAAGCAAGTCCCAAGCCCCAGATTATAGCATAGAAAGAGAAATTTGGTATTGAGTTATTTCATTTCTTTCTGCTGTCATCATCTTTTTGGATTCAAATTAAACTCTGCAGAAAAGAGTTCCTGTTGTAAGACCTGTCGCTGCTTGGAATCTGAATCATGGTACAAAACATGACTTCACAGGCAGACTTGAACATTCTTATACTTTTATTTTTAATGTACCCTTTGTATTTCCTTAAAGAATACATGTGTGTTTGATCAGTCATGATGGCCGAATCCAAGGGTAGAAGTTGAGAGGAAACTACTGTTGGCAAATATATTCTTATTGTGTTGTTGTAATTATTCACGAGGCACGGACAAAAGAGAGAAATGACCACGACTCATGGACGGCCAGACCCCATATTCTCTTCCTTCTCTCTCATTTGGGGCCCCTTTTTCTTTCCAATAAAACTAAATGATTATCCTTATCATCATCATGTTTGTTGTTTTGTCCATGGTATTTAGCACAAAACCCTTATTCGCTTCCTTCTGTTCCATCTCCTTATAACACCACATAGCTGGCTGCATTGAGCACTCCTTCATGATCAAGAAAAGAGAGAAGCTTGCCAAGAAATTACAAGATGGTAGCTGGCTGCTTGCTAGTTAGAAAGGAAGCTTGTCTTTTGAGGGGAATGTTGTTTGGTTCAAGGCCTGGCCACCCCATGTCTTGGAATTTAAAATATCATGTCCTCGGACCAGGCTTCATTCCCCTCAATTACTGCTTCCAAATATGCATGATCAGATCATTTTGGATCAACTTCGAGATATGGAGGTGACGATTTTTTTTCTTTTTTTATACGGTTTCCCTTTGCTTTTATCAGCTTTTTTTCTTTGGTTGATGAATTCCATGTTATAGTTAAATTTCACATAGATCAAGGTTGTTGACTAATTACTAGCAGATTGGAGTAATGATGAGACATTTTGACTGTCTTGTGATCCGATGGGTAGACACTTAAATCTTAATCATTGCTTCCTGCTGTGAGTATGAATGATCTAAAGTACTATTCAATTAGTACTTAAGTTTTCAACTTAGGTTATCATGGGGCTATGAGATTTTGTCAGTACTCCTCTCTCCTTTCCAATTGATAACCTTTTTTGTGTTTTTCATCATTGGATGGATGGATGGATTTTTTACATGTTCGATATTTTTTCAAAGGAACTGGAGATATGTGTCTGCAACTCTCTTCTTGAGCAGTAGCTAGGGTTGGACTCTCTCTATCTCCTTCCTCTCTCCACATTTACCAATATGTTATTCTTTTCATGTCATCTTTTCAGCCTTCCCTTTTTTTAATTAGGTATAGTGTAATGCTAGGCATGTGATGATCAACTTTCTTCACTCTTGCAGAGAGGTGCAAAAAGAAATGATGAAAGAATTGTCAAAATTTAGCCTGCAGAACTTGAAAGAACAAAACCCTTTTGAAGACCGAGGCTTTTTCTATATGTTATTGCTTAATGGGGGTGGTTGGATCTGCAGAGTTTGTAGATATTTCTCTGCTTTCTTTACCTTCCCCAATGTCTTACTTCCAGTTCATTGTATATTAATTAAACTCATTAGAGAATATATCCATTTACATTTTAGTGGAAGACAAGCAGCTACACTAAAGATTTGAAGCCAAGTATATATAGAGCAGTGGATATGTTCTCTAGTATTTGATTCCCATGATCACTTTCTTTACTAAAAGAGAGGTATCTTTCTACTTCTATCTCTCAACTTGAAACCTTTAAATCTTTTCAAATCCTTTCTTCTTGTTGACGCAACTAATTTACTTAATAATCTTCTATACAATTTATTCCCTTTCCAAATCATATATATATATGGCTAAAATCTTGACTTAATTTGTTCAAGCTGGTTTCAGTCTATCAAATCTTCATGCAAGAATTCAATCACCACATTAAGAAGCTGATTTTATCCTTTGGACAAACACAGGACTTGAGCTAGAAATGGCAATGAACACCTTTTAAATCCTTACATACAGGCTTGAAGAAGCTTTGAAGCTTCTTCTTCTTTAATTGTGCTTTGTTTCTTGTGAAATAGACAAATCTGGAACTACCATGGGATCTAACTCTAGAATATTGGTGTAACACATCATTGTGGAAGATTTTGATATCTTTGACTACAAGTTACAACTGGAGTTACTGATTTCTTCCATGCAATTTCGTTAGGGTAAAAATTTAGAGAAAATTGTTACAGGGTTTCCAATTTGCATGAGAAAGGAAAGGTAATCATTGAAATACATGGCATGCCATGCAACACTTTAACTCGCTCTTTTATTGCAGTAGTGCATGATTTCACTACTTGATCATGAGAATGATGATGCATTCATAAGTACTGTGATGATGCTGGATATGGCCTTTGTAAGCATCAAAATCTTTTACTCTGCTGGGTTTTTCACTTTTTTCAGCACAATCTCTCCTAAATACAAACCATACGTAATGAACACCGGCTAAAATTCAGAAGCTATGGTACACTAAAGGCAACTGTCATGGTTCTGTAATTGGTAAAAGCCCCATGACAAAATATTCCAGTTCCAAACTTCAAAGCCTTCTCTTTTATTTGCTAGAACTCATTAGTTATCAGTGATTCCTATGTTTAAAGAATCACCTTGTCTACGACTCTGTGGACTGGTGGTGGTATATTTGAATTATTTTCTATTATCTGATTACCATGTTTCTTAGTTTTTTCATAGCATTTGGTTAGCATTTTTATTTTTTATCTGTTTCATTGGGTCCATGTTTCTAATTATTTTTTTTCTTAGTTAGGTAACATTTGGTTATAATACTCTTGAGGCAGAAACAGAAAAAATAGAGAAGACATCTTTCACTGTTCTTTCTATTTTGAAAAGATATAAATTCACTTTTTAGAAATAACTATCCATATACAAGCATTGGATTCTTGGTAGACAAAAGATCATGCACCGAGAGTTTTTTGTCAAGAAAAATTAAGGAATCTATACGAAGAGAGGCTATTAAATCTATGATTTTCAACTTGAATAAAGTTCCTAACTTGGTAAATAATTAACCTATCCATTAATTTGAGGAAGATTATATGTAGCTTGGAAGTGGGAGGATTAAGTTCAATTCTAAAACCTCTTTCAAATGACACCAATATCCCATTGCCTCAATCTTGTTAATTATATTCAAGATCGAGGTCTTATCAAGGCTATATATATATATATCTACGAGAAATGTTTCAAAATCTAGGATATGCACTCTCTCCTGGACGAGTGCTACTGTAGTGTGTGTATCTGTCTGGACCACAGTGGGGTTGGTAGAATAACTTCATATTTCAAGAATTGTGTAAACCACTTGAAAAAATATTTGCATTAACTATCAGTAGTGGGGAGCAGGTGTGCAGTGCAGGAAGACAAGGGTAAAAAGAGAAGGACTTTCACTTTTATAGGTCCAACAGACAGTGATGACTAGAAGTGTAGGTTTTATGCATACCGCCAGGTTAGCTGATGAAATGTCATCTTACCTTGAACCACTTTTCTGCTTTTTAGCCTTGTAAAATGTAAAAGATCAGTACACACAAAAGCAATGTCTGTCGGCTTAAATAGTACTTAGTTTTATCTTACTCGTAAAATGATAGCAAATCAACATTAGGGTTCTTCTGTGGCATTTAGACATGGAACTGTGCCTCTGCCTTGACCCATTTGCAGTTCTTCTTTGGCTAGATCTTGATTCTCAACCGGTGAGGTTGCTTAAGATCTTTACTCTAAAAGTTTTCAACCCAGTAATTAAGTATTGAATCAATCCTCAAATGATCCATTACAGCTATATTGAATCAAATGACATGTGTTGAAATTAAAGACATGCCCACATTTAACACAAGCACATGGTGTCCCTTTAACAGTGAAAATTGGATCTAGCTTTGACTGCAACTATGGGGTGCATGTAACATTTCCTTATATTTTTTTATTATTATTATTAAAATGGATGTCCGGGCCAGTTTACACGTACCTCAACTAATTATATAGGCTCTGAAGTTAATGATCATATAAATTTTCAATAGCTCTAGAAAAACTTAAACGTATAATTATTAAAAAAACAAATTCAAAACTTGACTAATTAAACTCAAGTTATACACTTGTTTTATCACTAAGTGGTTGAGTTACTTAGGGGCTCGGGGTAGAGTTAATCCCTTGAACCATGAGCCTAACTAGTGATTGGGTCCGTAGATGAGGACCTAGTTTCAACAACACAGTTATATTTCATGTTCGTTTGTTAAAACATTTGTTAGTTTTTTTTTTAATTTCAAAATTCACCATTTATGATTTAACATTTTAAATTTCTTTAGAAAAAATCAAAGTTACCAAACTCGTCTTAGTTTATGATCCATTTTTGTTTGAAGATTTTTTAAGAAAAAATTAAAACCACATTATTTGAAGATTTTTTAAAAAAGACAATGAAATCACATTATTTTAAAAAAAAATAAAAAAAAATAGATTGATTGATTAATGCTGAATTGATTAGATTTGATTTAGTTAATTAATTCTCATCTATTTTAATTTAAAATATGATCTAGATTGTTTTGAATTGATAAGTTACTAAGTTGACCCTAACCATATTCATGCCTCTATTTCACTTAAGAAGTTTCACGAATCATATAATATATACTAATAAAGCCTTTTTTATTTAATAATGAAAGATATACTCATATTAGAAATTAAATTTTTTTTCTCAAGTTTTAAGCAGTTTTATTAACCGCACATTAGTACATCAACATAGCAACCCTTCCTTAATTTATAAGATCGTAAAAGGATGTTGCTCTTACAATCAATCAGATAAAGTATTTAATCTTGATTAACATATAAATTAATTTTAAAATGTAAATAAATATAAAACCAAAGATAAATAAATTTACAGATAAATTTTACTTGGTAGCATATCCATTTATGTTTATAATATATATCTTGCATTTTCAACTACCCTTGAGCTCCCATTTTTATTTGTATGGTTTTGAAGAAGAAGAAGGTCGGGTTGGCATCCATGGTCGTCGATTAGCTGGTGCTTAACACAACATCATGAACTATATATAGACAGCAACTTTCATGCATTGTGCCAATGCAAGCATCCACCTTGTCACCTAAATAATCTAGGTGAGCATTTGTCTCAAAATTTGCACTACAATTTCAAGTAAAAAACAACGATATAGGATCTAAATATAGCTGTATTTTTTATTTTATTTTTCATTCAAGATACTGTATATAATCTATATATGTCACATAAGAATCGTAAGCTTCTATAGATAGAAATATTCCAAGAAATCACATAAAAAATCATCATTCATGCCTAAAAATTAACAAAATTTCTGGCATATACACTCATACACCATAACCATACAAACCCGAAATCAAAGCAGCCATCTCAACCCATCTGCCCTCTTGTTTTCCTCTCCCCATTGTTGTTTCTCTTATTAATCTTTGTAGCTGTCCACCAGCCTGGTTTCAGCAGGTTGGGAATTGGGGGAGAGAAAACTACCATCTATTCTTTAACCTCCCCTTTCCCCTTCCGACCACCATATGTAACACTGGTTCTTCTTCAAATCTTTAATTTCTATGCATTTTCCAATCCAAATTTCTCTTAAACCATCACCACCTTTACCTAACAATGTAATCGATCATTACCATTATCAATATCATCACCAACACCATCTATTATAGCAATTCATTAATTGTTAGGTTGTGCCATGTTGAACATTTCTTCTATCTATGATCCATCCTATAACACCACCTTCGACTTGGCGATTCTCTACTCCATCATTGCCCTCTTCCTCCTTTCCCTCTTCTCTCTTTGCTTTGTATTTCATCTCCTATTCAAATCACAAAATTCCCATCATTTACAAAGCTTCAACTCCCTTTGGTCCGTCCGATTCCTCCTTGTCTTTATCATCACACTTTGGGGTCTTAACGAGTTTTTTCGCTTACCCTTATTTCGTAAACAACATCTCTACCCTTTTTTTCCTTCTTTAACCCTATCACAACAAGAAAGTCTTTGCAAAGTCCATGTTGTTCTCTCATTAGGGTTATTAGAACCTGGTTTCCTGGTGATCCTCCTTTTTCTTATGAACATATCCATCAAGAGAAAAACCCCACGGGGTACTTGGGTTCATGCCTTTCTTTGGTCTGCATGTATTCCCATCCTCACTATACAATTTGTGTTTGTGTTCACTTCGATGGTAAAGATGCCATCTATTTTTCATCGAAGTTCAGTTGTTTTCAAGAATAATTTTGGGGTGGAAATTGTGATGTGCACGTACCCTCTAATAAGTTGCATCATATTTGGTGCTTTTGGGGTTTGGTACACTTTGTTCTTCTTCTTGTCATGTTTCAAGGTGGTCACCCTCGCAATCAACAAAGGGTTAAGAGCTAGAATATATAGCCTAGCTTTTGTGGTGATGATAATGTTGCCATTAGAGATCTTGTTTCTTGTATTGTCAGCTTTTTGGAGACCTGAGGAGACCATATATGGCGCATTTTCTTTCCTTGTTTTTTTCACAACATTAGTTATTGCCGCCGTCGGAGAGGGCATAATGATAATTAGACCTATCATTGATTCGTTGGCTGCTGGAGGAACCACTTCCCTTTTTCCACAGAAGCAGGAAGCTGGCCAGAGGTATCTGAGTGTAATAATACAAAGTTGATATTGATCGGGACCGAATTAAGTAGTCACTCTGTTGGTGCATGAAGGGCTTTCAAGTCGACCAAAATATGCATGCCAATGCGCAACATGGCACGGGACCAAGTTATGCCAATCAAGATTAGGTCCTTTCTGTTGTTTGGTATATTGTTCAGACCCCTAATTAGATTTGCAAAGCAGGCCATTTTCTCACAAGTTGTGCAATGCCTCAATCTGATGAGTTTTTTCTGCTTGATAATATGTTCCTGACTCTGACATTCATGTGCTATATAGTGAGCTTGTTGTTGCCTTTATCATGTAAATACAGAGAAGATTTTGTATATACAAGTATACCATGTCTACGGTATACGACTTTGATGGTTTGGAAACTTATCTCACCGAAGAAAAAAATTGAATTAGCTACAACAAATCCAGTTGCAATTGGAGACATTTAAGTTGCAAAATCAACTTAATTTGCAACTAATTTACTGGATGCAAGATATATGAGCATTTGTGTTAATTAACTTCGAGAGATTCTAGTGGGTAAAAAGATAACTTTGAGAACAGTATTGTCTGATGAGTTCAGGAACAGTCGAAAAACCTTGTTCTTGACTATAGGCCTTGAAATATAATGGTTGTCTAACAACAATTGGACAAGGAAAATCCTGTTCTTCCATTGGAGATTTGTTTCTTGTCTTGTCTTGACTTGACAGCTTAAATTATGATTGTTTCTTGGCTAATAAATTGAAAATACTGAATCCAAATTCGGATTGGTGTACCTTAGAGGATAAACTTCTTCATGACTTTGATGTCTAATTAGCTAGCCCTTTTTTATTAGTGGACATGCTAGAGATCCCAAGGCTTTAAATGCCCAGCCCAAATGGTTAGTTGAAGTGCATAAGTTTATCAAGTTGGCTCGGTAAACACTAGACCTCTTTCCCCAGTTTTTTTTTTTTTTTTTTTTTGGTGATTTGCATGAGGAAGGTGTTATTCAAAAATGGTGTTCAAAGAATGAGATTCCATAGTCAAGCTCTTCAAATGATGTAAATACTTAGTGGTTACTTGACAAATATATACATATAATAAAAAAGGTCACCTGCCTCCTTCAACAAATCATAGAAGAGGTAATGGCATGGTAAGGGTCACCTGCCTCCTTCCCGGCCGGAACTTCTACATGCCTGCTAGCTAGCAGTTTAGCTGCTAATTGTTTAATGAATATTCTATCAGTTTCTCTCAGGAAAATATGCACATGTCAATTGATTGGTTGATAAGCATTGACCTTCTTAGATGAAATTATTTTCTTCTTTGGGATTTCTGATTAAAAATTCTGAAACGTAAATCTGGGTTGACTTTTTTGTTGTTGTTGTTTAGACATGAAAATAAGGAAATGTGTGGAGTAGATGTCTTCGATAGTTGCGGTAAATTCCAAAATTAATGCAAGACAGACGGCCTGGTAGGCCGAGTCTATAGTCAGCATAGCTCTTGCTTTGACCCCGTCCCTTTTATACATTCGAAAGGGATGAAAAATCTAAAAACATGGAATATTTAAGTTTAAACTTTAGTCTCCTTAACCATGATCGAAGTTATCAAAGACGGTCTCGTCCATGACTTGTCCCAAGGCTAGAGTTGGCATGACCTCGGTTGTTCTAGATTAATTCAAAACTAAAATATTTATTTTAATTAATTAAAAATGGTATTATTTTGAAAAAAATAAGTTTTGATTGATTTGATTAGATAACGGGTTGATCTATCGGGCCAATCAGGTTTGGTTATATCGATTTCTACATGATTTAATTTGAAACTCGATTTAGATCATATTCTAATTTGACAAGTCACTAAATTGACCCGTCAAACCAAGCTAAATTTTTTAACACAGTTGAGACAATAGAAATAATAAAGATTAGCTAAGCTCTAAGAAGAAAAATATGAGAAGTAATTAAATAATACCTTTATGAACAATAGAGGCAACAAAGAAAGAACACAAGCACCTTGCTTGGGGGAAAAGAAAAGGAAAAAAGCCCTAAATCAAGCTCCATTTCACAATCTCTTTGCCACAAAGCAAAAAAGTCAACTCTTCCATCCACACCTTTTGGAGTGCCTTGTCTTGTAATTTTCTCCTTCTTCTCTTGACGCTCCCTTTCTTTATGCAAATGGCATATTGCATGCTTGACCCTTGAATTCTTGCATATTTTAGAATTCACCGGTTCTAGCTTTACAAGATTTTCTAACAATTTGAACTTCTAGACCCTTAGTTGTTTTTTATCGCATTTCTAGACCCATTACTACTTGTGAATAGGTGATGTGAACCACGCAGCTAGGAAATTGATTATGGTGTGACCCACAGGGAAATGTTGCTAGTGGCACGTCCCCTTCTTTGTGCGTGGCAGAAAGAGTGGTTGGGTAGGCCAAACATCAGGAGGTGGAGAACTTTATTGTATTTGGATATTTCAATCAATTTATTTAAGATTATTTAATGACTAATCAACTAAATATATGCCTTGTTTGTTTTTACATTAATTTTAATAGTGTTTTTTAAAAAATTAAAAAAAATTCATCAAATTAATGTTTTTTTTAGATCGTTTTAATGTATTGATGTTAAAATAATTTTTTTAAAAATATATATTATTTGTATATATTTCTAAGCGAAAAACACTTTAAAAAACAATAACTAAACAAGCTCTTAAGCTATACAAGGAGTAAGTATTGATATAGATTAAGGTATAAGTTAATCTAATAACACTCATTTTTTATGTAAAAAATAAAATTTTAAAAATAAAATTTTTTATTACCAAGAAAAAAAAGATATATTTTTTATTATATATTCAAAATTGTTTGAGCTAATAATATATATATATAGTGGAAAATGGAAATCAAATTAATTTCATGTCAATATCTTGAATTACCAACACAAAGCATGATGTTTTGTCTTCGTATAATAATGGTGAAATTAATGTCTATAGTTATCTATCCCTTTAATTTGATAAAGACCTAAAACCTAATTATCCTATACCTTTTATAATGGAATTATCTTTATCCTATACCTTTTATAATGGATTTTGATTGGCCACTATATATGTTGGTTATCTTCCCCGTCCATTAATTTCGGGGCAAATCTTTGATTTGAAAAGTTTAAAGCAGGTGCGAAGAATAAAGCTGCAAAATTATAGAAAATCAATGAAGAAGGACCTAATTGAAATGATCATGTATTTCTTTAGCCTTTCCCAACTTATGGGTGGGCCAAAACCCGCAACCCTTTGTTTTCTTTCCCATTCTCCCGAATCCACTATCATGCTGAAAAGGTGAACTGTCATGGAATTTCTATGCTAACCACACATATATATATATATATATATATATATGTTTGCAGTTAAATTCACATTTATATTTCTCAATTTTTTTATATATATAGTATTTATTTTTTTAATTTAATGTGTGTGTATATATATATATTATTTTTTATGAATATTAAATAATAATTGAATAATAAATAATCATATACATATTCGATCGAACCTCAATAATATATATATGATCACACACCTTTGCATCACAAAAAAAATTGCAATGAAATCAGCCGCAACATCCGGCTAGACCTTGACCAAGGAGCTCCCATGTAGGTGTCATCCATTAAAGAAATAATAATAATAAATAAATAAAGGGTAGAATTGGTAATACACCCACAACCCCTGATTTGGCTGCCTTAAGCGTGTTTGTCTGCAATTTTGTAACTGTTCCAAGATCACACGTTAAAAACAAGGTAATTAGTAATTAGTGACTAATTAATTAACTTGTCAGATTTTGTGATGTCAGGTTTGACGAGTTCACGCTTGCTATTGGTTGTTCCCTCCTTGCTGACGTCTACATGGCCGTTCACGGGTCCCACGTCGTTTCACCTCTCATCGTTATCCTCTTTTCTTGGTGTAATTGCTATGAGCAGTTTATTCTCTCCTCCTACCTCCAATATTACTGGATTGTGAATATATTGGTTTTGGCTTGATTTATTAGCTAAATATTAGCTTAAAAAATATGAATATTAATATGACCCAGAAAGGGAGAAAGAATAAGATATTAATTAATGTATTACCTTAATTAGTAATTAAAGGAAATACCTCGTCATAATTTCGGCAATCAAAACACACGAATCTCACAATAAATTACCAATATTAATTAATCCTACAAAATCGTAATATTAATTAGAAAATCCAAATCCAAATAATATTAGAAAATATTAATAAAATAACTTATAATTGTCTGTAGATGGACGTCATGCTTGTCAGGGTGGCAGACACCCTCTTGGTTAAAATAAAAAAAAATAAAATTCAAATCTTATCCAAAATTTGCAGCATCTGTCAACTGAAATATAGTATTCTTAGAATTGATATTTTACATGAAACCCAAATGCTTAGAATTTATTTTAGTCATGTTGATGAGAAAGTCAAGCACCCCTTTAAATAAAATAAAATAAAATAAAAAATTACCTGGTAATTATGCACCTAGAATTTTTATTTTTTTAATATAATAATATCCCTTTCTGATTGGAAAAGTCTGCGAGGTTGTCATTCACACAATAATGAATATCAAGCTATTTCAGGATCCATCACAGCACTCGCAATCTTCACATTTGGCAAAATCAGAGCAGCGTATGCCCTATTTTTTCACCTTTTTATCGCACTAATCCTAGAGACGAATAGTGTTTATTTATTTTTCTCTTAATATTTGACCTTTCGCTTATTTGAAAAGTCAAATGTTAATTTCCACCAAGCTTTATCCTGTAAATAGCGTGTTTTAATTCCAGCTGTAAATAAGATGATCAATTTTGTATTTACATTCTCTTATCTTAGACGGAAAGTTATTAAAAAAATATATAGAAACCTACCTAAGATGTGAACTCTTGGCGTCTCTGGCTGTTTCTGTCTCTAGAACAACCTCTACGAGTATAACCGAAGCATATCCTAGCAAGCTAGAACCATATCTACTACCTCCCTCCCCCACTATATATATGTAAACCACTCTTCTTCCTAGAAAAAAATAACCCTCGATCTTTCTTTCTTGTGCTTATGTTGTTTTTGTTTGATTTTCATATATCATGAGCAATATACCAAGATCTCTTGCAGACTCTTCTTTCACCCTTTTCAAGCTTGCCATTTCTGCAGCTGATCCTTGGCCTTTCTCTCTTGTTTTCTTATAACCTATACTATATAAGAATTTGCACCCATCTTTAGGCTTTCAGGGTGATCTTCTTTGTTGTTTCTTTGATTTTTTGTGGTGTTTAAGCGTACAATGGGGAGTGGAGATAAAAATCATTTGAGTTTTCATATTCACTTGCCAAACCACCATCACCACCACCACCATCACCACCACCACCACCACCATGATCATCATGGCAAGAAGCAGTTGAAAGATATCCCAAAAGGGTGTCTGGCAGTCATGGTAGGGCAAGGTGAGGAGCAACAGAGGTTTGTGATTCCTGTGATTTATATAAATCACCCGCTGTTCATGCAGTTATTGAAAGAAGCTGAGGAAGAGTTTGGATTTGATCAAGAAGGCCCCATCACTATTCCTTGCCATGTTGAGGAGTTTCGCAATGTTCAAGGCATGATTGAAGAGGAAAAGTCCTCCCAAGATCATCATCAACAACAACACCACCACCACCACCACCACCACCATATCTTGTGCTTTAGGGTTTGATTTAATTATTTATGGAGTTGTATAAAAATCATTTGTGGTCTCTTTTCATTTTCCTTTGTC
>Ga0307510_10005561_pt1 | contig 15025 bp, 2 predicted proteins | sample 12_EM_MG_FD_207224 | JGI IMG/M metagenome (GOLD analysis project Ga0307510, IMG submission 207224) | Populus trichocarpa ectomycorrhiza microbial communities from riparian zone in the Pacific Northwest, United States - 12_EM | ecosystem: Host-associated > Plants > Roots > Unclassified | place...
TTAATAAAAAAACCTAAATAAATTAAATTAAAATTAGAGTTCAAACTTCTTCTTTTTTGTTAACGTTAATACAATACACAGATAATAAATAAATTGAAATAAGAACACCAAGAAATTTCAAAATAAAGCCAATCACAACCCGCCACCAAACCATCTGTTTCGCCGCCACTTGACCATCCACAACATCTTCACCGTAATAGCAATAAGAATATCCTCCAGCAGCAGCAACATCATCGTAAAGAAATAATTTTGAGGGGTGAAGATCAACGATTTGATTTTAAATTTATTTTTTAAAGATTATTAATTTAAGTTTTATAAATTTTAAAGGCATAAAAAATTTATATAATTGTTAATTTCAGAATCCATAAAATTAATCATGTACATAAATTAACCAGAATACCTATATTAATCTTAAAAAAATAAAAACATCCACCAGAAAGAGGATTTCAAGAAAAGGCAAAAACGAGCCTCCATCCATAACAGAAGCGATAACAGCCATAAACAGTGGCAAAGGCAGCAACAATAAAGGATTTCAAGAAAACCCTATAACAACTATCTAGGTAGTGGTCAGTGATAAGAGCTTGGGATCAAGAGGTTTGCTTCCTCTGTGGTCTTAGGTTCGAGCCCTGTGGTTGCTCATATGATGGCCACTAGAGGCTTACATGGTCGTTAACTTCAGGACCCGTGGAATTAGTCGAGGTGCGCGCAAGCTGACCCGGACATCCACATTAAACAAAAAAAAAAACCCCAAAACTCTTTCTCGCCGTCAAACCTTAGCAACACTAACCAGCACTGCCAACCGTACAAGTAGCAGAACCACCACACTTTTCTATATAAGTTCTAGTAAATAGAGATAATTATTTATTTACTTGATTTCGGGTTTTTTTATTGTGCTTTACTATTTATATAAACTATTTATTTAATTGTTTTGATTATAAATTTATGTTGTATCTCGGTTGGTTGGCACCGTGTATAAGCCTAGGGATCAAAGATTTGAGAGCTGGGAGAGGCAATAAAAACAAAACAAACAAAGACAACGTGCCATTTATCCTCTTAATAATAAATAAATAAATAATAAATAAAGCAATGCCAAGCGCGAGGGCATAGCTCTTTGCCTACTAGCGCTGGGCTTGATCATTTTCTATATATTATTTTTTTAGCATTTCAAAAAATTTTATTAGATTTATTTATTTTTTAATTTTAATATAGTTTTTAAATATCATTATAGATTTTTATTTAACTTTAATATTTTTTTTCAATTTTTATGTATGTGATATGAAAATAATCATACTAATAATAAATTATTTATAAAAATTTGATTCAAATCGGTTTTTTTTAGAATTTTTAAATAGATTTTAAATATGATTTTATTATATTTATAATCTTTTTAGCTTTCAATCACACATAAAAACGGATATACTATTTTAAAACTTTTTTGTTGATTTGTTGTGCCAATCATATTTGTTATTAACTAAATAATTAATCTAATTAAAACCCTTGTATTTGCTAAGATAAATAGGAGATTCACAAATAATTAAAGAAGATTATCTTGATGAAAAAAAAAACTCAAATTAATTGTATTTTTAAGTTTAATAATAATACCAAAAACATTTCTTATATTTTAATATTTTTTTATATTAATATTTTTTTTTACCATCACAACATGCTATTGACATGCAAACTAGTTAGTATCTACAACATATGATATAGTTATTTATTTATACATGGGACAAAATCAAGTTGTTGGTTATTTATAGTTTAGACATGTCTTGTAATATTATTGAATTTACATTATATAATCATTTTTTTCACTAACATGATATATATATCTTTAATTTTAAAAAAACATATTTCTCACTTTTTGATTTTGTAAGATTTTTTTTGGATTAACTTGTACGTGCTTATATTAAAAGCTTGTTTGGTATTACAGTAGTAGTTCATTTTTCAAAATGTTTTTTTATTTGAAAATGCATTAAAATAATATATTTTTTAAAAAAATATTTCTGACATCAATACATCAAAACGATTTGAAAATATCAAGAAAAAATTAATTTGAAAAAAAAATTAATTCTTTTCAAAAACTTTCTTGAAACACAAAAACAAATGGTCACTATATTATACCTTTTTTTTCCCTCACAACCTCCTTCAAATTCTACTTTTAATAAACCCACCAACTAAATAACCCAATCGGATTTCAATTTTTTTACCACGAGTAATTTGCAATTTCAATCTAGAGCTTCTTTTATTCTTAGAAAACGAAAAGAAATAAAGAGGTGAAAAAACAGTGCTGTGTGGAAATAGCTTGAAGGAGGGGCCTGGCAATAACTGTAATTATTATTATTATTATTATTATTAGGACTACTTAAATACAAAATTTCGCTAGAAAACAAACGAAGAAAAGAGGAAGCAGACAAACACTTTCCTGCGTGCGCCAAACGCCAAGGCACGTGGTGACAACGGGTTCCGTCTCGACTCTTTTCCCTTGCCTAACCCCACTCCTGATTATCCATCTTCTAATTACCCAAACTACCCCTCCTCTATCCAAAATGCTATTGACAAAGACACGTGCTTGTCGCTTTGTTCGTGACAAAGCGCGTCACGGCGTGCCTTCTTTGAGATCAAGTTATCCTTTAGTCCCTATTTCTTACACTCGATTATAATTTAGTCCCTTTTTCTTGAAGACCTATAACTTACTCCCTTAATTACAGCTTAAAAATTGTCTTATTAATCCATTTATTTTATATAAAACATGAATTAAAGCTCTAAAATTAAATTATTGCATAAAAAACATGTTTACTGTGTTTAATTATTGAGAAAGGATTGATTCACTATTAAATTCAAAATAAAGGGACTGGAGTATAGTTTGCTCGTCTTTTTTTTTGTCAGGGCACGAGAGTCTCAATTTTCTTTCCTTCTTTCTTTTCTTTCTAGGGTCATCCAGTGTGGGCTTTGGATTTTGTCGTATTCCATGGAGCTCTGTTGACTTTATCCGTCGTGGGTTTCGGACACGTGTCTTCCTCATAGAACTCGTGTTATTTGATGGGTCCCGCCCAGGTTCAGATGTCCTTCCTCGATTCCTCTTAAGAACAAGATGATACGATGATCAAAACACCTCTCTCTCTGGTGGGACCCTGTCCAAGTCCCTCATGATGGATATTATGGACTCTGGCTCTGCCACGTGTTTTATTAAGCTCGCTTTTTGGGGTGTGATTGATGTCAGCGTTAATGGATTTTGTAAGTGTTTTCTTTAAATAAATGTATCAAAATATTTTTTTATTTTTTTAAAATCAACATATATTAAAATGATATAAAAAAATTAAAAAATTAAATTAAAAAAAAACACTTTTACAACACAAAAACAAACTACTATTTTTTTCTCCCGCCGCTGGTTTTGATTGATGAAAAGAATACGTAGAATACAAGCTATAGTATTAGCAGCCGTGATGATGTTGTTAGCAAGAACAAGGGCAGAGGAAAAGGGAGCGAAAGTGCTCCTCACTTTTATTATCAGAGACATGCTTGTATAAATTAGTGTGTACTTAAAAGTAAATGGAGACCATTTGATTTGCTTGTTCCTTAACAAAAGTCATCAAATATAGTATTCCTAAGATTCTTCATGATTTTTTCTTAATTACGACCACCACCCCCCTCATGGTCATGACACGTGTTATTTCTCCATGCAGGATTCCGAACTATTTTTACCAAGACTCTTGGTCAGTAAAATAGAGGGGCAGATCCACAAAATGAATGAATACAATAACATATGTGATAAATATACTCGAATTTGCAGATTATTTGCTATTCTATACGTTGCTATAAGCATAATTCTTCCTTGTGCGTTGCTGAAAAGAGCTTTTTGAGATTTATATTTTATTTAAATATACATCAATAAAAATAGATATTTGTATAAAAGTAGACGAATGAAAAACATATTTTTTTATCAAGATTTTCTTTGTTGATCCATTGAATAAAATATAATAGGAACAAAAAAAATATATTCATGAAAACTATAATGCGTCAAAACCTAATTTTATTATGCATGGACATATTTTTTATTTTGATGAAGAATTTATTAGCATCGTGAAAGCAAGTTCCGGTTAATAATCAAGTCTAGATATTTTGTATGCAATAATTAATGTAATAAAATTCTATAAGAAATTTATAATAAAAAATAAGAAAATAAAAATTTTAATTTCATTGAATATTTATTATCAGTTTTTTTAATATACGTTTTAGATTTATATATAATAATTAATGAAATGATTGCTAATATTACTAGAAAAATCATAATCTTATTTGAAAAATATGAAAAGCAAATAAAAAACTAAACACCATGATTTATATATAATAATTAACAATTATTTGCAATGTGACTAAACGAGATAAAGTCAGGTGTGTACAAGCACATATTTGACTTTATTTTCTATTTTTAATAGGGTGGATGACACTTTATTATCCTATTAAAAAAAACAAATAAAAAAATAACTCATTGTTTATAAAGACAAACAACACGTTGTCTACTGATAAAGTCTCTAGCCACTAGAGGTGACACCTAAAGTACTTCAATAAAAACATTTTATTAGGGTTTTTTTTTGTCAAGAATAGCTCATTGACACCATGATTAACCTTTTTTGTTGTCAAAATATGATGAATTGACCCTTTTCTTTCTCCTTCCCTATTTTCTAGCGACTTTCTCTTTTTTTCTTAAATTTCAAGGGCTAAAATGCAAAACAAATGAAGTCGAAGAATAAAATGTGAAACTTGTTAGCCCAAAGGTTATTATGTACCTATGAATTATTTGTTTTGATGATAATGACATATTATAAGCATTTAATGTGTGTGTCAAAGTATTTTTATTGGATAAATTATTCTACATTAATTAAACTAAAGCTATGGATTCCTTATAAGCAAACTTGACTTTAAGATTCTCAAGCTTATATTTTTATATAATAAAGTATTTGTAGGATTTAATTTGGCATCATGAAATTAATTTCATTCATGATCACCTTTTATAAAAACCTGAGCTTGAATTTATTGTAATTTTCTTTTCTTGTAAAGAGTGATTATTTTCTTGTAAAAATGTATGTGACACTTAAACTACTTGAGTTTATAATTTAGGTGTGAGCCAAAAAAAGGTTTTGTTTTAATTTTTTAAAAAAGATTGTGTACAAGGTTTTCTAATATTTAGCCAATAAAAAACTTAGGTGATGAGTTTGATCATTTGATCATGAGCCCAAAAAGAAAATGTGTAAGGTTTTCTAATTCTTAGCTTGTAAAAAAATTAAGTGATAGGTTTGATCTTAATTCTATAAAAGAATCGAGCTTGATCTTGAGTATGTAAAAGGATTGCATTTAGTCTTGAGCTTGAAAAAAGATTGTGTAATCGGTTTGGTCTCACTTGTTAAAAAGACTATGTGTGATAGTGAATACTTGAATGGAGATTCAAGAAGTACAAGTACACGATTGTTTTGACCACTATAAATTTTATTATGTCTCTCTCTATCCCTTATCTCTTTAATTGTGTTTTTTTATATTATTTGTTGGGTTTCGACATATTTGAAGAAACAAGGCTTAATTTTGAAAGTCCTATAATTTTTTATAAAACCCTAATTCAATCCCCTTAAGTATTTTAAGTCTTTCAAAACTCTCGAACACACAATGATCAAAAATAAAAAAGTAAAACTTCAATGATTAAATTATAGTTTTTCATGTCCCATGGACAATAAGAAAATGATAATCGTTTTATTTTTGTGTTGACTTTTATCAATGTTTTTAAATTTTTTAATTAATAAAATTAAATTAAATTTTATAATATCAATCATCAATTTAATATCGAGCGCATATATCCCATATCACGCAAGACAACACAAATTATGAGATACAAAATTATTTCAACATAACATTACAAGATAAAATTGAAAGAAAATCCAGGAACTACAATTATGCAATTTTTTAAGGACAAAAAAAGAAGAAGGGAGGAGCTAACTTAGCTACACTGTAGCTAGGTGTTGGTGGGCATGAGAAGAAACCGTGAGAGATTGATGTCTTATAGCATTTATATAATATAATATATAATTAAAATAATGACGGGAAAAATGTACTATTATTTTTCTAAATATAATACCATTATATAGATATAAATAAACCCTAATTTACTATAGTAGAAACTGCACTTCATCATGTTTGGTTTTTTTTAGAATAAATTTTAGAATTAGAATCTATCACCTTTTCGTCGATTTTTTAATTTTTATTTTCTTGAAGGGGGATCGAATTTAATTTATATGCAAAAGGTACCTAGCCTCTTGGACTATTCGTATGGGTAGAATAAGTTTTTAAATAAATTATCCACTATGATTGATACCTCGACAAGATTTGTGATTTGATTAGGTTATTTTATTAAACAAAAACAGGTTTTCAATCAATTGGGTTAAATTATTTTTGTTCGATATTCTCATAATTTTTTTAAAAGATAAGACTAGTTCTATTCAAGGTTTGTGGTTGCCCCTTCTAAGAAGTGTGTTTTCTGGGAATCGAAGTTGTATTCTCACCCTTACAAAGATATAGCAGTGCCTTAACCGCTAAACCAACACTTTATTGGTATTAATTGGGATAAATGAATACACATGAGATTAGACAATCGTGATTAATCCAATTCTATGAAAACCTATTTTTGTTTAATGAAAAGACTTTATTAAATTCAAATTTTATTCGAGGACTTATTGTATCGAATAATTTGTCTAGAAACTATTTTTGCTTCAAAATAACTAGAAATCCCTAATTATCCTTCAATTTAAAGCTTTTTTGTTTTGCTTTATCCACACGATTATTGCTCTCAATTTTTATAGCAGATTCAATAAATTCAACAAAAACAAGATACATTACCAGGCAATCCTTTTGTAATCTTAAAAAAGAGTTCTTATTATTTCTATAATCTTATTTATCTAGTGATAAAAGATTTCGAGTGTTTTATTTTTTAAACATTATAATCCTATTAAATAACTTTGAATTTAAATAGAAATAGATCTTGCTGTATGTGAAGCATTATATATAAAGTTTTGATGAATATTTTGATGATAAATTAAAGATTAATTTTGCAAAATAGAACTTAGTTGTAGTTACACAATGAATTTGAAAGAAGAAAGATTAAATTTAATAAAAAAGGGACCCGTTTGGATATTGGCGTGGAAAAAACTCAATTTGATCCCTAAGGATTCTTTGCCTTTTCAAATTCAATCCATGGCTTTCCAATTAGCCAATTTCAGCTATTTTCTCATTTTTTTTAAAAATTTCACATGATTATATTTTTTTTACCCCCTCCTTTTTATTTTTTTGAAATATATATTTTTATGTTTTTTCTTTGCTGACTAAAATATTTTTTTATAGTTTATATATATATATATATATATATAGAGAGAGAGAGAGAGAGAGAGGGGGGGGGGTGTGTCAAAAATTAGGCTATGACATTCTTATCAATGCATTTTTTTTTTTGATAAAAACATGTATTTTTTATAAAAAAATTTTAGCTAAAAAGTAATTGATTAGCATAAAACGCTCAAATCTTAGCTAAAAAGTAATTGATTCCTATATAATTTTTTTGATATATTAATTGAAAATATTAACATAAAACGCTCAAATCTCAGCTAAAAAGTAAGGTGAAATTGGAATGTTTTTTAAACTTCATTATAATAATCTTAATTAAGAAGAATTTTATTCTAAAATAAAAACATAAAACAATTTTTTTTTTTTAAAAAAAAGAGTTTAAGCCTTTAAGGGCTATAGATGCTTTGGGTTATAGAAGTCCAGGCCTTCAAAAAAAATTGTTCTTCGTTGTTGCGGGTAAGATTCTAACTTAAGAGAAAAGGGTGCAAACATTATAGATATGTGTTTAAGTATAATAATAAAAAAAATCAATTGAGAAATATAAAGATAATGTATGTTCTTTATAAAATGAATTGAAAAATATGTGCACAAATAAATCATAAAAAATAGTTAACGCTTATTAAAGATTAAAGTGTGAAATTTTGTTTTCATTTTATTTGTTTTCTAGATGATTTTTGATCTCCAAGCATATATGATTTTTGTTTTTAAAAATATATCATAATATAAATCATTTATTTAATATTTAAAAGGAGCAAATTCTTTTTAAAATTTTCTTACGGTAATTAAAATAAATATTCTTAAAAACTCTAATGATTTAAATTTTCAGAAAAATAAATTTATTTCTCTTCTCAGAAGTAACTTTTTTTATTTATGTTTTTTTTTATATAGAACAATGATTTTTTATTAACAAAATGGTTATTTGAATAAAAAGTGAAAGTAATTAAAATGAATATATGTTAAATCTAGTTCAAAATTAACAAAATGATTTAAGTTAAGGAAAAAATACATTTTTTAGTCAAACCTTTATTTTTGTTATTTATTTAAATTTAGATTAAAAAAAAATATTCTTCATATATAAAAAAAGCCCAATAACATGTATGTCATGTCAACTATCAAATTCAAAATTATTTTCTTCTCCCAAAACCATGACTTCTTTTCTATCTCTCGTTAATCGATTCAATTTTCTTTCCTTTCTATGTGCCAAATTTGTTGTTAGGAGTCAAAATCCGGCAACAAATTAATCAGTTAGAAGGAATAATCATAAGAGGTGGATTTCTTCAACCCCATAGAAGCCATTTGAAGCACATTCCGGGCATATTAAGATCAAATAGGAAGCCATCTTCTTCGTCATCTTCAATTGCATTTTGTTGTTGATTTGGGTCACTACCATATGCCCGGGGTAGAAGTTTTATATAAATACATCACCATTTTGATCGAATTTCTTTCTCTCTTCGAATCAGGCCTGTCACCTTCATTCGATGCATATAGTTTTTGCTAGGGTGGGCGGCGCTCTGGAGAAGCAGAGTCCTTACTTCGACCTAAACTAACCCGAATCAAGCCAAGGCAATGAAGAATTATGGAATGTCTAAAGTGAGGGAATTAACTCTTTGTTCTGCAGATACACTCAGGATATGAATGGACTGTGTCTTTTTCTTGGAGCTCCTTGCTAGTGATTCTGGTTCAAACAAAGGGAGTTCCTGCAGTTCTTCTCATTATGTTCGGAGGAGAGTATTCTTCACAGGATAAAGAGATGGCGAAAGAATTAGTATTAACTTCTCATGGTGTTCAGATTATACAGCACAATCTAAGAACACATAAAGTACAAGCTGAGATGGTAGGATTGGTGATGAATTTATGATTCTCATCGTCGAAAGTTTCTAGATTTGGAGGAGCTGACGGGCTTATTAACTAATTCTCTCTCTCAAGTAATAAATTTGTTGAATTTTTCTAAGTGCTGCTATTTTGGTTCGTTGTATTTGGGTTGCTGAATTCCTGCAAGGTGAAAGGGATGAGGATGGTGCCTAAAATTTTCTTAATTTGATTACAAAATTGTAATATTTAAGTAAAATGGTTTTTTAGTTATTAATTAATACTGTAAATAATCTGGATTATTTTAGTTGTAGGGGGGGGGGGTATTCGGTATATTGAAAATTATACTTATATCGAAAATAAACAGTACGAGTATGATCAATTTGTTTCAATATGGATTAAATAATTAAATCTTATAACTAAAATTAGAAAAAAAGAAGGTAAATTTAAAGATAAAAGCTAACATAATTTCAAAGATAGTGTTATTCTCATATATTTATCAACATATTTTATACATAACTCATTCACTTAAAAGGCCCATAAATAAAAGAGTCAAAGATAAGGTAATAATCCAATATGTATAAACTTGGTAGAATACCAAGTTCAAGTGACACGAGTTTAATTTTATTTTCATGCAAGATGTTATATCCAATACCCTTCGGCTCAGCTACATGCTAAGCCTAAATATTTGTGGATTTAACCAAATATCTAACCCAATTTTTTTGGATTTAGCTACGTGTTGAAATCAAGGGTATGTTGGTCTGATAAGATATCATACTTAATACTCTTGAACTCAACTACACGGTGAGTCAAAGCACATGTGAGTATGAAAAGATACCACACCCAACTCCCTCGGGCTCAGCTACGAGTCTTGGCCCAAGCACGTGTTGGTCTGACAAGATGTCATTCCTTACTCTTTTGGGCTCGGTTATGTGCTAAGCTCGGGTGTGAATGTGTCTAGAAAGATATTGAACCCAATATCCTTGGATTTAGAATCATTTTAGATCTAAACATATAGTTTTTATTGGCCTCATGTTGGGTCGCAGAGCTATCCTTATAACTCTTAGCATGGAATGCTAAGAGTTTACGATTCTCATCTCCTTATACCTTTAGGCGTATAAAAGTCCTATAATTTTTATTTTTACTTCTTGTTAATACCTTTTTTCTTTGTTTATTACCACACATAGTTTTTGATTTATTTGATTACATGTACACACAAGCTTTTCAATTTACATTTTAATTTTTTTTAATGTTAAAAAATGAATAAAAAAAGCTCGCATATACAAATTTTTTGTAAGTGGAAAAAATATTTGATCACGAGTGACATGTCGTCTAAATTTTTTTTTTCAAAAAAATTAGCGCGTACAGCTTGATACGAACAAAAAAAATAAGGGTTGGACAGGTTGGTCTGGCTTGCCAGGCGTAACAACACTTGGCCTCTAAAGTGCTTCACTCCTTCACTTTTTTTTTTCTAGCTTTTTTAATTTAATTTTATCTTCATACTTTTCATTATTTTTTATTTAATCTTTCTTTCTTACATAACTCCACTAGATAAATTTAAAAAATTATAATATAAAGACCAAAATAAAAAAGAGAGTTTTCGAGTAGATCAAGGCTTGGGAGTTCGATGATGGTAATTTTTTGCTTTAATATTGCCAAAAAAAAGTAGATCGAGACATTGGAAGTCTTGTAATTTTAGGTTGTTTTTCAATTTTTGTCTACTTTTTTGCTATTTTAATGCTATAAATTGGTTTATTGAGATTTAGAATGTGTTTTTTAGATGTCTTTGTGTGAAAATGGTTAAAAATAATTTATTTGGCTTAAAAGTTGAAAATCTGACTTTCCAGCGAGTTTCAGTAACCATAAACTAGGCAACTCGGAGATGTGTTGTTTACTATCAAATAAAGTGTTGTTTGTTTTTTTTCAAAGAAAAAAAAGGATAGATGATATGTCACCCACTTCTTAAAAAGCAAATATAAAAAAGGCCAGATACGCGGGTCAAACCTTCTTATATTTAGGTCTGGAACTGGGCATGACCCATCTCATTTTTTGTTTGTTTTTTTCTTGTTTTTTTTTTTTTTGCAATCTAAAAAAACTATTTAACATGATAATTCTTCTACCATTCAATTTTGAAGTAGTTTTTAAATAATATTATAAAATTTAATTAGAATGTTATATTTTTTTTCAATTACTATTAACTAATATGAAAAAATTAATAGTAATAGTAAATTGTTGATCATGAATATTTGCTTAAAATTAAATTATTATTTTTAAAATTAATAAATATATTTTTTACATGATTTTATAACATATATTATTTTTCTTAGCCTTCAATCACATATAAAGTATGGACACATTATTTTAATTTATATTTGTTTAACTTGCTTTAACAATCATGAATTTTTTTTTTTAAATAGTGATTCTAGTTAAAAAAAAATGCCTAAAATAATCAAGAGATATTTTAATTAAAAAATTAATTTATAATTGAGAAAGATATGTTTCCTACTTATTTTACATAGCTTAAATTATTAACAAGCTTTTATTTTAATTATTGCTCTCTTTTATCAGAAAAAGTGTGCTTTTAATAAAAACAATATCATTGTTTTTAAGAAGATAAAAACATTTTTGATGATATAATCAAGTGTTTCACGGATAATTATGTATTAACATATGATGCAGCATTTTGATAGTAATTTGGTCATTAATATTGAATGAAAATAAAATATTTATATTAATTATAATTATTTTTGCTTTATTGTTTTTTTTTTATCAAAGTAAGAACCCATGATAGAAAAAGATATTTTTTTTGAAAAAAATATTAATAAAAAAGAAGGAGTTATACTAGATTTTTTTTCAATAGAATTTAAATTATTTATTTTTTTAAAAAAATATTATTGCATAATTATAAAAAAATATTGTTAACAACGTCCGTATTTTTTTTCGTGTTGAAAACAAATATATTTTGATCCTGTTTGGAAGTGTAGTTGCAGTTGTTTTTTAAAGTGTTTTTTCGTGCTGAAATGCATCGAAATGATTTTTTATTTTTTAAAAATTATTTTTAAAATTAGTACATCAAAACGATCCAAAACATATAAAAAAAATTAAATTTTTATAAAACATGATTTGCACCGCGTTCAGAAACAATGCCGACACGTCATCTCGCATGAAGAATCAAAACTAGTAATTTTTTTAACAGGTGGACGTTCTTTTGTTTTTTTTAAGGAATCCCTTCTTTAAAAAGGCATTTTGTTTTTTTTCATTGGAGGAGCGTTTTGTCATATCACCCTTGTATGGTAACGTGTCGTTTGTCTATGATGACGATCCTTCTCTAGCCATGAACGTAGTCATGTCATGGATCGCTTTCTGGGCGATTGGATGTCTTTCATATTTCGACCATAGTTTAACCGATGCTCGCCGCTAATCTTGTTATTTAGATAATTGTCATGCAAGAGAGCAATTTGTCATTCAACGGCAGCCTAACAAGAGAACAAAAAAACAAATGCAAAAAAAAACAAAAAAAGCCCCTCGCACCCGGGCACCTAGGTTGACTAATTTTTTTATGTTCTTTTAAGTGATGGAAGACCTGTAATCTACCTCCAAGTTTTATATAAATAAATAAATAAATATGCAATTGTTTCTACGTAGATTTCAGTCATAATAATGGCTAAAAAAATCAAGATTAATGTTTTTTTACTTCAACCTATTCACTTTACTTCTCATCTATCAAATTAGGGACCTAAAAATAAAAAAATAAAGTTTTGGGATAAAATTGTATTTTTAAAAATTTAAGAAACCCAGTATTTATAACTTGGAAGGTATGAGAGTCAAGGTGAACTTTTCATGCTATTTTTTAAACTACCACACATTTTCTTTTCTTTCCTTACTTTTGTCCCTTTTCTTTCAATGGTACCCTTGCTCAACAAATTTAAAGTAATTAGGATTTAATTTAGCCCCAAAAAGATGCATTTAGCAAAAAAAAAAAAAAAAACTTGGCCAGAACATAGTGAAATATGAAAGTATGAATAGTATTTTTTACTACAATAATTTTGCCAGAACATTTAGAGTTTTATATAATATAATATTGCCATTCTTTCGCTTGTAAGGAAAGCACTAGTCCCACGATATTATTTTGATTCATAATTGAAAGATTTATGAGTGTTTTTAACTAAATACAATAAAAAATAGATGAGTTATTTTACCATTAAAATTTTATTAATTTTAATGAAAGCTAAAGTAAAAAAAAGGTGAAAGATAGATATACACCATAATATTTGATATCAAAATATAGAGTTATAAATCAGGGTAATTCTATAAAACACAAATCAAAATAGATTATACAAATCAAAATAAATTATGAAACCTAAATCTTAATCAACTAAATATTAAATTTTTTTTAAAAAAAATTAATTAAAAAAGACACAAAAAATATTTCGAGTCAACTCAGGTAAATCCGCTAAACTCATGATTCAGGTCATGAGACCATGATAATCTCATGAAAAACAAACAGTAAATTGACAAGAATCAACCCGAGTTAACCTATCAAATCCGCGACTTGGGCCATGATGTTAGGATGACCCGATAGAAAGAAAGTCAAAATAAATTTTGAAGCGCAGTCTCCAGCAAAAACCTAATATTGAATAATGAAATTGAAAAAAAAAATCAATTTAAAGAACCAAGTCAACTCGGGTTAACTCGCTAAACTTGTGACTCGGGTCACAAGACTGAGATAATCTCATAGGAAATAAAACAAAACAAATCATGAAACTTAATTTTCAGTCAATAAAATATCGAAAGATAAAATTAAAAAAACAAATTAAAAAAAAAATACATCAACCGAATTAATCCGTTAAACTTGTGACCTGAATCATGAAACTAAAATAACCCTATAGAAAATAAATTAAAATAAATAATAAAACTTGATGTGCATGATAAAATTAAAATTGATAAGAAACAAAACATTATCAAAGTGAATAATATTTTATGTGGTGATGCAATTTTATTTTTTCAGTATCTTGTTAAATAAATAAATTAAATATAACCATCAATTCTCCATTTGCATTACAAGACGAAACATATCAGCAGACCGTGAAATAAAATCGCTTCCACGGCAATACATACATTACTTTTAGTTGCGTGTCATGGATGATTGAGGCGGCCCAGTACACAAAGCAGTACTTTTTCCATTTTTCTTGCCTGTTTACAGTTTACCTGCCTGAAAGCTCCCAGGTATCTTCAGTCAATTGCCGGCATTGAATTAACTTAAATTTGACTAGGACAGAGTGTAGATGTATTTCAACTGGTTCCAAAAGCCATCTGGAAAGAGTGTGGTCGTACGTTACCATGTTTTTTTTTAAAATTATATTAAAATAATATATTTTTTAATTTTTAAAAATAACTTGTGACATCAGCATAAATTATATAAAAATTAAAAAAATAGATATACCCTTAGTCTACCACAGCCAACGTTTAGACATGTTGCCTCGAAGCTTATCCATCCCAATCGCCTCCTCCTCTCGATCGTCAAAGGAAGAAAGAAACATCTGAATTGCCATAATATATATATATATATATATATATATATATATTGGTCAGTACCCCTTGCATTTCCATGCAACACTGCCAAAGAATGAAAGCTCTGCCTAGTGTTTATTGCTCCTATCATATCATATTATTGTATCTGTATTTTACTACATAGCCAGCCAGAATATATGAGCAATTTCAGCAATAACTCAATGTTTTTACTTGATAAAAAGACTCCATGAATAATGAATAAATAAGGTGTAATTGTTAATTATACTCTATAAAATAAAAATTATATTCGGTTAACAAAAATAAG
>Ga0307510_10005562_pt1 | contig 15023 bp, 16 predicted proteins | sample 12_EM_MG_FD_207224 | JGI IMG/M metagenome (GOLD analysis project Ga0307510, IMG submission 207224) | Populus trichocarpa ectomycorrhiza microbial communities from riparian zone in the Pacific Northwest, United States - 12_EM | ecosystem: Host-associated > Plants > Roots > Unclassified | place...
AAAGTGGCCAAGCATTTTATTAAGAGATGCTGCTGATGGTTTTACTAACTTTGCCAACAAGCTCAAGCTGGCCCACAACAGCCTGAAAGCAATTGGGTGCAAGCACTCATGTGGGCCCATTTCATGTCCTGTGATATTTGCACAACTAGCTTGCATTGGCCCATCAAGCACAAAATTAAGTGCTGCATGAGACTGCCATGTGGGCCTTCACAATGTGCAGTTAGCAGGGAAGCTGCTGACCAAGGTGGTCACATTGGCCTGCAATGAGGATGTCATGGCCTTGCTGATGAGATTGAGCTTGCCCACAGTGGCCTGAAGGTTCTTGTGCTTGATGCCCTTGCATAAGATCATTGTGCTGTGATATTGAACTATCAGCTTGCATTGTATTACAATCCACCCCCATTTTTCTCTTCACCATTGGACCCCCTCCTCATCACTCTATCCAAACCTATGGTTAAGCAACCATTACCATTGAACCCATTACCTCTACCAGACTTGCCACTGCTACTGCCTAGTGAACCATCCAAACCACTGTCACCTCTTGATCAGCTACCAGTCAAGCCCCTTATTCCTGTCCCATGGAACATCCACCATTGGGAGTACTCCTCAATGGAGACATACCAAGAGTCACCCCCAGTAGAGAACCCACTGGAAGATCCAGACAGTCCCATAGAGGATGCGTCACCTTTAGAACCAGAACCAGTCACTCACTATGAACCAGACACCCCTGAAGGTCATACAAAGACCTTGTCTCCCCAAGAGTCACCCATTGAGCCATGGCAGAGATGGCTCAGTCATAGCAACAGTCCTGTATCCTGCAAGCACTCCCTATCACCCACAAGTCCCTCTTCAGCACCCATACGACAACGCACCAGTTGTGAAGGCAGTTACCAGTCAATTACCCCTTCAGCCTTATCGCCCATAGCTGGCACCTTGCCCCAGAGTCAGGGCTACCAGTCCACCTCTCCAGAAGGATCTGCAGACAATCTCTCATCCACACAGAGCTCCACAGATAATGTGGATAGCGACATGGCCCTTAATTGGGTCACCATCAATACTGACTACCTTAAAGGGTAGCTGCTTACACTAGATACCCATTAAACCAGAATGGGCATGCGGAGATCAGATCTCCTCAGATCAACCTCAAAACCTTGTGGTCGTCATCACATCATGACGATGCTTCTCTTCTTGGAATGACCCACCACCATTGTTCTCCAGTTAAGGATAGATTAGGCAATTCCCTGATCCTTCATTTGCTCTCACTCATTCTCTATTGTTCGACTCATACAGACCGCAGCACTTGTCCGCGGATTACCATATGATACAGATAGCCCCCTCTTGACCAGAAGTACCTACCTTAGTGACCATGGTCTGTGCGCAGACCTGCCTGTATATAAGCGCCCAGTATTTCGACAGTCAAGCCCTAAGCTTGACTTGATTATCAATATCAACCTTCTTGAAAGCCTCCCTAGTGCCTCCCCTTTTACCCACTTCACTCTAAAGTCATCTCTAGTAATACTAGAGACTCCTCTACTCCTTCAAGTACTTGCCACCAGTCAACTCTTAGTACAAGTTGTACTATCAAGGCCTGTTGAAGCCTTAACACATTGCCCCACTGCAGCATGAAAGCAATCATACACAAAGCCCTTGCATTGGCTCATCAAGCACAACATGGGCTGCTGTACAAGACTACCCCATGGGCCTTCATAGTTTGCAGTTAGCAGGATAGCTGCTGGGAGATATGCTCATATTGGCCTGTGATGCAGATGCACTGCCCTTGATGACTAGCTTGACTTGGTCTGCAGTAGCTTAAAAGCAATTGCGTGCAAGCACTTGCACGGCCCATTTCATGTGCTTGTTATATTTGGACCACTAGCTGGGATTGGCCCATCACACACAAAATTGGCTGCCACATGACACTGCCATGTGGGCCTTCATAATGTGCAATTAGCAGGGATAGCCACCAACCAAGGTGCCCACATTGGCCTTGCCAATGAGATTGAGCTGGCCCACAGCAGCCTGAAAGCTCTTGTGTGCAAAGCCCTTGCATTGGCCTATTTCATGCATAGTGATATTGGACTATCAGCTTGCATTGGCCCACTGCAGCATGAAATTAATCACATGCGAAGCCCTCACATAGGCCTATTTCATGCACTGTAGTATTTCACTAGCTTGTACAGCAGCTTATTGTATTCTTAAAGGGTCAGTGCAAGACTGCCATGTGAGCCAACACAAATGTAAGCATTTGCCCCATGATACAAATGCATCACCCTTGCCAATGAACTTGAGTTGGCCAATAGGACCCCAAAAGAAGTCATAGGCAGGCACTGGCATGGGTCCCTTTTATGTACTGTCATATACAGATGGGCAGCCTATCAAATACACAATGGACTGCTACTGAGACTCCCGTATGGGCCTACATAATTTTCAGTTAGTGGGATAGATATGCTTGCATTGGCCCATGATGTGACTGCACTGATCTTTCCAATGAGCTTATGAAGCTTGAAGACTTCAAGGTCCCCAAGGGCTCAGGGTTAACATAGTGCCTTGGGCATATCGGGCAAGTTGATAATTTATGCCAGTACACAGGATTGAACCCAAGGCTTCAGGCTGCTCAGTGACACTACAAGTCTCATGATACTAAGTTGAGCATTGCTGGGTTTCAGGGTTCTCAGGCAAGCCATGTGTGAGCCAGCAAGAAGCTGATCAAGTTTTAGAGGGCTTCTTCAAGAGGCACAGGCTATCCTTTAGACACAGGATAGATGGCGGTATATGATGAACATGAGGCAAGGCTTGTGTCTTGGAATCAGGATCAGGCTCACATGGGACTCTTTCAAATATATTTCTCTGAAAACAAGGATAGAAATTCAGGAGCAGATGTTATGGACAATGTAACTAAAGTTGGTTGCGGCAGAGTAGCATGCAGACTAAGCCCCCTCCTCCTCACTCCTCAGTGAGACATGGTGTCTCCTCATGACCTCCAGGATTTGCCTGTGGATTGATATACTCAATATGGCGATGTTTTGATCACTAGGATGAGGATGTATTGGGAGGAAACCTATCCTGTGCCCCCTTGAACTTACAGAGGCATTTAGATGTCCCAGGTAGGGGATGTATCTGCCCTTGGCTAGAAGATAGTGTGACAAGGTTAGCTCAACACCAAGTGTATTTGGATGTGGTGTACAGCAGGCAGTTTTGAATGCACACCAGCACTCTACCACCACTGCCAGCAACAACATTATCAACAACAAAGCCAGTCTCATCACTGTCTTGCACACCTCCAACGCTGATGCTGTCACCAATAGCAACACCCCCAATGCCAATAGCATCATCGACACCATCCATACCTTCAGCAATGATAGCAAAAGCAACTTGGACAATACAATCTTCATATGCCAATACCCAGAGTGGCAAAGTAAGTTTATCAGAATCATCTAGGTAACCCCCATACTACTATGTCTAATGCTGTAATTCCAAGATACATGCAACCCACATTGCCAGTCAGCCCAGGATTTCCCTGTATCTCTGTCATATTTGTGTGGACATCGTCAGTGGGAAGGATTACAGCATAAAGCCATTTGTGTTTCAGCTACAACACAGGCAGTACATGACACCCAGTGTCACAATCAAGTGCATCCCAATCTGCCTTCATGGCGATCTTGCTCACCGATTGACACTTTTCCTCCCAAAAGGGTCTTACCCCTATGCAGCAGCTTGCATCCTCTTAATCACTCATTAACTTACTTCACCCACATATGACTTGCCCCAATGGTGCTGCTCAGAAGCATCAAGAAATCTGCCAACCCCCACACCTCCTTTTTCACCAAAATCTACTGCATCGCCATTGGCATGATTGTGCTGAGCTCATTTGGCATTGCCTCCCTGCAAGTCATGTCATACATTGTGGCACAATATAGCCAATGACAGCACATCATCGACACAAGCAGTGTCATGGATGAAGTTTATGCCATCTAGAAACCCAGTCCAAACCCCTACAAGTCCCACAAGAACTGCCCCTAAACCCAGCTATAGCCAAGTGGCTATTCGACATCCTTCTGAGCCTGTGACAAAGCCTGGTCAATGACCAGCAACCAAAGAGAATCTTCAACCACATGACCCTGGGAAATCCCTACCATGTGACCTAACATGTGACCCATCACGTGACCTACAAGCCCTCAAGCAAGCACATGACTTAATAGCATGTGATCATGGGAACCTAACACATAACCTACCAAGGGATTGGTCATCTACATGATTACCTGATTGTGCATGCTTTCTATGCATGTCTTGTCCATTGATTGGCATGTGGAAAACTGTGGGAACGATCAATGGTTGATTGAGAATCAACAAAGTCACAAGACTTACTGCAGAACTGTGGCAGAGTCCACAGTTCATCTATTATTAGTTTGTGTCTATTCTTAGCTCAAGTCTCACCTGTCTCTTATATTATTACCTGCCCTAAAGGGGCATGTGTCTACCCATCTCTCTAGATTATGCCTACCCTGAACTATGCATAGACCACCCTGTATTAGTATATAAGACCTGCAAAATTGTACAAACAGTCCTCAGACTGTTCTCTTGTCTACCCTCACACTGGAGCCTCACAAAGCTCCCTCATCGTTAGCAGCCCGCCCCTCATCTACAGTCTACTCCATCCCACTGCTCCTTGCCTTCTGTCTCTTCCTCCTCAATATCTCCTTGCTGCTCCTTTGGATCAGTCACCTTCAACTTCATGCCATCGTCAAGTCTCGCTACCTATAAGTAGTGAGTTCCCAACAAGCAGAGTATCCAAATCTATCATCTCCTTCCAGATGCAGAAGCAACTGGTCTTGAGTGCCATTGCACAGATGTTTGTCCTCCAGGCACAAGGTGACTATGATTCACATGGCCCAAGCAGCAAACTTTATGCTCAGGGACCGATGTGGAGCACAGGGCCTGTTTGAGATGAACCAGCTCTCCTCAATGCATGTATGGAGCTTTCACTTAGATGCCTTTCTCTACACTGGCTTCTCACTTAGCATTATAGTTTTTTTTAGTCTGACATGTATAGCATTGCTATTGCCAAGGGCGACATGCTAGGAATTTCCATACATAGGTCTTTCCCATTGATTCTATTTTAAATGTTCTATAACCCTGCCGATCATACTGCAGGCCCCACATTGGAGTTACTACTGGGACGCTATGTGTTAGAGCCACTGCAGTATCCAGACAGTTTTCTTGCCCAACACAAGAAAGTACTTTTTTTGGAGCTCCACACTTCCCTAGCCACAGTGCTGAGCCACTGCAGTTGGCACACAATTGGGAGATCCTCCTGCATTTGCTCTCTCATCCAGGCAATTGGACACTGCATTGTATACAATGCAGCATGCCCATTGTAGGTGGATGGCCCACTTCTCAACTTGTTCACAATTGTGTCGGTATTGCAGGATGAAGTGTGGTATGTTGAGTGCCTGGGTTTCACCTGCATGGAGCTCCAGGAATGCAAGGCGTGGATGTAGTCTTTCCCCATTTGGAGGAGTACCTTGCATGGATGGACATTGCACCATATGTTATTGTGCTGATTGTGTCAGATGAGAGGTGGAAGCAGTTCATTGGCACACTGCAGACATTCAGCAAGACAACAAGTAGCACATGGGATGCAGAAGTTGTCAGAGCTTTTCTCTATAGTAATGATTTGCCAGTGGTGTAGCCTGCAACTGCAAATGTTACCCCATTGAAGTGTATGGTCTATTCTTTGAGATATATGTCTGCTGTATGTTTGGTAGTTTTGCTTGTCTCTAGCTTGGCATGGGCATCTTCTTCCACATCAATCCTGGTTGGGACTAACAAATACTAAAGTAGTAGCTATAGGGTTTAGTGACACAACCATACCTTACAGACTGGAATGTATATTACAAACTTTTAACACTGTTTTGATACCACATCAGAGATCCAATGTGGTGGGTGAAACCCTCTGGATTGTATGCCACACCATCATCATCCAAGCTTGCCTGCTCTACACCACTGCTGAGAGAAGCAACTGCTTCTACTTTCCCTGTCTATTTCTTTATATTTCTCCCATCTGGGCTATACTCACCTAACATAACCAGGTCTTGGAAGGCCTCACTGATCTGGAATTAACTATCCATGGGAACTGCCAACCCCTTGGAATACCCTATAAATAAGTCATCTCTATGCAAGGAAAGGGGACAAATATACAGTTTCCTTGTATTGCCAGGTAGTACTATATAAGATTTTAACTAGATAGGTAATATTCTTGTGATCTACCCAGGCTTAAGACTAAGTTCTGGGCTGTGCTCATCTGATATAACCAGGTCTTCAAAGGCCTTACTGGTCTGGAATTAACTATCTATGGGGACTGCCAAACCCATGGAATACCCAATGAATATATTGTCTCTATACAAGGGGGGGGGACACAAATATGCAGTTTCCTTGTATTGCTAGGTAGTACTATACAAGATCATAACTAAGAGGTATAGTAATATTCTTGCAATCTAAGAAGACTGAGTCCTGGGCTATGCTTATCTGATACAACTAAGTCTTGAGTCTTGGAAGGCCTTACCAGTCTGGGGTTGACTATCTATAGAGACTGCAAACCCCTTGGAAGACCCAGAAAATATGCTATCTCTATGCAAGAGGGGAAAAGATATGTGGTACCTTGCATTGCTAGATGTTACAAGGTTCCGGTGTTAAGGTCTATTGAACCTTAAGGCACGACGTGCACAAAGGTGAAATGTGCGGCAGTGATGAAGTTATAAGGGTTGTAATTCCCTTAATAACCTGAAGTGCTTTGGAAAGTGATAAAGAGGAAAAGGTCGCTAAGACCAATGTCTGGGTGGAGATAAAGAGGAGAGGGAAGTAACTTCAAGGACTTGAAGATTACTTCAAAGAAAGAAATAATGGTTCAAGCAACAAGGACTGAGAACGCAATAGATTGCAAACTAAGTCAGGCTTAAGGCCCAACTCTAGGATATAAGTCCAGCTTATATACAAAAGGGCAGCTACCTGACTAAGCGTACAAAAGTAGAGAACAATGGGGGTCACAGACAATAGGCGTCACAGAACAATGGGGTCACGAACAATGGTGGTCACAGACTACCATAAGAGGGGAACAATAGGAAATGTACGAAAAGAGGGAACAATGAAGTTCCCGACAAGACGGTTCTGTTGTACAAGTAAGCGGTCATGTGAGTCGAGGTCATGTGATCGTATAAGTACATAACGGACAAGAAAGAAAGAAAAATATGGGCCAAGTGCCCAAGAACGTAACACGACGCCCTTCCTAGAGAGTTGCTACCACACAACTACTTGTCAGAGTCTTCATAACAGGTGTCAGCGTTGTCCCACTCTGCCTCCGCATACACAACCTCTAACTTGTGACGAAGCAGTCCAGCTGGAGTCGCCGAACAGTAACTGCCGAAGTTAGGGTGCCCAAAGTAAATGAGGCAGCGGTTAACTGCACAGGAATTGTGGGGGGAGGGGCACTTGTCGTGAGCATGCTGAGTACTGAGGCACCAGCAGCATGTCTTCCAGAGGGGGCACTCTTCAACCCTGTGACCAGGTGTGTCCTGATTGCACCTGAGACAATATGGAAATACGACGTTGTTTCCTCGACGTCGCTTACCCAATACAGCATGGTCCTCCAGGTTGTCTTCTCCTTCTTCAACGTCAGGTGGACCTTGGGCAGCGAAAATACATGGGACCCGATAATCACGGGTAGGTAAAAGGAAGGTGGGAGGAGAGGGAGGACGCGTGGCGAGGAGGTGTTGCTGGAGACGAGTACGAACCGCGCTAGAGGCAAGATGTCGTTCCACTGTGATCAAGTCAGCCTCTGCTTGACTTTCTTTCTTCTCCAGCTCTAGGCGTTGTCTCTTGGCACTAGAAATAATGTTGTGAAGACCCCGAAACCGATGAATGTCAGCAAGAATCCCAAGGTCTTTGAGATTGACCAATGCCGTATCCACCATAAGGCGAGAAAGATGAGCGGGGTGAAAAAGGTTGAGGTTGGTGTCTTTGACTCCGCGACGATTGAAATTTGGAGAGGGGTAAGCTTTCGCTTGTAACGGGGTGGCATATTCTTTCTTGTTTTTGCCCTGAGTTCCAACCAGATAAGTGTCTTCCTCTGTGGAACAAAAGCAAATGTACTTGGCAACTTCTGGTTGCCCTTCGTCATTGATGAAAAGTGAGGGGGTAATGTCCCGGATCCCCAGCATTGAAGAGGGCCCACCCTTCACCAGGGTATGTGGGGTCGTTGATTTCGTCACTCAGTGGTGGGTTAATGGTGATGGGAGATGGACTGCTAGTTTTCGAGATGGTGGGGTTGTATCGGGCACCCAAGGACTCAGGTGGATTGCTCTGGACGCTGTCGTCATCCAGATATGGCTCTACCTCCGTCAAGATCTGAGGGACAAAGAAAAGATGTTGGACAGTGGAGAAATCTCAAAAGCTAGTGGTGAAAATTTCGTCATCAAGTCCGTCGTTGCCAAGGATGTTGATGGCGGGCATTAGTCCCTCCGTCCAAGCCTCAAGAGCGCTTTTGAGTCTTTGGTGGGCTTCCATAGCTTTCAGGAGTGCCCGACAGTTCTTCCTGATGTCTTTTATGTCCTCTTGGCTTGGTGTCCCTATCCCAAAGATCATTAGTGGAGTCTTCTGATACTCCAAAGGGGGGGACTGGGAGCGACTGCAGAAGAACGATGGGAGAGGGGACCGGGTACGGCAGAGGTCCACCGGTGTTAGTGGACGGGATGGGGAAGGATTCAGGGTAGCTGGTATGGATGAAAGGGGAGGGTTGGGGGACCGATCGTCGAATGGGAGTGGGGATGTGGTCGCATTCACTATGGCATCCACCAGGACAAGTAGTTTCTGGGAGGGGGATGTAAAAAGCCCTGTAGCAGGAGGGGGTGCCAGGAATGTCGGTGGTGGTACTGGGAGTGGTGGTGTCGATGACTGAGAAGCTAGGCTGGGGGAGGTAGCTGGTGGAGCGGGTAACTCGCCCAGGGTAATTGTCTGAGGTATCCTCACAGGTGACGATGTATCCATCGCCATGTTGTTGTCCAGTGGTCCAACTATGGCGAGTGGTGTGTCCTGGGGAGACGATCGTTGAGAAAAGGGATATGTCACCGTTCCAGTCAATGCGTTCATGGGTGTAGATGGTGCACTGTTCTTGTTGGTAGACATAGCTTTGATAATGAGGGATGGTAAGGTTGCTGGACATAAGGGGGATGAGGTTGAGTCGTCAAGTTGGAGGGTTCTTATACTCTTTGATTGGTTTTGAAAGTCAGCTAGTAACTCCGGTGCGTGGAGATCCTTGGAGTTAGTCCATGAGTCATGCACTGGCGAGTAGCCCTTCCAGCGCACGAGGTACTGCTTCTTCTTCCAATGGCCAAAAGACCTCTCCTTTAGAATCTTCTCGACTTCCCATTCAGGTTCGCCTTCTAGAATATCAGGGGGTGGTTCGATAAAATTGGGGCCGTGCTGATCGGTTTCTTTGTAAGGCGTGAGTAATGAGGCGTGGAAGACGTCATGGATTTTCCAAGTGGAAGGGAGTTCGAGTTTGTAAGCGACTTTTGATATTTGGGAGACTACCTTAAAAGGTCCGTATCTCCTTGGGGAAAGCTTGGGTGTGGTGTTACTTGGAAGTCGTAGGTTGGTTCCTTCCAACCAGACCTTTGAGCCTACTACAAATGGAACATATTGTGGTTTCTCTTTTATCCAGGATTCTTGCGCTTTACGTTGGGCCTCTTGGGCGGCTTTCCTGGCTTCTTCGATGGATGAGAGTCGTTGTTCTAGGGAGGGAATGGTGGTTTTCCGGGTTGGTTGGTGTACTTGGGGTGTGTATCCGATTAGTAAGTCGTATGGTGTTTTCTTAGTAGTTGCGGATGGCCATGAGTTTTTGGTGTACTGAGCGAGTGGTAACCATGCGTGCCAGTTATTCTGTTGGGTTCCGCAGAATACTCGGAGGTATTGTTCCAAGGTTTGATTGGTTCTTTCACTTGCTCCATCAGTTTGAGGGTAATATGCCGTGCTGATGTTCTGATGGATGTTGAGGATACGGCATAGTTCTGTTGAGAATTTCGATACAAAGCGGACATCTCGGTCCGAGATGATTTTGCGGGGAATGCCGTAGTGGGGTATGATGTGATTGAGATAGAGTAAGGCTACTCCTTCTGAGTCAATGGTCTTGTGACAAGGAATGAAGATAGACGCTTTGGAGCAATCGGTGTCTGTGATCATGAGAATAGTGTCGAAACCACCTGATTGTGGGAGTTTAGTGATGAAGTCCATTGCAATGGTTTCAAAGGGTCACGCGTTGTCTGTGGGAGTGATAGGGAACATGGGTGGATGGGTAGGATGAGTATTGACTTTGGTCATTTGGCATGTAGCGCATCCCTTGATGTATTCAGTGACGAAGGTTTTCAGGTTAGGCCACCAATAGTACAGGGTGATTAGTTGAAGTGTTTTGGTAATCCCGGTGTGCCCGGCAGTCATGTGGTCATGAAAAAGGGAAATTACTCCCCTCCTAAGAGCATTGTCTGCCACAACAACTAGGGCGGTCCCGTGATACCAATGTGTGCCGTCCAATAGGGAAAGGTTATGTGTTGGTGCCCATTTCTTGAGTAGCGGTTGCTCTTTGTATTGAGCTAATTTGATGCGACTATCCAAGTTATCGCTGATACTGTCCATGTCAAATACTCGGATTGAGGTATGATTGTCGCAAAAGTAGTGGTCTGGCCAAACAGTGACGTTGTCATTAATTGGATTGGGTCCCTTGTAGTCAAGTCTTCTGGATAATGCATCCGCTCGATTGGTAGTGCCAGGTTTATATTCCAAAATGATGTTGTATTGCTCCCTTTCCGGTAGATATCCAGCAACGCGGGGGCCTATTTTTCTGGGTTCTCGGTAGTAGCGAAGGTTGGCGTGATCGGTGAAGACTAGGACGGGTATAGTTGTTCCTTTGAGAAGATAAGACCAGCAGCGTAGTCCGCACATAACCCCTAAGAATTCCTGGTCATAGATAGGGTAGTTTTGTTCGGTTTGGGTGAATTTTTGGGAATGAAATCCAATTGGTCGTCTTGGTCCTGGTTTTTGGGTACCATCTGGTTTTGTTATGGGAGGGTCTCGTTGATATAGTATGGCACCTGTTCCAATTTGTGATGTGTCTGTTTCGAGTTCGAATTGTTGTTCTGGGTCTGGTCGAACAAGTACTGGTGCATGAGTGATCATGTTGATGAGTTTGTTTTGGGCTTCTTTTTGTTGAGGTCCCCATTTGAAAGGTATGTCTTTCCCAGTAAGTTTTGTAAGTGGTGCAGCGATGATGCTGAAGTTAGGGCAAAACATGCGATGATACCCAGAGACTCCTAGAAAGCCACGAACTTGTCGCTTGTCTTTTAGTTCCCGTGGGTAGTCTCTGAGTCCTGCGACTTTAGCTGGGTCAACTGTAGCTCCATCTTTTGATATCTGAACACCCAAGAAATCCATTTGCGGTTGCATAAAGACAGATTTCGATAATTTGAGGTGTAGGCCATGGCGTGCAAGGAGATCGAATAGGAAGTGGATAATGTCAACATGGAGGTCGAAGTCTTTGAGTAGGGTTCCTATTCTGCAATCATCCATGTAGTTCTGGAGGATGCGCCGTATTTCGAGTACACCTTTCTTCTCAAAGTGTTCGTATAACTCTTCGAGAATACCGTTCATGAAGCGTTGAAAACTTGCTGGTGAATTGCTCATACCAAAGAACATTACTTTTGGTTCAAATAGTCCTCGGCGAGTTTTGAAAGCAGCTTTCCATTGGTCCCCTTCGCGTATTCGGATATTGTTATAGCCCCAGCAGATGTCGAATTTACTGAATAATTCCATTCCCTGTAGGTTTTTGATACATTGTTTGAGATTGGGAAGTGGGGTGACATCTTTTCTGGTGACCGCATTGAGGGGGCGATAATCAATAATATATCGTTTCTCTTTAGAGTCCTTTTTAGGGACCATAAAAGTTGAAAAGCCGTATGGGGAGTCTGATGGTGTGATGTATCCTTTGGCCAAGTTTTCATTGATGAATTGGTCCTCTGCTTTTTGTTCATCCCTTGAAAGTGGATAAACTTTACAGTTGAAGCGGGTGGGTGAGGTATCCATTAGTACGATTTTATGGTCTCCTTCACCACGAGTTGGTGGAAATTTGTTTGCTTCTTCATCTGAAAATAATGCCGTATGACGTTTAAATCTTTCTGGGAGGGTAATTTCCTCCTTCCCATGTTCTGTTGCATACTTATGGGCCATTTCTACTGCGGTATGGGTGCGATTGACTTCCACTGGGCCTCCCTTTATTTCTAAAGGGGTTACTCCCAACCATGGAGTGCATCTGGTTTGTTGTGCTTTGAGGATAAGATCTTCGTTGATTGGTACTTTACTTTTGACCCATGTTTTTGCATGTTGGAGGGTTCCAAATAGTAAAGTTTCCATTTGGACTTTTGGGCCTAGGAGTGTTCCTTTTTCCCAATCAATTTCTGGTTTAAAGGTTTTAAACCATGGATATCCAAAAAGAAGTCGATCTCGTCCTAGATTGGTGACAAAGAATCTTTGTCGTTCCCTTTTGTTGCCTTTAGTAACAAGTAGGTCGCAAGCATGAGTGATTGTTCCATGACGGTTAAGAGTTCCATCAACATTGAATACTGGGCGGGGGTAGGGGAGTTTCTTCATTCCTAAGCGTAGTTTAATGATGGTTGTGTGATCGATAAAATTTTCAGTTGCCCCAGTATCAAGTAGGACTGTTTCTTCTGCCTTCCCTCGATAGTGTGAAAACGCGACTTTTATTTGCACAGAATTTGAGCGATTTACAAAAACACTATCGAGGCGGAATGCCCTAACTATGGCAGCTAGTTTTGGGCTTGAGGAAAATCCTTCGGCATAAGGGATTCGATGATGCTCAGCTTGGTATCTTCATCAAGCAAGCCCATATGGTCCTTCAAGAAACCAGAAATGTCATCTGGGGTCATATCGATGGGGTCTTGGTTCCTAACAGTAGGATTGTCGTTTTTAGTGGTTCTGCCACTTTTGGCACGGTCCGCTATTTTCTTGCGACAAACGCGAGCTTGGTGTCCTATGTTTTCGCAGTAAAAGCATTTGTTTTCGTTCATGAGTTGTTGCTTTTTGGCATCGGAATGTGTTTGTCCCATTCTATTGGCGTCGACATCCATGGCATATCCTCCTTGGGAGGTGGTGCGTGGTCCGGAAGTTCTGTTTCTTCCATACTGGTTGTTTTTCCCTTGGTTTGGCTTTAGTCCAAAGGCTCTGTATAATCCTTGTTTTTGTCGACCATATTGAGAGGCGGCTAGCCATTTCTGGTGGGACATTCTAGCCTGTTCTTCCCATTTTTTAAAAGTCCATGGGACTTCTGTGTTTGGGTTGAAATCAGGGGATTGTATAACCGCTCTAGTAAGTGGTTTGTTCATGGCACGTTTGAGGGTTTCAATAGTTCCCTTGTCATCTAGGGGAACTCCTGCTTCATGGGCAAGTTGCTTAAATTTAGCAAAGAAGTCGTCAAGGCTTTCTCCTTGCTTGAGTTTGCATAGTTTCTGATAGGCTTCTTCCCTTTGATTTTGATTGGTAAAGGCCAATTTGAATCTTTCCATGAAGCTGTCCCAGAGATCTTCGTCTGTTTCCTGGACTCCATCATTGATTGCTTCTTGGAGTTTGTGCATTTGTTCCTCCTTCCAGGCGTCTACTAGAGAACCGTCCATGTAGGTGAGGAGGGTGACGACTCTAGAAAAGGGTTTCTTCATGGTATCATTGTGTCGATTAATTGCTCTCCAGAGGTCAAAGTTATTGATAAACTTTCTGGTTGTGCTTCTGTCTCCGGTGAAGATGGGTGGTGGGTTCCCTTTAAGAGCACCGTTGGCAGGGCTAGTGACGACATTGATTTGTCATGCTTCTTGTTTGCTTTGTCCAGTAGCGATGTTAATTTCCTCTGTCATTGTGGTTCGGATAGATAGCTGGGCTTGAACAGTGGAGGCTGGGGTAGTGTCAAGGGGAATGGTAATGCCTTGTTGGACTGCTGTTTCGATTTGGGGAAGAATAGGAATTTGCTCTGTGAACGGATTGGTTCCTTGGAGGGTTGCGATGTGGTGAATCCCTCCTGCAAGTACTTCTTCGTGTGGTGATTGTTCGACAGCGGTGTGGAGTGTTGGGCTATGGTATTTTGGATTGATGTAGTGCGGGTGCTGAGGGTCTGTTTCTTTCCAATTACTGAGTTTTGAGGTATGAAGTACTCCTCCTTGGTTTGTGTACCACTGGTTATCTTTCCAGAGGATTTTTACCCAATAGTCTTTGTCTTCTACTTTGACGAATTCAACGGCTCCGTGTGTTTTCTTTGGGAGATCGACATAGTATCCGGTGTCTTTATGTCTGGCTCCGTAGTATTCGAAGTATGCTTCGCCTTTGACGTGTGCTGGGAGATCGTCTTGTTGTCTCCTGTGAACTCTTTTATTTTGTTCAAGAGTTCCGATAAGTACTACTGCCGCCAGGGTGTAACTGGTGTTGTCCTGTGTTTCAAGGACGTTCGGGGAAAGCCTGACTTATGTTAAGGTCTATTGAACCTTAAGGCACGACATGCGCAAAGGTGAAATGTGCAGCAGTGATGAAGTTATAAGGGTCGTAATTCCCTTAATAACCTGAAGTGCTTTGGAAAGTGATAAAGAGGAAAAGGTCGCTAAGACCAATGTCTGGGTGGAGATAAAGAGGAGAGGGAAGTAACTTCAAGGACTTGAAGATTACTTCAAAGAAAGAAATAATGGTTCAAGCAACAAGGACTGAGAACGCAATAGATTGCAAACTAAGTCAGGCTTAAGGCCCAACTCTAGGATATAAGTCCAGCTTATATACAAAAGGGCAGCTACCTGACTAAGCATACAAAAGTAGAGAACAATGGGGGTCACAGACAATAGGCATCACAGAACAATGGGGTCACGAACAATGGTGGTCACAGACTACCATAAGAGGGGAACAATAGGAAACATACGAAAAGAGGGAACAAT
>Ga0307510_10005563_pt1 | contig 15022 bp, 21 predicted proteins | sample 12_EM_MG_FD_207224 | JGI IMG/M metagenome (GOLD analysis project Ga0307510, IMG submission 207224) | Populus trichocarpa ectomycorrhiza microbial communities from riparian zone in the Pacific Northwest, United States - 12_EM | ecosystem: Host-associated > Plants > Roots > Unclassified | place...
GCGGCTCGGGTCTCCCGGTGATGAAGAACTTCACCATCGGGATCCGGTCGACGAGCCGAGCCAACACCGAGAGGATGGCAGACGACGGTTCCTCGTCCTTGCACTCGTCGAGAGCATCGATCACAATCACCGTCGAAACATCCGCAGACTCGAGTGGTTCAATTATCAGTTTCTCCATCTGCCCGTAGAGCGACTCGTGAACAATATCCGGGTCCAATCGAAGGAGGGGGACGAGAACCGACCGGAACTCCGGAAACATATACGCCAACTGGAAGGCGATGGTTGGGAAGATGAATTGCAGGTTGCTGCGGTCCTCGAAATCGCGCGAACAGAAGAATGACGCTCCGAGTTGCCCGTCAGCAAACATCCGCTCACTGACCGTCTGGGCGATCGTCGACTTCCCGGTCCCGGCGAGCCCATTCAGCCAGAAGACAGGAGATTGGTTGAAGTCGTTAGCCCACGACTCGATATCGTTCAGCACCGTCTCTCGTGTCCCTTTGAGACACCCGCGTCGACCACCGTGGCGATACCCCGCTCCTTGTGCCCGACGACAGCCCTTCAGTTCCGATAGGTCCGCTATGAGGAACAGATGAGTAGGGTTCGAGAGGAAGGACAGAAGGACCGAACCAGCATCCTAAAAGCCACGACCGATGTCAGATATGGTCTCGACGCATAGACCATGTGACTCACAATCAGCTTGCAGTTTTGGTTGTATATCGCTTGCTGCTGTGCTATCTGCCAGAACGTTCCAACTTCAGTTGCGCCCCAGTCGCATACGATTTGTCGCTACAAACCTGATAGTCAAGAAGGGCATCACGGATGTCTTCTGCGATTTCGGACACAGCCCGGATATCGTCTTGAGATTCATCGTAGCCCTCGACGTTGATGCGATTGTATAGCACGTTCCCAGTATCTCTGATGAGCCTCAGAGTGCTAGTAAAGAATGAGCGCGATGGTATGTTATAGTAGACTCAGAGCACCCACTCGAACAGCTTTTCCCGTTGCTCGTGCCAGGCTTCATCCCAAAGTCCGCCATCGTCGTCGCCCTGTAGGCACAGTCGATCCAGTCGTGCCATAGCGGAATCAAGCTTGTTCTTCAACGTCGCGGATTTCTGTCCAAGCGTCAGCGAATATCACGACAACCTCACTGATCTGCGCCACCTCGTGAAGCTTCAAGACTGTGTTGAGAGAAGACTTGATGGCAGAACCGACCGTCAGCGTAAAGACTAAAGACAGGGCGGAGGACCCTCACAGTGAGGATTGTGATCTGGTCATAGATCGCTTGCTGTTGCGAAACCTGCCCTGGGTGTAAGTCGTGTTCGATGCAACAAACCAATCCTCGCTCACTTGATAGCGGGTGATGGCATCCCGGAGTCTTTCGACGAGTTTCACCACCTCCCCAGAATCCCTCCTCTTATCTACGAACAGAGCAGCCTTGTCTATCAACCGAGGCGCCTTGGTTTTGTCCAGCAACGCCTGGGATTGCTTTTCGATCTCTTCCAACGTGCTGCGGGGGGCATTAACAGATGTGGCGAAGCGAGCGATCGACGAGCGTACTTGGTCAGTTCTTTACGTCGTTTGGTCTCTCCGGGGTCTCCGTCGATACTGGTCGTGGTAATGCTCTGTTTGAATCTGTCCAGCTGGGGTTTGAGGTCTCCGATCTTCTCCTTGAGATCTTCGAATTCCTGCGGGCGTCCGTGTCAGTTGTGTGCGGCGGCGACCAGCTGGACCGATACCTCGTAATGCTTTATGAGGGCGCACACTCCACCGAGGGCGGATTTTAGGGGAGCGAACCAATCGGATGACTCCTTCGCAATATCGAGGAGGATCTTCGCGCCATCGGCGACTCTCCGCCTCTTCACTGTGAGATTCGAACGGTCAAAGGGTTTACTCGACGACAGGCGCTGGATCAACTCACATCGATTCGGATCAGCGTTACTCCCAGAGGCCCCGGGGTTCGTCAAGCGTCGTTTTGGGAACATGATGTTGTCTGGAATGGTTCGCGGTGTGCAGATGTTGCCCGCAGTGCGAGGGCCACGGTAACTTGGTGCGAGTACTACGTGGCGGTATGTATGTAACGACTGAAGCGCTGAGATACTTGTGTCATGAGGACGATCCTCGCTCATCTCACCTGACCCTCAACATGTCATCCCTATACGTCGCCTCCCCCTCCCCCGACTGCTCTCGATAAAAGTTCGCGTCCTGGGATTCGATCGTGCTCCTACACGGCGGAGTTGGGTGTACATCATTGGCAACTCGCTTGCCGGGTGCACGAAGCTCTTGGATATGGACCATCTGTTACCCCCCCCCCCTGATATTGACGAATATACTCTATCTAGGACCTCAACCGCGGGTTGGTATTGGGCCGCTGCAGGCTCTCCGCAGTCGCATACTGTTGGGTCAGAACCGTCGCAATTCCTTCATTAACGAGGGCGATACCTAACGAGCAACACCCGCTGCCGACGCCTTGATATGTTCCACGAGTGAAGTCGAACCACTGGGTCTCTTCTCGTGGTTATAATGTTAGGGATGATGCATGATGCATGACGGTTCGATGTTTGACTAGCGCCTCGCCGCTGGAGAGTTTCTCAGGAGCATATAGGGTATAGGACGAACGGTTTCCCGGGTTGTTCGGTTGTGGTCTGTTATTTTTGGGTTCGACAAGTGACCTACAGGCAACCCTTTGGTTTTCCTCTCCCAAAATATGCCTACTTTCTGTTTACCACTTGGACTCCGTCTCATTCAAGTTTGGGTAGCAGCCATGTATTTCTTTCATATTGTGAAATCCGTGCCTGCGGGCTGAGAGGGTTTTTACGAGCCAACCGGATCGAATTGTACAGATTTGAGACTCAGACGGAGGCCCGCGAAAATCGCTCAGGCGTCCTCCCTGACCGATCCCCATCTACTCACTGCCGTCAAGAGTGGCACGGCGTCCCCCTCTCTGGTTAGCTCACGCTATGTATTCGGATCTCTCGTTCTCGGCCGGGTAGACTAGGTGGGAGCGTTGTACTCACGAATCCTACGTCTACCCGTTGTCCCGCGAATTCTACCTCACTGAAAAACCTCTGGGACCGTCTGTTGACCGTCTTTCGTCCCGACGTCGCTCTTACGTCTCGTCGTTAGACGTGCTCCGGGCCTAGCGCTTATCCTCGATCCTCTTAAATGTGATTTTTTAGCCTCTACACTCTGACCTCGGTCTCCTTCTCCCTACACGACTGTCTCAGGTACAACGTCTCCACTCAGTGCGAGTTTGTTCAGTCATCCATCAAGGTATCCTGGACCCCTTCCCCGAACAAAAACAGTCCCTGAACTCATCACACGCCACCTGCACTAAACCACATGAAGTTCCCACAGTCCTCCGTCACTACTGCCTATCTTCGCGGTGGCGCGGTTGCATACAGAGGTACGGGGAACTCCACCGTCATCTCCACCTACAACCTCCCCCCAGGAACGCACACATATTCTCATTATGTCTCGGAAGGACTCACCAGTGCCCAAATATGGACTCGCGGTGAATCTCTCCGATTCGCCACCGTGGAACGCCTCTGGAATGCCCAGATATTGAAATGACCTTTCAAAAGAGGAGGTTGACAAGCTGATTGCTCCGAGTCCTACGACCATTGAATCGCTCGAAGATTGGTTGGCCTACCACAGCATCGACCCTCATATCCTCCCTCTCGCTGGTGACTGGATGAGTATCACTATCCCAATCGGTAAAGTCGAGAAGATGCTAGACGTCAAATATCGCGTGTATGAGCAGGTTGATACGGGCGAGACCATCGTCCGAACAATCAGATATAGCCTCCCGAGCGTCTTGCACGAACACGTTTCCGTTATCGCACCTACTACATACCTTGGCACTATGCGTACTATGAAGTCCCACATCCTTATTCAAGGACCTGCCGATGACCAGGTTCCAGCGCTTCTGACTGGCGTTCCTGAAATCTGTGCTAGCGAGATCGAATTACGCGGATTCAAGCAGGTGGGTTTTTGAACTTTCGTTTTAATTTCACGACCGAGAAAGTCAACGGCGGAGGGGATGATCAAAGCATCCCCGGAGTCGAGGTACTACTCCGTTCTTCCTTTCTGTAGCCGTCGCATGTCTGGAGCTGTTTCTTTCGATGTAGACAAATATGGATATTCAATACACCGTCGGTCTGTCTTGGCCGACACCCAATGTTTACTCCTATGGGCATGTGCACGTGATCATCGGGTTTCCCCGCGCCGACTGACCAGCGATCCTCCCCCCCAATCCGGTACCGGGGGATCTCTGCCTTTTGTTCCCGATAACTTCACCCCAAGTACGTCTGCGGCCATGCCAAGTCCTTCACCGGTCACCTCTGACACTGTCCAACAGATAATACAAACGAACCGTATCTCGATTGGCTCCAATACATCTCCCTCCAACGGACGGTTCACCAGACCATCACGACTCCTTATGGAGACCACGAACAGACAGTTCCACGCGACTACGCCACCACCGTTTGCGAGCTCCTTGCTTAATTCGGTGTCCATGGAAGCAGTGTGTTGTTTAGCAGCGGTGATCTTGGGGTTGGAGGTGGGGATTGTCAGACGAGCGATGGAAGGAACGCGACGCACTTTCAACTGATATTCCCTGCTTCCTGTAAGCCTTCAATTTGCATCCAACTTGTGTTAGGTTGGAGGTTGACGCGTGACGCGCTTCTCAGGTCCCTTTTTTGCTGCCGTTGGAGGAACAACTGGCATCAAGCCCGAAACCGCCATCAACTCCACCGGAAGAGGATTCTCGAATTACTTCCCTCGGACTTCTTACCAGGACAAGGACGTCACCGCGTACATCAAAACCCGAACAGCACTTACGATGGACTCTACGAGTGCGGGCTCTGTCCCCTCGCATTTGACGAACCATCTCTAAAGGATGTGTTTGTTTATCATGCTACAGTGCTCAAGGCCGTGGATTCCCGGATGTTGCGGCTCGTGCCAACGGGTACAGAGCGGTCGTTGGGGGCAAGACTTATTACATCGGGGAACCAGCGCCAGCTCTCCGGTGCGTCATCTACAAGACCAATATGTTTCATGCATCCGGCTGACTTTATCCACCCCAATTTAGACCATGACCGGATTAATCTTGCTGCTGAACGACTACAGAATCTCGCACGGCCCTCTCTACTCGGGTTCCTCGATCCATTTTTGTATTCCAAGGGTGTGGCAGGTTTGGTCGATATTGTTGTACGTGTTTCCTCCCCAGTGTAGAGACATCGAGCTTTGTGTTCACGTGGTTGGCTCTGCCGGGTTACAGGACGGGGCGAACCCTGTGTTGTGGTGCTGGTGTTTCAACGCGACTGTTGGGTGGGATCCGGTGAGTACATGTTCCACTGTCTCTCTCTACCAGATTCTCGTGTTGATGCCGTTGCGGGGGTAGCCTACTGGTTTGGGAACGTTAAACTTTGGGAAATTACAGTCGCTCGTTGTAGTGGAATTGTTCGAACGTCCCGTGATGTGGCCGCTATCACGACCTTCGAGCCACGTGCGGCGACTGTGGTGTGGGGATGGAAGATGGACCCTTTTCGGGATGCTCATTGGGTGTAGGTGGGCTCCTCCACCAACGGAACAACGTCGGAGAGAACAGGAAGTGTAAGTGTCACGGCAGTTTATATCACTGGGTGACTGTTTGTGAGACTAGAGAGATATATACCCGTCACTGGTCACTGTAGGGTCCCTTACCCGAGATTTATCTGAGGCTTTACGCATGGTATCCACCGATGAAATGGAAACATCAGATATCGGGGTGGCGCCAGCACTTGGTGGAGCCGAAGTAGGCTGGATCGCAGGGCTGATTTCGAACGAAGCGGCTGTCGCGTTGCAATTTCGGATGCTCGGTTTGGGGACTCCTCGATCAAGCAACGGCCGGGGTCCTGACGATTCCCTCAAAAGGCATATCTGTCCAGACCCGTGTGCGTACAGCGGTTCACGGTGCATCCTTACGGACAAAGTCACCCGATGATCCAAATCACTACAAACGGCTTGGGGTCCCAGAAAATTTTAGAGGCGGCCGAACCGTGTCGTGGAGGAAGGATCTTTTTCAAATTTTTTTCGGTACGAGCAAATCGGCATCGATTGGTGGTTGGTTTCCAGGCGGTCTATTCTTGACCTTCGCATCCACAACGCTATCCATTCGCCGTTTCTCTGCATTCCGAGCCTTTGGGGTTACCAGTTCTCGATCTATGTTTGGGTGTGGGGCGGCGAGTTTCCTAGTGAGAGATACCGCGACCGAGAGAATAATCAGGGGATGAAGAGTCCGATGCCATCAGGCTGGAGCCCTTCCGGTGGTTGAGTCCACGAGTATGGGAAGACAGTGGCAATAGCCAACGGCAGGTGGAGTGCAATCAAATCAGTCGGGGTTTGGTTCGAAGGGTCCTCCGTGCATCTGATTTTTTCAGCTGAAGAATGGGTTTGGACTATGAAGAGACTCAGCTCTGCAGAGTTTGGCCGTGTACAGCTCGGGTTCTGCCCACGGTCGAACCTGCCCGTCATTCTGCTGTCCATAGTGGCCAATCGCCTCGGGGTATCGGCGGCCGTCTTCGCCATTCTCACGTATGTGGACAAGTTTCTCCCGCTTGCCCCCGCTCTCATGGTCCTGACAATGTTCTTCGCGTTGCGCGTGTGTTTGTGACGATTAAAGAAGTGCACAGAAAGGTTCCGCGAGCTGCATGAAGGCTTCAAGAACCCTCCCAGGATGGTACTCCGCGCCATGTCACTACCCGTCCCACTGCAGATTCCCCGGAGTCCATTAGCCACCGCCGAAACGATCTCACGGCTCGAGTCCTTCTCCAAGTTGGACTCTTGTGTGAATGGCACTCCATTCACAGGAGTCGACGGAGACAACAGACGTTACTGAATTTGTCTCGCGAGGATGCCGGGCGTTACCTCCACAGGTGACAACTTTAACAGTGACGAATGGGGGTTCAATCACCCCGAGCAAGAACGTTCCTACCCCCGCAACCCCTTTACCTGCGCTACCTTCCCCAAACGAAGTCCCTACCACCGTGACAAATCTCCCCGGTGAGCCGAGGGCGGGGGAAGGTTTCGTGAAGAAACCGAAGCCCGGCGGAAAGATCGCAGCAAGTCGCAACGAAGCCTTTCCCTGTTGGTGAACGGGAAACGGGATCAGAAGAGGGTCACCTGGCGGTGTAATCCGATGATCAGTCGCGCATGGATGTGTGTTTTACGGAGCAAATTCAATACGACAATGTCACTCATAGAAAGCGGATCTTTTGGAATGTGAGAAACTCCTTGTGCCCCAGCTGTGGCTCGAACTACCATCGACGTTCCCCCAGTGCAAGCTGGGAGAGTCGGGTGGAGGGCACATTAATTATCCAACCACCGCCCATCTCGTCGGAGTGGGTTACCGGGACCCCCGCTGTCCGTGTTGGAAGCGGTATTTGGGAAACCGTTGTTCAGAGGGATCGGTCACTCGACATGATTTCCCGTGGTGTTACTCAAGTACTAAACAATAAACGTGGTGACACTGTCGTACGATACAACTCCGAGACAAACAAGGTGGTTCGACCTAAGGGGAACACAATCAAATGAGACCGTGATACTGAGAGGGCACGAGAGGTCAGTGGTCACTATAAACTGCGTTTCGAAGATGAAGGGACTCCAACTAGAACTTGATGACAACGGGCCTGCCTCCTAAACAGCTGAACTGTGTTGTAACATCGTGACGCCAATCCTTAAGATTCCAATCCACCCTCCACTCGGCTGGCACCCACAACCGGTGTCTCCCTTCGGAATCCTTTACCCACCCCTCTCGCAACGTGGCTTGTGAAGTTTTCCAGCTGTCTCCGGGGAGGATATCGCACTGGCGTGAATTGTGGAAGTCGAGATAGTCCTGACCGTGATGTAAGGAGTCGAAGGTAGACTTGACGCGGGGAAAATCCAGAGGTGTCCGGGTGGAATCGAGAATCTCCCCGGTTTCTGTATGGTAGGTGTGTTTGGCATATCCAGGAAACGTGATGGACCCGACTTGACCTTTAACCTGGAACTCCCACCGAGGGTCCCGAGCCGAACTCGGTTTCGACACGGCCCAAATACTATCGCCGCGGCCAACCCTCTTGTCTCCAATAACACCATCCACCACCCCGTCTTCTGTGAGTAACCAAGCTATGAGCTGCCCGGAGCCTGCTACCAAGAGGACATTGCCAGTGATGACCAATCCCTCTATCTCCACATCCGTGTCAATGAACTGGGGGGGGGGGTTGTGCAAGGAGGTCGGCGATTGCGATAGTGTTCTCCAGGTCATGGGCAGTTGCGATGTGAGTCCAAGAGCGGGAAATTCCCACGTGTTGCCGGCGATGAGTCCCGGAAGAAGTGGGGGGTTCATGTAAACGCCACACCTGGAGAATACCATTGACACAACCCAGGATTGATGACGGGGTTGGCGAGAATTGAAGAAGCGAAATTAAGTGATGACACTCGAATTTCCCCAACAGGACGTAACGACCGGAATCATATTCCCAAACGTATATTGCGATCTGGTCGCGAGCTGCAAAGCGACTCCCATCCGAAGAGAAACAGTGGGTAAAGAACCGTTGTGGTTCATGTAATAAGCACTCTAAGCTTTGTATGTCCAAGATGCGAAGTCTATTGCGATCCGAAATGGAAATACGATGAGTGGTATGGGAGAAGGACTTGATTTCGGCTTTGTCCATTTGGGGGAAAGTGAATGATCGGATCTTGGTGAGAGTGGATCCAACTTTGAAGATGCTGATGGTGTGACCGGCATGCTCGAACCGCTCCTTCGCCATAACCCAGAAGGATTCGCCGTCTGTCCAGAGGTGTGGGTAGTCATGTGTCAAGAGTGTGCCGGAGGATAACGTTGTACCCGAGGTATCATACACGTCCACAGTGAAGACCCCCGAATCTTCCCGGTTGATAGCACAAACCGTCCGTCCGTCCAACGACCACACTAGGCAGATACTGTCGGTGCTATGTTCGGTTTCATTGGCCACTCCACCTGTCTGGATATCCCAGATTATGATGGCAGTATTGGAGGAGCAGGCAATGGAACGCCCATCTGGCGAATAGGCAAGTGGACCCGCGAGATTAGGGATGGTTTCAGTGGGGTGGAGGGCGGTAATTAGTTCTGCAGTGAGTTGATTCCGGATCTCCACAGTATTCCACATCCTAGCAGCAACAAATCGACCACACGGTGACCAAATGCAGGATTCATCGTAGTAGTCCTTGCCAGAAATGCCAATGGTCTGGGTCCATGAATCCGGGGTTCCGGTCACAATTTTCGGTAAGCGAGTGGCGCGCTGGTGGTAATACAGCTTTCGGATAACCGACGATATAGGGCATAGTTCCAGCGCGGAATGATAAATGTGGATGGCGGAGACATCGATGACCTCGAAAAACTTGGTCACGAATTGAAAAAAGTCTTTGGAAATGTCGAGAAGATGCTCGTCTTTGGCAACCTGATTCATAAAGTGTCATCGGAGACTGATGGCACAGAGAAGGAAAAAAACAAACCTCCTGCAACCAGACCGTCAGTTTTTCGAGCCCAGCAACTACTCCTCCGACAGCCCCGATGGCACTAACCACCTCCAACCAAGCCAGGAATTTATGCTCCAGGAAAGTGCGTAGATAGGAGACAACGTCGGCGACACATTCCTCAGTGCTGGTAAGGTGGTTGTGCCAGGACAGGCAGGCATACCGCAGGGTGACGTTGATCCGATCATCGATTTTCGTCTCGAGATCCTTGACCTCCGAGTTCAAGGCATAATCGGGGAGCGATAGAAGGTTCTGTTCCAACTCGTCATTCATTATCTTCAGGCAGTTCGTGATAAGCTTGAGGTGTAGATTTCCGGGTGAGATGTAGAATCTTGGGTTGGTGCAGCGGGATGGATCGGTGATGAAGTCGGGGAATGATTTGTGGAAGGGTTTCACAGGTCGATGGACGTCCTCACCGGTGGCAAGCAGCGATTGAACTAAGTTGAGGAGCAATTCAACCTCCCTAGGATCCAAACGAACCAGTTTGGCGATCGCAAATGATGGAAGGGGGTTTACAACTAGCACGACGGCACCGAGGATAGACCTGACCCTAGAATACACCTCCGGGTCCTTCTTGCTGAACGCCATCTGGAGGATTGATGTATATAGGGAATCGAGGGTTGTATTGGGGTTGAGCCACGCCCCCCCCTCTGGAGCTGTAGATGCTGGAAGGTTTACAATGACGTCCAACTGGTGGTCGGGGAGATGGGTGTTGCTCCCCAGAAACTTGACAGTTGCAGCAGCATAGACGAACAGTCCAGCCGCTCTACTGCCCAATAGGTTGATGTGTTCATCACTCGGCCACCCCTGTAACTGGTGCCGCTGTGCAATTTCGGAAAGCTCGTGTTTCAAGAATAGCCGGATGTCACTGTTGATCAGAGGGGGATGAAGATTGTGTAAAGCGAAGACTGTTGTTGATTCCACGAGTATGGGAAGACGAAACCCGGTCTTGATCCGCGGCTCGGGTCTCCCGGTGATGAAGAACTTCACCATCGGGATCCGGTCGACGAGCCGAGCCAACACCGAGAGAATCGCAGACGACGGTTCCTCGTCCTTGCACTCGTCGAGAGCATCGATCACAATGACCGTCGAAACATCCGCAGACTCGAGTGGTTCAATTATCAGTTTCTCCATCTGCCCGTAGAGCGACTCGTGAACAACATCCGGGTCCAATCGAAGGAGAGGGACGAGGACCGACCGGAACTCCGGAAACCTATACGCCAACTGGAAGGCGATGGTAGGGAAGATGAATTGCAGGTTGCTACGGTCCTCGAAATCGCGCGAACAGAAGAATGACGCTCCGAGTTGTCCGTCAGCAAACATCCGCTCGCTGACCGTCTGGGCGATCGTGGTCTTGCCCGTCCCGGCGAGCCCGTTCAACCAGAAGACAGGAGATTGGTTGAAGTCGTTAGCCCATGACTCGATTTCGTTCAGCACCGTCTCTCGTGTCCCTTTGAGACACCCGCGTCGACCACCATGGCGATACCCCGCTCCTTGCGCCCGACGGCAGGCCTTCAGCTCCGATAGGTCCGCTATGAGGAACAGATGAGTAGGGTTCGAGAGGACGGACAGAAGGACCGGACCGGTATCCTAAAAGCCATGATCGATGTCAGATATGGTCTCGACGCATAAGCCATGCGACTCACAATCAGCTTGCAGTTTTGATTGTATATCACTTGCTGCTGCGCCATCTGCCAGAACGTTCCAATTTCAGTTGCACCCCAGTCGCATACGGCTTGTCACTACAAACCTGATAGTCAAGAATGGCATCACGGATGTCTCCCACGATTTCGGACACAGCCTGGATATCATCTTGAGATTCCTCGTAGCCCTCGACGTTGATGCGATTGTATAGCACGTTCCCAGTATCTCTGATGAGCCTCAGAGTGCTAGTAAAGAATGAGCGAGATGGTAGGTTATACTAGACTCAGAGCACCCACTCGAAGAGCTTTGCCCGTTGCTCGCGCCAGGTCTCATCCCAAAGTCCGTCGTCGTCGTTGCCGTCGCCCTGTAGGTACAGTTGATCCAGTCGTGCCATAGCGGAATCCAGCTTGCTCTTCAACCCCGTGGGCTTCTGTCCAACTGTCAGCGAATGTTACAACAAGCTCACTGATCTGCACAACCTCGTGAAGCCTCAAGACCGTGTTAAGCAAAGACTTGATGGCAGAACCGACCGTCAGCGTAAAGACTAAAGAAAGGGCGGAGGACTCTCACGGTGAGATTTTTGATTTGGTCATAGATCGCTTGCTGTTGTGAAACCTGCCCAGGGGTGTAAGCCACATTCGACGCAACAAATTAATCCTCGCTTACTTGATAGTGGCTGATGGCTTCCCGGAGTCGTTCGATGAGTCTCACCACCTCCCCAGAATCCCTCCTCTTATCTACGAACAGAGCTGCCTTGTTTTTGTCCAGCAACTCCTGGGATCGCTTCTCGATCTCTTCCAACACGCTGCGGGGGCCGTTGACAGATGTGGCGAAGCAAACAATCGACGAACGTACCTGGTCAGCTCTTTGCGTCGTTCCGTCTCCCCGGGGTCTCCGTCGATACTGGTTGTAGTAACGCTCTGTTTGAATCTGTCCAGCTGGGGTCCGAGCTCTCTGATCTTCTCCTTGAGATCTTCGAATTCCTGCGAACTTCCGTGTCAGTTGTGTGTAGCGGCGGCCAGCTGGACCGATACCTCGTAATGCTTGATGAGCGCGTTCACTCCACCGAGGGCGGATTTGAGGGGAGGGAACCAATCGGAGGACTCTTTCGCAATATCGAGGAGGATCTTCGCGCCATCGAAGACTCTCCGCTTCTTTACTGTGAGGTTCAAACGGTCAAAGAGTTTACTCGACGGAAAGCGTTGAATCAGCTCACATCGATTCGGATTAGCGTTGCTCCCAGCGGTCCCGGGGTTCGTTGAACGTTGGTTTCGAAACATGGTGTTGTCTGGAACGGTTCGTGGTGGGTAGATGTTGTCCGCAGTGCGAGGGCCACGACACCTCGGTGCGGATACTGAGTGGTGATATGTATGTAACGACTGAAGCGCCGAGATACTTCTCGGTGGAGTCATAAGGACGATCTTCGCCTGTCTCATCTGACCCTTGACGTACGATTTCTACTTGAATCATTGCCCCCCTACGCCTCCACAATGTTACGGCCTTCTCGACCCCTCCCCCGACTGCTCTCGATAAAAGTTTGCGTCCTGGGATTCCATTGTGCCTCCGCACGACAGGGTTGAACGCACACCATTGGCAGCCCCGCTCCCCGGTACACAAAGCTTCTGGATATGGATCATTTGTTACCCCCCTCGATATTGACGAATATACTCTATTTAGGACCTCAATCGTGGGTTGGCATTGGGCTGCTGTAGGCGCTCCATAGTCGCAATGTGGTACTGTTGGGTCAGAACCGTCGCAATTCCTTCATCAAAGAGGGCGATACCTAACAAGCAACACCCGCCGCCGACGCCCTGATATGTTCCACGAGTGAAGTCAAGCCACTGGGTCTCTTCTCGTGGCTACAATGTTAGGGATGATGCATGATGGTTCGATATTTGACTAACGCCTCGCCACTGGAGAGTTTCTAAGGAGCATGTAGGGTATAGGACGAACTGTTTCTTGGGTTATTCGGTCGTGGTCTGTTATTTTTGGGTTCGACAAGTGACCTGCAGGCAACGCTTTGGTTTTCCTCTCCCGAAATATGTCTACTTTCTGTTTACCGTTTGGACTCCGCCTCATTCAAGTTTGGGTAGCAGCCATGTATTCCTTCGTTCATATTGCGAAATCCGTGCCTGCGGGCTGAGAGGGTTTTTACGAGCCAATCGGATCGAATTATGTAGATTTAAGACTCAGACGGAGGCCCGCGAAAATCGCTCAGGTGTCCTCCCCGACCGATCCCCATCTACTCACTGCCGTCAAGAGTGGCACGGCGTCCCACTCTCTGGTTAGCTCGCGCTATGTATTCGGATCTCTCGTCCTCGGCTGGATAGACTAGGTGGGAGCGTTGTGCTCACGAATCCTACGTCTACCCGTTGTCCCGCGAATTCTACCTCACTGAAAAACCTCTGGGACCGTCTGTTGACCGTCTTTCGTCCCGATATCGCTCTCACGTCCCGTCGTTAGACGTGCCCCGGGCTTAGCGCTTATCCTCGATCCTCCTAAGTGTGATTTTCTGGCCTCTACACCCTGACCTCGGTCTCCTTCTCCCTACACGACTGCCTCAAGTACAACCTCTCCACTCGGTGCAAGTTTGTTCAATCATCCACCAAGGTATCCTGGACCCCTTCCCCGAACAAAAACAGTCCCTGAACTCATCACACGCCACCTGCACTAAACCACATGAAGTTCCCACAGTCCTCCATCACTACTGCCTATCTTCGCGGTGGCGACCACGATGTCTTTTCTGGCGTCCACTTCCCTGCTATGTCTCTTTCCATCATTGGCGCTCGCCCAACATGACTGCGGGGGGATGGGACGGGCGGGACGGAGGGTGGAACCGTGAAAATGTACCTTCATTTCACTCCAGGAGATAGTGTCCTCTTTGGACCGTGGATCCCGAACATAGATCGGGCGCCATTGCGGGGGTACCTCACTGGTCTGGGAACGTTAGACGGATACAGTCGCTTGGGCTGTAGGGAATCGTTCGGACATTCTATGATGACGGTCGCCATCACGGCCTACGTCGAGCCATGTGTAATAACTGTGTGGAGGGTGGTAAGCGGACGGGGCCCGTTAGGTGTAGATACGCTCCTCGCCAATGGAACAACGTAGGAGAGCTAGAGATGTGAGCGTTGCGGCACTTTGTATCACTGGGTGGCTGTCCGTGAGACTAGAAATATATAGCAGTACCTGTCACAGCGCGGCCGCACGGATCCATTACCCGAGATCTATTCCTTGATATCCAAGGCTTCACGGAGTAGCTTTTGGATCGTACTCCCTCCCATCCCCGGTGTCGGCTGGTTTTTGAGCGAAACGTACAGCTGTCGCGTTGGGATTCCGGATGCGCGGTTTTGGAGATCAATCCATCATACCCTCGACCCCGGATGCAACGTTCGGGGTCCTGACGGTTCCCTCGAACGGATCCGTCTAGGCTTGTGTGTACGTACAGTGGCACACGGTGTATTTTTACGGACAGAGGTCACCCGGTGATCCAAACTGCTGTAAGCGGCTTAGAGTTGGAATTTCAGAAAATTTGAGAGGCGGCCGAATGGCGTCGTGGAGGGAAAATTTTTTTCTCCAAAGTTTGTTCGATCCAAACAAACCGGCAAGGATTGGGTGGCTGGTTCCCAGGCGGTCTATTCTTGACCTTCACGTCCACAACGTTTGTCTCTCCGTCGTCGCTCTACACTCCAAGCCTTTGGGGGGGTACCAGTTGTCGGTCTACGTTCGAGCGCGGAGCGGCTTTTCCAGCGAGAGATACCGCGACCGGAGGTCATCCGTAGATCTGCTTCGATCCGCTCGATTACAAGAACCCCACCGCACTCAATCTAGGATCGATTGTCTA
>Ga0307510_10005564_pt1 | contig 15021 bp, 3 predicted proteins | sample 12_EM_MG_FD_207224 | JGI IMG/M metagenome (GOLD analysis project Ga0307510, IMG submission 207224) | Populus trichocarpa ectomycorrhiza microbial communities from riparian zone in the Pacific Northwest, United States - 12_EM | ecosystem: Host-associated > Plants > Roots > Unclassified | place...
TCATCTTTAAGAACCATAGCATTTCGTGATTCATTGGTAAATAGATTTTGATTCTCTATCAACCAATAATGTGGGACCATTAACATGGTTAAAGCTAAACTGTTTGAAGTCCAGACAGAGCAGGTTTTTAGCTGCAATATGGTTTACATGGTTTGCTTCAATCTCATCTAACTAATCTCTTAAAATACATAACCATGCATGATTTTTGCTAATATAATGTAGCAGAGGATAGAATCTACTTGACAAATCTATGCATAATTCTATCAGTAACTAATATTGCCACAGGTTATTAAAACTGCTGCCATACATGATATTCTATATTAACTTTCACAAACAGATTCCAGGCTCTCAAGAAGTTGCTAATTCTCCGGTGGATAGGATTCCAAAAACAAAGGATGGCTTAATTGATTGGTCACAAGTGAGTTGAGCATGCCTTTTCTCACTATTATGCTCTAAAGTAGACCTGAATATAGTATGTCCCTCCCTCCTTTCCTCTTTCTGCCAGAAAAAAGGTTTCATAAGGAGCAAAGTTCATCTTTTTAGCCATCTGAAAATTGTATGTCCTTGGCAAACCTTTATGTTAGACCAGTATTGAAAATAAGAAACTTGTAAGTGCTGGCCCCAGAACTATGCTCCCCCACCCTAAACTGAGCTTATTTCTGCTTTAATTTGAAAACAGGCTAGGCAAGATGACTGTAGTGTTATTGAACTCCATTGATGTAATTTTCATTGCCTTCATTCTTTCTCAGGACTTTTTTGGCAAACCAGCTTTTCTGACAGTCTCTGGCCAGCTCAATGCTGAAACATATGCCACTGCTCTTTCAGATGTATATATTTCATTTATGCTTTCTTCAGTATTTTAATGTCAGATAGTAAAGAAAAACTATCTGAACCTTTTCTTATCGTACAATTTTTCTCATCTTTTAGGTGTATACATTTGGTCCCACATTTCGAGCTGAAAATTCTAATACTTCAAGGCATTTAGCTGAATTTTGGGTTAGTTTGTTTATAAGAGTGGTTCTTCCAGATCATGCACTATCCAAGTTTCTTATAATTTTTATGTTTCTTTATTTAAGATGATTGAACCAGAACTTGCATTTGCTGATCTGACTGACGACATGGCCTGTGCCACTGCCTATCTCCAGTATGTAGTATGTTGCTTTTCACATCTTCTCTATTGTTAATTTAACACATATGGCTAAAGGAAAGCTTGCATAGGCACTAACACACACAAACTTGCATATTTTTCTCATCGAATAATTGACTGACAAAATTTTTATGTGGAAGGTGAAACATATACTTGAAAACTGCAAGGAAGACATGGAATTTTTCAATACTTGGATTGAGAAGGGAATCATTGATCGATTGACTGTATGAGCTCTCTAGTGTAACCTATTTTTGTTCAAACTTTCTGTCATGTGCTTCATACCTTCCACTTATGTTGTTTCATGACGCTGTTCTAGATTTGTTGTTTTGGCTCTGGATGTATTTTCCATATTTTTCTGACACAGTTCTCTTTGTTTTAATCTACAGGATGTGGCTGAGAAAGACTTTGTTCAGTTGACTTATACTGATGCAGTTGAACTTCTTCTGAAAGCAAAAAAGAAGTTTGAATTCCCGGTACTACATACTAGCCCCAATATTAAGACTTCTCAGATGACTATTGCTAGCTGTTGCTACCAACTGTTGCTTGGACTTGGTAGAAACTATATTTCTCTTAAATTTCTTTCTTTCCTGATTAAGTGCCAGAAATAGTTATACTCGTAGTACCTTAAAGTGATGCATATATGTTGATTATCCCTTTGAATTTCCTCTTGATCTTGGTTTCTAATAAGAGCCACTATTATCAGTCTCTGTTTCATCCGAGTGATGACAGGATCACTTATTGAAGCCTGGACTCATTACAGTAATGAAATGTTGTCTGAATTGGGAAAATGGCAGGCATCATAGTCTTTTTTTTTTATTGATTAAAACAGGAAGACCTGCGATTCAAGCCAATCGAAGTTGTAGATTAACTGTCTAAAACTTTCACAATGAATTATTGATTTGATCTGTCTATGGTTGGAACTGCTTTAGTAATCTGTTAAGCAAAATTACAGTTCCTTAAATGATAAATGAAAATTATACAGAGTATTTTGTTGCCTAATAAAGATCCCCTGCAATTTCTAGGTGGAATGGGGGTGTGATTTGCAAAGCGAGCATGAGCGTTATATAACTGAAGAGGCATTTGGTGGGTGCCCCGTCATAATCAGAGATTATCCAAAGGTATGCAACCTGGTCTATATTCTTTCACTTTTCTAAAATAACTACAAAAACACATTGGAGTGTATATTGTTCTTAGAATTAATGTTCGTGTCATGTGGCTCTTCGATCTAAAACTGTCAGGACATCAAAGCATTTTATATGCGGCAAAATGATGATGGGAAAACTGTTGCTGCTATGGACATGCTGGTTCCTCGGGTAAATCTCCATTTCCTTATTCCATTTTAACTTGTTTTTTGATTGTCAAGTAACTATTGCTTGTAATATTCTAAAGCATTTATGGACCTGTTCCCAGTGGAATAGATTATGAAGAGCAAGAAGCCATCATGATTTATTTCACATTGCGTCCTTGTTACTTGTTTGGGATGTGAAAATGAAATATTTATTCCTAATCCTGGAAAAACCAGAGAAGTAGCAAGGGGTAGGGAGTTTAAGAAATGTTGCCTTGGTAGAATTTATCATGTAATAAATTGTTTATTTGCCAGGTTGGTGAACTTATTGGTGGAAGCCAAAGAGAGGAACGGCTTGAATATCTAGAAGACCGTTTAGATGAGTTAAAGTTGAACAAGGAGAGCTTCTGGTGGTATCTTGATTTGCGACGTTATGGTTCAGGTTAGAAATCTCACTTCTTGAAGCTAACATTTTCTCTTAAGTTGCGGAGGCTTGAGCGTTGAGGTTTGATGATAGTTTCTAGATTGAATTCAGTGGTGCAAAGAATGCGTACTGCATACAATTTGGAGTTTTCAGGAGAGCTTGGGAATTTGCTTCCATTTTTTTCATTTGATTGCCTTGATATCTCTCAATAGCTTAAAATCTGTTACTGCACGCATTGTTGTGATCTCTTGTGTTTGTGTATGGCCAGTTCCGCATGCGGGTTTCGGACTTGGTTTTGAGAGGCTCGTGCAATTTGCTACTGGATTAGAAAATATAAGAGATGCAATTCCTTTCCCCCGGGTACCTGGTTCTGCGGAATTTTAATGGCGTTATCGTCGGATTCGATTTTTCTTCCTCCCTCCTGTTTCTCTTCTGCGTGCTTGGTATTTCAAATCTGCTGCTCTTGTTTTCTCCTCGTATACCAATTTTGTCTTTATAGTTCCAAAACTTCTGTTCAGCTCGATGGTTAATATTCCATGAACATTGTATGGAGTGATTAAACCAATTGTACATTCATTTATCACCGAGTTGCAATCTGTCTTCAAGAATTTCCAGCATGATATCTACTGTATGAGAGTCTTGGATCGTCTATCCTATCGATGAGTGCTTTAACATGTAGCTTGCTAGAATATTTCCTGCCAACGTTGATAATTGCTTGATGAACAAACAGGTGGAGGAGCAAATTTAATGAACAAATCGTGATGAATCATACAATGGTTATGGCTGAATGAGAAGCCAGTAAGAACCTAAAACAGATGGACTGCCATCTCATGTTCGGAGCAGTATTGCTATACTTGCCCGCCCTAGCCTGGACTTGGTATTAAAGTTTACCGAGTATTGAGTGGATTGAAACCTAGTTGGTTTCTAACCTTTTATAGAAGATTGAAACCTAGTTTTTCTTTTTAAATAAATATTAAAATGTTATTTTGATATTGAAATTTGCCCAATTCAGTTATTTAGGAGTTTGAAGTTTGGTTTATAAATGTAACTTTTAAATCAAATTAATGAATCAATCATTGACTAAATACTTGGAGAGGAGAAAGCAAAAACCGCTGAATAATTTTATTTGGCAAGACCTCGCAGCAAGTCTTTTTCATCAAAATACATTGAAGAGGGAAAAAAGGTGAGATTTTGAGATTGAAGCCGCTCTTCAATTGAATAGCAAGCAACCTAAACCGGAGAACCAAGACCTAAAAAAAGCAAAGAGGGAAGATCGAAGGACTGCAGAGCAAATTAAAAAAAAAAAAAAAAAAGGTCTACTTTGATGCGTTCAGCAATTTGTGGACCTCGGACGGGGTAGGGAGGGCAGGGATTGCGCCCTTTTTGGTGGTTGTGATTGCTCCACATGCATTTGCAAATCTTAGTACCTCTCTCAACTTCTGTTCATCCTGCAAATAAAAGTTCCATCTATAATATTAGAGATATTAATCCAAGAACTCGGTTTACAGGTAGTAGTTTTGAGAAAATAACTCTAGCATAAAAAAGTTTATGAAAAATAACACAATCAGCGAAAAACCGCAATTCCCAAATATTCCCAACTGCGTTTTTTCCTTGTTTTTGCTATTTTTCAAATTCTTGTGTTTTGTTGTCAAATATTTTTTTAAAACTGCGTTTATTTCCAAAAAAAAATAATTCCCAAAAAATAGTTTTCATTACCAGCTTCAGGATCTAATTATAGAGACGGTTTATTATAGAATTTACCTCCAGTACAGATTGGTCATCAACAATCTTGCAAAGGAGTGCTCCGATGAATGAGTCACCAGCACCTGTGGTATCAATAGTCTCGACATGGAAAGCCTCAACAGTTCCATGGAAATCCTGTATTCCAACAAACCAATTGAGAATAATTCAGTATTAGGCAAATCAAGACCATTTATGATCAAATAGGATCCTTTTCATTCACCTAACATTAGGGTTTCACATGTTACAACTATTTGTGGTACAAAGCTTGAGTACCCTGAGGCATTAGGTAAGACACAAGCCCTATTCTTGGTGCACCGGTGTCTTCAGTAGTTGGGGTGTAAGAAAACAACTTTAGTGTTGGTGATCAAGGAATACACAGCATGCCAGCAAAATTGTATATACGCATGCAGTTCTATGATACCAGGAAAGACGTAGCCCTAGCTTTTGGTTTATGGGTTGTTGGGAGATACAGCAACAGCTAGTTTGGTGCAGAGATAACACAGTAAGCATTGACTTTTCAGAAGCCCCCTAAAAAGAAGTTTGCTTTATGATAAACTTAAAAGAATTTCCAATCTTGTAACCCCAACAAAAACAAGAACGAGTTTCCGATCTAATTGAGTCGATAAGAAAATTTTTGCAAGCCATAAATAACCAACTCAAGTATTTGCCCTGTTCAATTTGTACAAAAGAAACCATATTTCCAGAAAATGTTTCATCTCCATAATCAATGAATCCAGATCATGATATTAACAGCTTGAAATTCATCATCCAAAACACCGTGGTCACATCATTCTATAATGATATAATCTATCATATATACAACAGCTTTCATCTCCCAGGCAAGCAATCAAGTTTATGTTAATAATTTAGGCTTAACTGTGACCTAAATGGCCACACTCCTATATGCTTAGGGTTTAAATAAATGCACGCCGAAACTCACTTTCAACATGCAGAGAGGGACAGGCACCCGCCCACCACCGTATATAATAAACAAGGCAACTACATCCATTGTGCTGGTTGGGGCTTTTGACTAAAATAATGACAACACGCACAAATTGGCATGCGTGGTATCTGAGCTTAGCCAATAGATGTGTCCGCGTTAAAGCATTTCTTTATCAATTCCATGGCATGCTCATTTGACCACTGTTAAATTCCAAACATGATTCATGCTGTTGATTACATCATAGACACAAAAGCTTTGATCATAATTTCAAGATTAACACTTTACACCTAGACTAGGGAACAAAACAACTCATCGTGAAAAGAATTACTGAGGGCTGCCTCATGGGATAGATTAAAGGTCAAGGATCAAACTTCTTCACCTTTCCTCGTTCTTTCTAATTAAATAGCAAGTCATTTCATAAAATCCCAAAAGATTCAAACTCCTTATTAAACAAATCAGGTTTGGTTCCGTAATTAAAGAAAACAAGGTCCCACATCAGAGAAAATCATGGCAGATCCAACACCCCACTAGCAAGTAGCATTATAGACAGTCATTAAATTCATCACCTACCCTTATGCCAGCTAAAAGTCAAAATTTTGTAATAGACAACATTGCTTACACCTAACATCAAAAAATTAGAAGAAACAAAATACTGAAAGACTGAACTGTAATTACTCACCTTGGTGTAATATTTGCAACCGTTTTCACCAAGGGTGACCAAGAGCAACTTAAAGCTAGGACGCCAAAGTGTCAAAGCAGTTTCGTCATCAATTTTATTACTTCCAGTGAGGAACTCAAGCTCGACATCACTGACTTTGATCACATCTGCCTCGTCCCAGATCTTCAATATCTGCTCACGCGCCTCCTCCGCTGATGGCCACAATGGCAGCCTCAGATTTGGGTCATAGGAAAGCAATGCACCTGCTTCCTTCGCCACTTTCATTGCCTCTAGATGTGCTGATCTGCATGGCTCAACAATCAAACTTATTGATCCATAGTGGAACACCTTAGCCTGTATGCACAAATTCACACACGTGCATGAGAAAATTTTTAACAAATGAAATTCCAAAAAAATATTTTACCAGACTCTAAATATTATAAAATAAATTTAAAATGTTACAGAAAATATTTTAAATTCGTAAATTCCCTTAAAATATTTTTCGAATATTATAATTACACAATTCCAATCATTCAGGTCTTATGTCACCACAGGTGACATTATCACACCCCTTTATTACATGAAAAAGAGAGATCCACTGCATGATTCTTGCCACTAATTGAGATCTGAACTGAGATGCAACCGGGCCCCACCCCTTTGGCATTGCTGACGTGTCACTCCCCTAAAAAAATCTCTTCCCACTCACCATCCACCACAAAATTCACCACGGTAAGAAAATAAAAAACTTAACTAAAGCCACCACCAACCATAGTCGATTGGTTAACTCGCTGACCTAGGGCTGCCAACTCAGGGCTTAATGCCGAATGCATTAGAGGAAGTAGAAAAACTTGAAAGAAAAAACGACATCGTTGGTTTAGGTTTGACTCGGGTTAACTCAGCCAACCAGTAACCAGGTCTTGGACAGGTTTGACCTCCGGGTCATATTCTTAACTATGCCACCAACCCTATAACAGATTAATTTTCACCACAGTTAAAGAAAACTTAGCAATAAAAATCAAATATTTTACGTTGAATCATTACAAGAATAAACACGGTAGATAATTAAGATTAAGACTGTAAATAATCAAACTTACAGATCTTATTAACTCAAGATTTAACTCTTCGGGCCTTAGCAACATATCAGCACTTGGATTCCTATAAAACATAAACTCACGCTCTCCATCAGCGCGTAGGGTAACAAACGCGAGAGCAGTCCTTGCACCTGTGTCAAAATTAATACCGGAAGCGATCACGTCGTTTTCTTTCAAAATCCCGGCGAGCATGTGACCGAACTCATCGTCACCAAGCTTTCCGACAAACGCCGACTTTCCTCCTAGTCTCGATACCGCGATCGCCACGTTCGCCGGAGCACCACCCGGTGCTTTCAGAAACCCCGGGGCTTCAGCGAGGGAGACGCCGGAGGTGGTCGGGACGAAATCTATTAGCATCTCACCGAAGCTCACGATCAGTGACTTGTCGTTCACGCCATTGTAAGCCATTGCAGGAGAACGAGAGGGAGGGAGGATAGATTTGCGTGTTTATAGAGAGGGAAAGGAGAGAGAGATTTCGCAGGGGAAGAGAGCTTAATTTATAGAGGGAGATGAAATGGATATTTTGGTAATTATGGGAAATTGTGATTATTAAGGTAATTAATATGATTTTTATTGGTAATTTGTGGATATGTTTTGAGGAGGGCCCACAGAAAAGGAAATAATATTTTTATTTATTTTGTGGAATTTGATAATTAAGATAAGGATTGACATATGTAGATACGATGTATTTTTATATTTTTTAGACGTATAGTATAAGGAAGGATTTAGATATAAGTGATGGATTTCTTACTCTTTTTGGAGAGATTTATTGTATGGATAAATGAGAAAAATAAATAAAATGATTACACTCCAAAAAAAAAACCGCAATTTTGCACGCTTTTAATTCATGTCTTAGAAATAAAAGTGATTAATGCAATAGAAATGAAAAAAACAAGATAAAACAGGAGATGAAAATAAAATTATATTTGGTAATGATACACAAGATAAAATAATTTATATTTGGTTGATAATAAAAGGATAAAATAAAATATAAGAAAGTTTATCTTACATTTAATATGTATTATTATTAAATTTATATATATTTTTTATTTTAGTTTTATATTAAATATTGAAATTAATAACTCTGATTATAAAATCCGGATCAAGCCGATATATCAACTCATGACTTGATTAATCTAGGACCTATTTTGCTTGAGGCATGGACTTTTAATTCATGTTTGTCTCTCCTCTTTGTTGTAAATGAACTATAAAAGCTGAAAATTTTATATTTATACACATAAATATAAATTTGAATTTTTTTTAATTAATGTGGGTGTTCTGGTCAACTTGCGCGCACCTCGACTAATCCCACGGGCCCTGAAGTTAATGACTATGTAAGCCTCCAGTGATCATCATATTAGCAACCGCAAGGCTCGAACCTGAGACCATAAGGAGAGTAAACCCCTTGATCTCAAACTCTTACTACTGAATCACCTACTATATAATTAATTAATTTGAATTTTATAATGTCGAGTGTGTGTATATATTATGATACATCCCTTGAGATTTACTACCTTGAGATTTTCAAATTACAACTTGCAAACTATTTATTTCAAGAACTTTATTTTGATCTAATTGTTTGCTAAATATAGTTAAGAAGGAGGCTCTCCTATAATTATTTATAGCTCAAAGAAATTGAAAGTTAGGCGAAAATAATCTCTTTTTACTACGTACCTACTTAAAGATCCCATTAAAAAGAGAGTCCTAACATGAAAAAACAAAAAAAACAAAAATTCTAACCATTAAAATAAAATAGAAAAAAAATCAAAATAATTATTGAGCAACTTACGCCCATGGTTTTGTCAAGCAGCTACCAACTCTGAAATAATTAAATATTTGAGTGTTTTTATAAGTATACTATACATCCATAAATTTGCGTTTATTTTTGTTGCTTTCTCAGCTTCAATGTCAGGTACCAGTCTTGCTAGACTTGAAAGGAAGCATGAAAGGGAAGGTCCCCACAACTATAGAACAAAAACACCACCATTCATTATATAAAAATACCAAAATAATTATTTTTATATCGATTTGCTGTTGAGATCATGTCTTCTTAATTTATAATATATAGTCACGCTGCACGACTCTTGTTTAGTAATATGAAAAATATAACCTATGGTATCTTTCTTTATATATGTTTTAATAATATGTGTGTCCAAGCTTGCATTTCTCTATGTGAAACGGGAAAAAAATATAATAGAACATATTGTCCTGTTTGTGCTATGCATATGGTCTGTCCAAGATTATTTTCAATTGGTCAAATGAAAAGAAAAATCCGCTCGAGAAATCTTTAAAATTGGTGTATTTAATAATATGGTCTATATATGATTGGAGTTTTGTATTATAATAATATTGAGATTCACTAACCAATTAAACAATTTTATTCCACATAAATGTGGCTAGTGTTGTAATTTTTTGAGCTTTTTAGTTGTTTGTAAGAATATCCTTATAGTAGTTTTTGCATATCAGGAGTTAACATAACGTTTTCAATTGATTTTCAAGCAAAACCCGCTCGGTTTATGATTCGATTCAAGTTTTGGATAATTAATCATATTAATTTAAGTTAATCAAAATAATATTATTTTAATTAAAAACAAAAAGAAGCTGAAAATACAATTGTTTTGAAGATTTTTTTTAAAATCAAACCAGATTTTAACTAGATCAATTAGAATTAGATTATGAGTTATAACGTTTGATTAACAAAATTAAAACATGTTGATTTTTTTAAAATCAAACTCTAACCAGAAACTAGATTTAGAATTAACCCGCTAAATCATAACAAATTAATCATTTATATTAAGGTTAATAATCATTTCAACTAATATCACCTGACAATTCTCTCTTGTATGTTTGGGCTAGGGCTAGGGTCTCATATTGAAGATTGATTCGAAATCAAATGCTCTGCTTAACTTATTCTTTATATTATTATTTCTTAGAATATTGTCTTCGTTTTTTTATAGAATAATGTCTTTATATTATTGCCTTTCAAACCCTTCATTAACATATTCTATGAAATACTAAATCTCTTGGGGAAATGTATAAATATATTTGATAAAGTATGTTTTGACATAAATAAGGAATGCATTCCCCCTTTATCTTTTTTTTCTCTCCCCTCCTATATTCTTTAATGCAAGCTCAAACTTCAATGAAAAAACTCATAAATTACTGAAAAAAAGGACAGAATTTGACTCTTGAGGTAGGGAAATGGGGTCCACATAATATAGGCCATGCACATTGTCATCACGAGGAGCACATTTGGATTTGAAATAATTTTTTTTTATTTATTAACGAGATTTTTTAATTAATCGTATCTTAACTAATTTTACGAGTCCTAAAATTAATAAATATATAAATTTTTAATGGCCTTTAAATTTATGAGACTTGAACTGATGACTTATAGAAAACAAACTTAGAACATGATCAGTTAAGCTACATCTCTTAATATTATAATTTGAAATAATTTTTTTTATTAACAAGAGTGTCCAGGCCAGCTTGCCGCTCATCGACTAATCCCACGAGTCATGAAGTTAACCACCATATAAGCCTCTAGTGGTCCTAAGGTTTATGAGACTCGAACTGGTAACTTTTAGGGAGCAACCCTAAAACCTGACCAGTTGAGTTACACCCTTCATGATTGACTTGAAATAATTCCTGTTTGTTCAGGTGGTGTTTATACCATAGTTTTAATAAAATTTAAATTTTTTTATTTAAAATTAATTTTTTAAATATTTTAATACACTAATATCAAAAAATAACTTTTAAAAATTAAAAAATAATTATTTTAATATATTTTCAAACATTATTCATTTTAAAAAACATAACACCCTACCAAAACAGCTGAGGGACGCCAGCTTTTTCGAGGACACCAGCAGAGGAATTATATATGTATTTTTTATTGTTGGGGCAACAAAATTGGCCTCTCGGGGCTTGAAATTTTTTTCTTGGCTTGCCTTGGAAGGGAAGGTATTCACTTTTTCCTCTCGTGTAGTTGTGCTGTAATCGGTGTATGGATTCGTGAAATCATATGCATAAACAAAACTAATATAGTAAGCACGTAAAATAGAGTGGAGGATGACTTGTCAACTACTACACACTCTTGAATATCAAAATTACTTTGCCAGCTGGCTTCTTTGTCGGTGCCCAATTTGTGGTTGGTTTGGAGTCATCTCTGTTGTCAAACCCGACCCCACCAGAGTCTAACTCGGTTTATCACTTGTATTATTAATTTTTCATGTTAAATCAGGTCGATTACTTTATTTAAAATCATATCATTCTAGTTTTTTTTTTTTAATTATTTGACGTTAACCTAGCTTGATCTTATCTAGATTTAACTAGATAAATATTTAAAATGATTCAAAATATTAAATTTCAAGTCAATTGAACAGCTATCATATTAGGTTTAATAACCATAAAAATGAGTTGCTTACCGTTGTTTGGAATTGTGTTCTAAATAATGTATTTTATTAAATTTTGTTTTTTATTTAAAATTATTAATTTTTTATTTATTTAAAATCATTTTGATATGCTGAAATTAAAAGTTATTTTTAAAAAATAAAAAATATTATTTTAATAAATTTTCAATAAAAAATTCCTTTAAAAAACAACTATCATAGTCTCATTAAAACATATATATATATATATATATATATGAAAAAAGAATAGATTATTGTGCCGTAAATGTAGTAAATTATACAGGGAATGAAAAGCCGTTCAAAAAAAAAAAAAAACAGTCTGACGTCGTGGGTGATTTATTTAAGAATTGATAGAGGAGACATAAAGTCTCGGTATTAAAATACTAATTTAAGGATATTATTACCATTAAAATCCAAAGAAAAGGGACTAAAATGAGAATATTAAATTAGGATTTTTGTTTTGAGAATCTTTTTCGAGTATGCATGGGCCATGGTGATCATATTATATGTTATGTATTGATTTCTCAAGACATTTATCCTACACGTAGAATAATTTGTGGTTCGTGTATTTTTCCCTATTTTCACAGTAAGAACACGCTATCCCTATCATTTTCAACATTTCCAAACAAGAATCGTTCAAAGGAGATTGACCATGCAAAATACTATCAACAAAAAAAATTTCTCAGCACATTCTTACTTTTCTATAATATGTATTGATTATTGTCAGGATTAACTGTAACCAGTTGAGGATGGGAAATTAATACATTTTATTGGAACAATTATTTTTTTAATCCTTTAATATTAGATTTAAATTGAAGTTCATTATTTATTTTAGTTTATTTTTTATGAAGTTATCACAGTCTAATGACCAGAGTCAAGGGTTTATCAGGTTGAATCAGGTCTTTTATCATTATTATTTAATTGATTTTTTTTCAATTACATCCTTTAATGTTGGATTGATTGAGAATTGAGTTTCATAACTTGTTTTGATTTGCATTCTATTGGGTTATCCTAATCTCGTGATCTAGGTTTAACATGTTAACTTGGATTGACTCGGGTTTTTTTTCTTGTCATTTTTAATTGTTTTTTTTAAAATTTAATTCTTCAACACTAAGTTAATTTAGAATCTAGCTTCAATATGTTTTTTTGATTTGTTTTATATGAGATTATCATGGTTTCATGACTCAGGTCGTGGATTTTACATGCTGATCTAGGTTAACTTGGATCAATTCAATATGTTGTTGTCTCAATACTTATTTTAATTTTTTAAAAAAATTGATCTGATTAGTACGTGACATTACGTAACACGGATAAATGATTGAATAATAATATATCTATTCAAGAACTGACTTTTAACCAATTTATTATGATTATGAAAGGCATCAAGTATAATTGTATGTCTCTAGGGCAATGCTTAAGGCTAATTGATATGATAAATATATCACTAAGGTGTGGGTCAATGCATATAATTCTAATTTACTAGAGCATGCAAATTGATGCCAGCACCAGCACCATCTGCATAACATGGATAAGTACTAAAATTGACAATACTTGTACGTACGAGTCCCCCGAAATGGGACAACAGCATATAATGCCCGCCTTTGTTTAATTTTGATCCTAATTTTTTAAAGATTTTTCGAAGTATACCATAGTTATAATACGTGGTCCAGACTTGTGAAAGGTATAAGATTTTTTTTTGATGATTTTTAATGAAAAAACACTTTAAAAAACAACTGTTAACATACTTCCAAACAGCTTTTTATTCCCAAGATCTAGATCACAGGTTGAGCAGGTCAATTCATGCCATGTTGTTTTAGTTTAAAAAAAATAAACATTAAAACAATGATATTTTGAATTTTTTTAAGTTAGCCTGAGTTTTATCTAAAAACTGACCGATTCAACTTTTTATTTTGGTTTGAAATCAAACCGTCTGAAGCTGAGTCTTGAGTTGGTGGAATTCTATGTTAATCCTGAGTTGGGCCGGGTTTGGTAATTATAAAATATATCTTTGAATTTAAAGTTTATTCCGGGGAAAATGTGTATTCCCCCCTCGTCCGAAGAATTAAATTAACACTATTTATTAATTTCATGTTCCAATAATCCTTGTCTATTTATCGCACCTTTGTACATGAAATTCAAGTTCCATCTCGGCTATCAATTTCAAACCAAAACACTATGGAGATAGAATTTTCAAGTTCTTGAATTTGCTAAACTTAATGTTGACATGTTTGACAAATATTATATGTTATTAATTATAACATGGAGAGAGTTTTTTCTTATAGACCAGAAATCATATAATTAACTAATTCAAAACTCCTGAAAAAGCTAATTATACGAAGTAAATAATTTTTTTAGTTCTAAAATAGATGGCCCAAGTCTCTTCTTTTTTAATAAATAAATAAATAATGACAAACATTTGAGTAAAAAATAAAACAAAAAGATTATGTTAATGATTCAACTATAGTTTTAAAATCTAATTTGGGTCATGGGTTAGGGTTACTTATTTTTTTTAAAATAAAATAATAGTATTTTAATTTTAAAAAATTAACGATACTATTTTTTTTTTATTAACGTAGGTGTCCGGGTCAGCTTGCGCGCACCTCGACTAATCCCACGGGCCCTGAAGTTAACAATCATATAAGTCTCCAGTGACCTTTATATTAGTAACCACAGAGCTCGAACCTGAAACCACATGAAAAGTAAATTTTTTAATCTTAAACTCTTATCATTAAACCATTTATTAGATAGTTAGATACCAAATTTTAACCAGATAGCTGCCAGGTCCCGGGTGGAGATCGAACTCAGCTAGAGATCAAATCGGGGTACATGATCACATACCGAGATCACGTGCCACTTCTGGAAGGTCACGTGACTCGGACAAGATTCTACATTTTCTGAATGAAAGAAAGAAGCGACAAATAATTTGTTTACCTTTTTGCAAAACGACAAGCAGCCCACTGGTCTGTAGCTAATAGCTATCTTTGGAGGTTCTCTAGTCAACACGCACTCCCGTAGATAGGGAATTAAAAAAATATATATTAACAAGATTAAGTAAAAAAAAACTGTAATAAAAATAATGGATTCCATTGGTTAATCCAGGTCAATTAATTGAAAAACAAATTTTCTTTGTTTTTTTTTTTTAAAAAAATCTTAAATTAATCCAGCTAGGGTTTAAACAGCATCTAATTAGGTTTTCCCCCCTCTTTATTTAACTTGAAATATAATAAAACATAATTTACTATGTTAGTCAGGTTTAGTAACTGCGAGTTAGATATTGTAAAACAGTAGTGTTTGAGAATGTAATTAAAATTATATTTTTTT
>Ga0307510_10005565_pt1 | contig 15015 bp, 17 predicted proteins | sample 12_EM_MG_FD_207224 | JGI IMG/M metagenome (GOLD analysis project Ga0307510, IMG submission 207224) | Populus trichocarpa ectomycorrhiza microbial communities from riparian zone in the Pacific Northwest, United States - 12_EM | ecosystem: Host-associated > Plants > Roots > Unclassified | place...
CGCGGTGAAGTAAAGGAGAGGCCTGCTTGGGGGCGACAGCCAACCTGGACCTGCCAGTTGCACCTCGGATACGCCTCAAAGCATGCCTCTGCAACATGGCCAATGTGACGAGGTGGTGGAGTAAGGGAAAAAGGACGACGGGAGTTGACGGTTGACGGTTATTTTGCGGGAGGCCTCGGAGCTTGGCCAGCACACAAGCCCGGCTTCAATCCGCATCCGGCGGCAAATGCCGAGAGTCAGGATACTAACTTATATTATACTCGTGACTCGGCATCGCGGTCAAGTCATACCGCTGCAGAACTATAGTGCGATAACCCTACAACAGCCTCATCATGCCACTAAACTTCGGAGATTCGGTAATGAATGATTTGTACACCGCTGATACCCCTCGGGCATAGATATTTGTCGTATATACCTACAAACGCATTTCAGGCAAGGGCGTTCATATATCTCAACATGCGAAAACTCACAAGTTCATTATACATGATGGCCGGCGACCGCTTATCCGTCAAAAAGGAGCTCGGGTGAATCTTGACGACCTTTTTTTCTTCAATAGCTTACGAGGTGAAGACTTCAACAAGCGTACCGAAGGGCCCATCACCTGCTTGTAAGTGCCGTCTGGTTGTAGTAATGCCACGTGTTGCAACAAACCCCTCAACAAACTCCGAAGCAGGGGATTTTCTTCGTCTCCGCACGAGGAACTCCAGTCAATACCCACCCTTTCACAGACGCCCCGCAACTGTGTCCGAATGTTTTCTGCCTCACGGAGTGCACGTTGATTTACGAAATTACGCCTGCACCAGTCTTTACGACCACTCTTGCCCTCCGACGTACATACCTCGTCGTACGCACGAAACACGTTCAACATAGTCCAATGATCACCAGAGTTGTGACGAAACTTCATCCGGGCTTCGTTCGCTTCGTCGCGCTGCGACGAAGAGTCCGGGAACAGGGGGGAAGACGATGATAACAACGCAACGATGGACACGACTTCAGCTGTACAGCCGTGCTTTACTGAGGCAAGGACGGCCGCTGCATATTGGGGTTCTAGTGGAAACATAGCAAGTGACCGTCCAAAGTCCGTTAGACGGCGGGAATCGTCAATAGCGTCCAGAAGCCAGAGTGTCCGTAAGGCCGAACCAACTAATTGAACGGCGTCAAACGGCATCTCATGTTAGTACGACTGGCACATACCGGATTCCTGATCTGGCTTATCCATGAAAGGCATTGCGTCCAGGTCCTGGCCAATGACTTTCAGCTGCAAAAATGCTGACGTCAGGCTACTACGTTGCACTTCTGGCTCAGCAGATAGGGCCATGGAGTTGAACGCATCCTCGGTATAGAGGCGGAAGCATAGACCGGGGCCCTCACGCCCGGCGCGACCGGCACGTTGCATGGCAGAAGATTTTGTAATATCTGTCGTCAGTAGGGTGTCAAATCCTGCATTCGACTGGTCAGAAACAGTAGAGGAAAGGTATTTTGGTTACTCACCACTTCCGGCTGTTCTCGCCAGATGCCGCTTCTCTTTCTGCTTCCCCGAGTCAATTACGTATCTCACTCCTGGGATTGTGATGGATGTTTCCGCGATATTTGTGGCAAGAATACACTTGCGCGAATCGGGCGGGGTGGGAAGAAATACCCTTGTCTGCTGTGCATAAGGAAGGGATGCGTACAGTGGACATATGATCACATCAGGTACGTCCTGGGGGAGTTGATTGGCATACATGCGCAGGGTACTCTCGAGGTTCTCGATGTCATCCTGGCCTAGATATGATTAAGGACTCGCCACAAAGAGGAACGCAGGGAAGAGGGAAATACCTGGCAGAAAAATAAGAACATCTCCAGGAGGCTTATCTACGTGGATCTGGAAAAAAGTACGTAATGCAGCATCCAAGTAGTCATTTTGGCTGGCAGAGGTATGAAATATTGACACTGGGTGTTGACGACCCTTGACATAGAGCACCGGGGCACTGTCGATTGTTAATTTCAGAATAATGAGAATTTCGGAGGACACACTTCTCGAAAAATTTGCTGAACTTCTCTGCGTCCAGTGTTGCGGACATGATAACAACTTTAAGTGGGTTTGCCTTGCGTTTTCCTTTGTCGCCATAGTCAGCACCACTACCGTTCCGTAGGGCCAGAATTCGTTTTAGACTTGCGAGCACAATGTCCGTGCGCAGCGTGCGCTCATGTGCTTCGTCCACGACAACAACGTCGTAGCACGCGAGAAACGGATCGTTCATCATTTCTCGCACGAGCATCCCATCTGTGAGATACTTAATTCGCGTGCTTGGGCTCACCCGCTCGTCAAAGCGCACTGAATACCCGACCAACGTGCCGAGAGGTTGCCCTTGCTCAGCGGAGACGCGGGTGGCAAGTGATGTTGCGGCAACGCGACGAGGTTGCGTGACAGCAATCTGACCACGGTAAGAACCACCTTCGAGTAGATATTGCGGAAGCTCTAAGTGCAGAGTCGTGGGTCAGGATGACCCCGGGGAAAGAAAGTGTGCGGGGACGTACGGGTGGTCTTGCCCGACCCTGTCTCGCCTAGAATAATAGTTACTTCATTCACTGCGATACTGTGCAAGAGTGACTCGCGCCCTACATGGTGAGAGAGAATGGGTAGAAGCCTCGTCATTCTTATGTAGATTCGGAAATAAACCTACCTCGCGCAATGGGAAGCCGCACCCTCTGCTCTTGGAGGTGCTGGAAGATTTTGTTACCCTTGATGGCAGTCGAGACTGCCTGTTCGTGTGTATCAATAGTTCGGATCCTGCCAATTTTCTGCCGCTTGTGGCGAATAGTGGTGCGCTTTGAGCAGAGTAGGTGATCTTCATCCTCAGATTCCACCATCGCTGTGGCCGGCTGTCGTTTTGCTCGACGGGGTGGCGATAGTGAGACCCCAGGGTTCGGGCATTCTTGTAAATGGGTCTCGGCTAAAGGAAGACGTGGAGCGCATAAAGAAGACGACGAAGCTGTCTCGGATTGAGCCAGCGGACTGGCTGCAACATTGGGCATTGAATCCGGTGCACTGCACGGTGCGAGGTTTGGCTCAGTTCTCGGTTAATAAGGTTTATCGTGGCGCCAACATTTCGCGATCACGTGTCATGGGAGACCGCGCACCTCTTACACGGAACATCATGGCGCCTCAGCCCGCTTGGCAAACGGACGAACTCAAGGACGAGTGGCCAGACGAAAGCGACGATGTATCTGAGCCCAACACTCGTTCCATCTCCCTAACTATCCCTGTTGGTTCACTCCATCACAGTGGCACGGGCCTCAGCCAAGATACAGATGTTGCTGATGTTCTTGGTACATTCGTGATCCGCCAAGACTCACTTCCAGCACTTTCACAGAAACAATTCGTTCAGAGGAAGGGCCTAGTCAAAGATTTTTTCAGCCCCATTGCCCTTGAGCGCATGTTCGACCCCCCTTCTCCCCGAACCTCCGTACAGTCAACGCGTAACATTCCCTCCTCCCCATCACAACCATCTGTCGCACGAGTCTCATCCGTGGCTTCTATCAACTCTCAGGAAGACCCTATAGTCCATCGTCTCGCTGGCGCGGATAGTTGGCAGCGAAATATGTCTTGCCCATTCACATTCACCGTCCCACGTCCCACAATCTTCACTGACACCGCATCCCATAGCCATACCCAAGATAAGAATGTTACACGTACTGCTGCTCCTGTCGCCCCTATGATGGACCCTCCCCTCCGACTTTTTCAGTTTCAATATGACACCTTTACCCGTGATCACTTATCTGCCATGGTTGACTCTATCGCTATCAATTCACCTTCAGGTAGTAACACTGGAAATCTTGTCGCTAATACATCGTCGCCGTTTGGTCTTCCCCCTGTCTCCGAGGCGACATCACAGTTCAGTTCGATCGAATTGCGAAGTGCGAAGCGAGTTAAGCTTAGCCCTGCCAGTGAATTTCATGGCTCGAATAACCGCGCCAGTTGCAGCGCAAGGCGCCCTGCCTGTCGAAAGGATTATGTCGGAGAGTCCAGACATCTTATGGCCCAGATCAAGAAGGCGAGGGATTTCTCTTTCTCGACCCCTGGATCCGCCCCCTCTGTTCCATCTCCCAACTCGATCGATAACACGCCCTGTAAAATTGGAGTGCGAGACTTGCGTGAGTGAAGAATCGCATGAGCGCCTTTCATCCCACTGATGTTTAAAAAGCCGTGCAAACCTCCAATAATATTGACTCACAGCGGACCACCAAAAATTCAGTCGTAGCTGGGTCAATGGTCACCTACAAAAGGAAGGGTCATTCCTCCTTGGGGTACAGGCAACAGGCGGAGAACTTGATGGCTCAGCTCAAACAGGATATGAAGGGATCCAAGCGCATCTTTTCTACAGATGCCACGGACATATCTCCTAGTGTTGACGATGCTTCTCGGTCTGTCCGACCACTTCCCATGCCATCCCCTCCCTATCGCTCCCTTCAAAACTTGCGAAGTCTTCCGCCAACTGTCCAACGGAGCGACTCATCAAGAAATTCCTTCTTGGTAACGTTTTTCTGAATTCAATGTGATGATGCTGACTACCTGAAGCAGGATACCAGTACGGCCTCCTTAAACACATCACGTATTTACGCACAATTCCCCGCACCCCCCATTCTTGTCGCCCCCCCTCCATCTCCACCACCTCAGCCGCCAGGCCCGATTCCACACCACAATCCCCCTGCACTTGACAATGGCGCCGGTACAAATGCTCTCCTCTCCTCGGCGGTTAGGCCGGCGGCCAACCTTTCGCCATCCGTTCCGGGGAGACCTAACGAGGATCTCAATCGATTCGTCTCCTCCAGCACGGTATCCGGGACCACCCTAACGACGGGAAGCTCGGGCTCCTTTGTGAAGCACCCGGGGCCAGCGCAAATCATGCGTATCGGGCCTGAAGACGTACCTGCTCTACCGGAACGTGTTGGAAGGATGGTGTTTGACAAAGTTATGATGCGATGGGTCAAGACAACTGCGATGGAACCGCTAAGAATCTCGGAAGGTGGAGGTGGGGCAAGTGCGGAGATCGATACGGAGAGCGAAGATCCATTTCGAGATATCGAGAGTCTGCGCGAAGAATCCCTCGTTGGTGACGGTCCTGGAGAGCAAGCGCCCCCATCGACGGACAACAGCGATGTCGAGGAAATAGCTGATGAGGAAGAAATGGAACTCACCTCTTTTTCGTTTGATGGTCCCCCCCATGGTCGTACGCGGGCTGCAGGTGTCTCTGACGAGGATGACACCACAGATTCGGATAGCGACGACGAGGATGTGTCCGATATCAGCACTCTATCTGCATCATTCTCCCTCGAAGGTCGACCTGACGATGCCTCTGATCAGGATTCAAGTGATGAGGAAACTCACCAAGAGCATGCCCGTGCCGTAGTCGAAAGCGCCCCCGTTCCATCTCGTGAAGTGTCCGTGCCCACGCCTATTCGTTCCGCCTTAAAGAGCGCAGTTACCAGCCCTGCCGTATCATTTGTGGACCCAGTCGCAAGTAACAACCAGACTCCCGCAGGCAAGGCGGGTTACCGACGGTCTGTTAGTTTTTCGGATGGTAAGCGAGAAGGCCCCATCAGGGGGCTTGGGCGAAGCACGCACGCGGAGAGCAGCGACAGCGAACTAGTCGGCCAAGTCCTTATTGGGTACTCGTCGTTTGAACCGTCTGCCCGGTCAAAGCGGATTGGAGAGATGCTAGATGGTCTCGAGAGTACGAAAAAAAAGGCTTTGAGATATACGAAGGGGCTAAATCCCGTTCTCTATAGGTATCGGCGATAAGTCGCCGTCAAGTCCCAACGATCCCGCAACACTCCCCGCTGACACACTACTCTCTGACACCAAGCACCCTCTTGTCACTGATGACACGTCAGGCACTAGGGTTCTGACCTCGGATATCGCTAGGCGGGTGCCTGCACCATCGTACCACTCGACATCACCCAACGTAGCACCGGGAGGGGAGGCACGGTTCAATGCGACTTTCTTGACTGAAGCATCGTTTGGCGTTGCGCATGACAAGCTCGTTCAGGTCATCACTGATGTACAACCGTTCGAGCCTCACTGGGAAGAGTTGAGCCGCATCGATTTATCTAACAAGAGCATCGAGAGTGTCGCAAGGCTGAAAGAATTTCTTCCACGGTTGCATACTTTATCGCTGTGTGTCAGATCCGATTCTATATCTCTGGTGGTGATGGCTGACGTGTCGGTAGTAATTCCAACCAGCTGGCCTGGCTGAGCGGGGTCCCCGCTTCGGTCAGGTCGCTATCAGTTTCGCGTAATAGGTTTGTGTAAACCGCGACGGCGTGATTCAAGCTGATTCCAATAATTATTTGGCGTCGTGTGATGGTATAGCTTAACGAGGGCAACATCTTTCAACCATCTCCTCAGCTTGGAGCACCTTGACATTAGTTATAACAACGTCGAAAGCCTGGGCCGTACGTTTTCATTATGCTACCCCAAACTGATCGAAGCCAACGAAATTACGTCTAGAACTGGAATGCCTCCGGCACCTTCGAGAACTTCGTGCAGATGGGAATCACATCAGATCCCTAGAAGGCTTACAGCGCATGGACTGCCTAGTCAAGCTTAGTGTCCAGAGAAATCGCATTACCGACATAGATTTCACACAAGGTTCCTGGTGAGCCTTTCTCCCGTATCGTCCATACCCGGAGAATACCTTGCTAACGCACTGATTCATGTCCCCGTCGTTGTCACACCCACACTGTCACCCTCACGCCTGGCTTCGGCGTGGCTTTGTTCCCTTATTTCGCGTTCCCCTTCCTTTTCTCTCTAGGCCGAGACTCGAGGTGCTCAACGCAAGCCAGAACCGGATCCAACATGTAGCCGGACTCTCCCTTCTACCCTCTTTGGTCGTCCTGAATCTTGGTGAGTGCTCTTGTACCCATAAATTCGCTAGTGGGATCGGATGAATCGGAGATACGATCTCTCCAACACCGACCTTCCCCCACGGCTCCACGCGATCTCCTCTTTATGGCAGACTCCGCTGCTATTCCTCCCCAGATATTTCCATTTTCTCATGCATCGCTTGGGCCAATTCGACCACCATTTTTGCTAATATTCGTGCTTGCTGTCTGATATAGACAACAACTCTCTTGATGACATCAATCCTCACGGCATATTGCCCAGATTGCGCATATTGCGTTTGAGCGCCAACCGATTGAAATGTCTCGACGCCAGCCATTTCCCAAACTTGCGGATGCTCTACGTCGACAATAACTCCCTCACAGAGCTCAAGAAAGCGACTAGGCTAAGTAAACTCGAAAACTTGAGTTTACGCAATCAGGGAGGAAGCGGCCTGTAAGTCCCTGTTTCAACCACACGAGCGACCGTTGGTTCAATTCAAATAATAGATCCCTATCAATTCGGGACGTACGAGATGCCAAGCGATTATATTTGTCTGGTCAGTGAATTTGGCTTCCCCTCTGAACGGCGGCGACATTTCATGCCAATTGTTAATTGACGGTACGACAAAACAGGCAACCCACTGGCAGCGGATTTTCTTTCCGAACCATGTTACAACCTGATTTACCTCGAAATCGCAGCATGCCGGCTGTCGAAACTCCCCGCAAAATTTTCCGCCCTCGTGCCTAACCTTCGTGTGCTGAACCTCAATTATAACTTTCTCGACGACGTGAAACCACTAGAGGGCCTGCGTAGGCTCAACAAACTCACGATCATCGGGTCAAGACTCAAAGGCACCAAAGGCATCATCAAGGTGTTGAGGGGCTGTCCCGACGTAGAAATGGTTGACTTCAGGTACGTGTCATTCGCTGACTTATCGTAATCTGCATTTACCCCTACCTCCTTTTATTCGGCTCTTGCTCTCAACCCATCTGGGGCATTCGATGTTTTTTCGTCCCGTTGGTAAATGTGTATTTCCTGGTCTTGATCATTTTACCATTTTCGGGGGTTATGTCTGCGGCTCACTGACACACTCGTACCTTTTCCCTAGGATGAACCCATGTACGTTGGGTTGGTATCTGCCACTGCTCGTGAAAGACGTGCCTGGCGCGCTTCAACCATCCGAGGCTGGACTGCGAGTGAGCGGTCCAGGCGCAAGCAAACGCTCGGGTCCGGATTTAGGACACTTAGTTGATTGCGGAATGACCTCCAGGGGTGGGAACAGAGGTAACTCTCGTGACGGAACAAGCGGTGTCGCGCCGACGCTGGCGTGGCACGAGCTAGATGCAAAGTTTCGAAGAGACCTCCCAGATGAGCCCTACATAGGACGCCTCACGTATCGCGGGCTGATCATGCGGGCTTGCGCAAGAGTGCGCATGTTAGACGGTGTGGTCGTTAGCCGGAAGGAGCGAGAAAAGGCTGAAAAACTCCTTGAAGGGGTTGCGCTAGTCAAGGGGTAAGGTACGGAAAACGCACGGCTTTGGAGGCTGGGGAGGGTCTGGGCTGTTTGGAGAGTCCGTGTTTTCCGGGACAGTGTGGACAAAGGGTTGTTTGTGCGGTTGGTTAAGTGGGGATGATCTACATAGGCCGTAGTATGACATATTAGGAAATCTTCATTCATGCTTATGCTTCGAAACGTGATGGTACCCTGGCATGTGGTCATGAGTAAAGCTGAATATGGACACAATGCAGGGAACGAGGTTGCGAAGGGTACGGCATTATCTAAGCGCACAAAAAGCAAAACCGTGATGGGAATGATTGCACAGCTCGCATATGGGAAGTGATCATCAACGGTGAGGGGACAAAAAAAAAAAATTCCTGCGCTCATGGGCCAACGGTGGGGAAAAAAAGAGCTCACGCAGGCTAGGTCTGATGGGGTGATGGCGGAACGACGACCAAATCTGTGTTTACGCCGCAAGTGTGCTACTGTATTACGGCTGGGAACCGGTGATGTAATCCCCGGAATGCGCGCTTTGCCGGCAGAGCTCCGCGACGCCCAGGATGAGTGCCTTGATTTTTTTTAATTAAGCTAGGAATCCACGATTTAGCAGTCAGTTTATGGAATGTTTAGTGCGACTTCCGTAAGCGAGCACTTTCATGTAGCCAATTTTGGACGGACTCCGCATCCGTTCTTCTTCCTTGCTCCGAGTCGCAATCACGGTCGCGGGGAACCAAGGGAACTCGGAGGCAGAAAATGCGTACAGATGCGTTTCGCCCTCGGCAGAAACGGGACAGCAAAACTCTCATTGTTCGAATCCAGCAGCAGGGACGTCCCCCCAACCGCGTTCCTAATATAAAATAAACCCCTTTGTCCCGCCTCGAGCCTCGATGCGGAAATCGCGTGCGAAAGGTACTCATTCGGTGCCGGGCGCATGGCTAGAGGGCACAGGAATAAAGGGATGGCGAGACGGGATAAATGTGAGCGCTCTTATTGAATCGTGCAGTGCACAAACGCAGGACGGGAACAGCCAGCCTGAGCGCTGTACTGTTGTTGTTTGTTGTTGGGCGCGCGCACCTGACTGCAGGGAGGAGGGAAAAAAAGGGGGGGAAAGAGGGAGGGATAGGGAAGAGAACCGGGAAAAGGGCGGGGGTAAGTCGTCGCGTAATTATGCCCTCGGGAAGCCGGGATCAATGGAACCTGATTCGAGTCGAATCTTGTGCAGCCAGCTTTCTGGTGTGGAACTCTGAGTTTCCTCGATGGTCTTGCCTTCTATGTGAGCATCGCGGCATCGCCGAGCATCATCTCCGTCCACAAGAAGCTTTCGAGGCATATATAAATCACTGAATATCATCCAGGTTCGATCTGCTCACGTTCTTGATCCTCCTTCCTCCCGCGCTTCCCTCCTGCCTCCATGATTGAGACCAAGGTCAAGAGCCAGAACTATCTCGCAGACCCGTACAACAGCTTAGGACACCACCTCCCATTCGGCACAGACCAGTATGTCATCAGCGCTATCAATTTTCTATCACCTATTTTCTTTTTCCCCTCCCACCCTCTCCTTTTCTTTTCGGCTTCGTGCGAACCTGTCACCTGTCAAATGACAGCGAGCGAGGTGTCATTCCATGGCTAGAAGCCACTCTCTGTCCTCGTCCTCTCCAGCTTGGATTGGATCGTCCTTTCACCACGATTCATCAATTCTCCCTTTCCCATCCATTAGATCGGCGTTGATGCCCGTCAACATCATTGCTGATTGACTTTATAGCAAGTTCCCTCACCTCGCCCCCCTGCCACAGAACGCTTTTCCTGCATTTGAATCTGCGGTCTCCGCATACCCTCCTTCTGCCTCGGTATCCCCGGCTGTCACAAGGTCCGTACCCCTCCCCTCTCCTCCGCGGGCCCTTCATCCGTGACTCATGACCATTTCTGGTGTCGTTTGTCAATAATAATAGCTCCCCCGAACTCGACTGTGACTACTTTAACGGCTCGAGCATGTCATCCGTCACCTCTGCAGAGTCTGATTCCTCCCCTCGCCCTGGCAAGCGCCCTGCCTCTCCGGCACAATCTCCGCAACCCAAACGGGCCCGCCCCACCGAGCTCGGATTGGATAACACCACCTGGGAAGGTGACAACGCCCACACGAACGCAGGCGAACAACCGTCGATTGTTTCCGGCAGTCCGCGCATCCAGCTGCCTTCAATCTTTTCGACGTTTGAGGATCCTTTCCGTGGGGAACCTCGTCGTGCTTCCTTGCCAACCCTTTCCTCGGAGCTCAGCTCACGTAGTCGGCTTCCCTCTGTGACACCAGCTTCACGAGGACTGACTTCTGCTGCCCATACTCCTTCCTCTCTTTCGTCTTATCAGTTCCCTCAATCGTCCGTTGATTCAGACGACAAGTCATCCGCTAGGCCCAAGCTCGCGGCTGACACCCAGCTTGGTTTGTCTTTCCCTGACCAGACTTCACTTCCCAGCGCGGCCACACTATCCAGTTCGGGCACGGCTACTTCCTCGTCAACCTCACCCTCGTTCCCTACTTCGAGTTTCGGCGGTTCTCCACTTACAGCGGACTACACTGTGCATCGTGCTCAACTACCGTCCCTGCATTTTTCTGATTCAGAGTCGTGGGGCACAGCCACAGGCCAACCCGCATCGCTTCCCGGTATCACACGGCCAAACTCTACTCCCGGGCCTATACACAGCGGGAACGGTCCTTTAAAGTACGACGACAGCCTTCGTCACTCATCTTTGGGTAGTTCATACACCTTTCCCCCAACAAGCCAAGCCCCCATGTATAGTAACGTTGCCCGCATCTCTGGACAGGCGGAGCGGAGAGCATCCTATACCCAGTCTTCCTCCTCGGAGACAGCAAAGGATGAGTGGAGCTATTCGTCGCCGGACATCTTGCTTCCTTCGGCTTCCGCCAATGGAACGGTGCAATCGCCCTCTCGAACCCCACCAGCTCCTCCGCCCTCTTCGTCCCTTGTTGACCGTCCTCAGAAAAAGCGCGGCAAATTACCCAAACCTACTACTGATTTCCTCAAAGACTGGTTACATCGACATTCCGATCACCCTTACCCTAGTGAGGACGAGAAGAAACAACTATGTGCAGCAACTGGTTTGAGCATGAGCCAAGTTTCCAACTGGATGATTAACGTGAGTTCGGCCTCCCACTGTCAAATTCGTCCTCGCTCACGCGTTTGACCTTGACCAGGCTCGCCGACGGATACTCGCACCTGTGCATCGACCGTCGTCTGGTCCAGCCACGACCCATCCCCTTGCATCGCAACGTAGTGGAGCGACTCACTCCGGAGTTTCGACTGGCACGCTGCTTCGTCGTGCATCCATGCCTACCGACAGTCTGCAACTATATCACCCACTCTCACTACAATCCATCTCGCATGCACCGTCGGGCCCAGTTAGCTCTGACCCGTACTACCCACCCTCCAGCCAACGGAACATCCTCGAGAACGGGTACGGTGGTGGGCGCTCATCGTCCATGTTAGGAAACTATGCACAACAGCCGGGCGGACCCAGCGGCGGCTACACCTTCCCAACACCTGCGTATGCGATGGGAAACCAGCACGCTCCATCATACATATCGTCGCAAGGGCCATTACCAGGTGGTGGCGGTCATGGGTACTACACCCAACAACAACATCAGTACTTTTCCGGTAGCCATCAGGACCGAGGTACCTCATCGCAATCCAATGGGTCGGGTCCCGGGTACCACCCGCAATGATCCTGTTGCGGCGTTATGAATGTTAGTACCCTTCCATTTCCGCCTAGTCCCATGTATTACGCCATGCTCCCAACCGGGAGTAGAGTGGTCCCAGCACACAATCGGGGGCGATGGGATGCTAGTCGGAGGCGCAAAGGTACGATGCTCGGCTGAATTGTTCTTGTGGGTTCTCACAAAATGGACGGCTCATACTTACGTACATATGATAATTTCTCTCCTGGTTGTTCATAAGGTTGTCTCCCACGGACCTTTTACTCTGTATAGAAAGTGTTTTTTTGTTTGTGACGCATCATTGCTTTTTTAGTTTGGTGTTGTTATGGTTGTCTCACGCTCTCTCACCACGTTGCGTATCGTACTCTTGCAGTATCGTCACACCCAGTTGGATATATCCTAATTGAATAATTCTAGCACTAATATACCCCACTCTGGTATTGCGTCTCAAACCGCTTTGCTTCTCAGTGCTTCCATTCAATGGAAGTAAGGTATATTTCGTCAGTAGTCGATTCGGGTCGGCCAAGTCGGAACGTTGATTCGGGCGTCAAACGTTTTGCGTGAAACCGCGTCAACTCTAAAATGCGGCCGGGCTAACAGCATAATACCTATTCCCTTCAAACAAAAATGACTTGACCTCAGATAATGCCGCGAGCTGTGCAAATTTTACCAGCATCAGGCCTTTTGTTTTATGGACAAGGGCGCCCACTCGGTAACAGCACGCCTACGTGGTACATAGAACGCGCCAATTGTAGGGGCACATCACGCAATGCACGGAGAAATTTCAATATACCATAGTCGTAGTTATTGCTCACTTGACACAATTTCACCCCTGCAATTGTATCACTGAAGGCATAGTGCAAGTACCAGCAATACGTCCCAAAGGAAGTTCAACGTTCAATTTCAGATTCGAGGAACGCGGCCTTTTTGACCAGCGAGAAGTCTGGCGTTCTTACCCGAGCCTTCTTAGTCGGAATTGCCTCGACCTGAATTGAAACAGTGGACGATTGAAAGAAGGCAATAAATCGGGAACAAGGTTTTGGCGTTGGCGACGCTGGGAGGCATGACATCAGCACAACAAAACAAAAGCCAAAAAAGTTGGTGCCGCGAAGTGCAATAGAGAGAAATTTACGAGTGCTTGATCGCCTACCAATCATCACCCAGTTTGTGATTGTGCAGTCCTCAGTCAGATTTGTGGTATGCCAACCAAACCCGCACGCAATGTAACCCAAATCAGAGTTTGAATTCCCTTGAATAGTAAATCACGTGCATTAGTAATTGACAGGTACTGGGTTTTGCACGTGACTTGACAAATCCGAATTTTGCAATAATTTTAAGAGCAGAAATTCAAACTGCTATATCTTGTCCATCTCTCAATGGATCACCTTGAAACTTGGTATATAGAATTGCATGTACTATGTCTAGTTGCAGCCCAAGTTTGGGAGCCTAATATTCAGTTTTGGATTTTTCATTTTTTGGGGTGGTAACCTGAGTAGGGAGCTGCAGGGATAACCCCTGGGTATTTTTCAGCTTACCCCTACCCCTACCCCTGTCTACCCCTACCCCCAACCCATGGGTCATAAGCTAAGGGTCTAGGGATAGACAAGGGTATTGTAGAGTAGAGTTGGCGTCTACGTGTTGAGTTTGAGGATAATCCCCAGGGTGAGATAGAGGGTGAGATGGGGGAAATGCAACGCAAAACCGGTGGCACTCATTGCCTACCTGTAGGGAACAGCGGGGGTAGTCCTGCAGCTACCTAGCGCCTGCCCCGTACCCGCACCCGGGCGGGTTTTTTCCCGTCTGGGCGGGTAAAATCCTGTCAAAATGAGCCCTAGAACGTCCAAATTGGACAAGATTTGAGCGAGATATGGTTAAAACAGTGTATAACACTTGTTTTAAACATAACTCATTCAATTCTGGTCCGATTTGGACGTTCTAGGGCTTGTTTTAAAGCTGACGGGTAGCAGAATCCTGACCCGTACCCGGTCCCGCGCGTACCCGTCCCCGCGTCCCGCAAGGGTTACCCCAACCCTTGCTATTGCCTACCTACCCGGGATGTTATGATCCACCCCAATTTTTCTCATCCTTGTCGGACCCCCTCCTCATCACCCTACCCATGCCCAAGCGACCACTACCATTGAACCCATCATCCCTACCAGACCTGCCACCGTTACCACCTAGTGAACCATCCAAACCACCATCACCCCTTGATCAGCCCCCAGTCGAGCCCCTCGTCCCCGTCCCATGGAACATCCATCGTCGGGAATACTCCTCGATGGAGATGTACCGAGAGCCAACCCCAGTAGAGAACCCACTGGAAGATCCAGACAGTCCCATGGAGGACGCGCCGCCCTTAGAGCCAGAACCATTCATTCCATATAAACCTGATGTTCCTGGAGGCAACACGCACGCCTTGTCCCCAGAAGAGTCCCCCGTCATACCATGGCAAGAGTACCTTGCCCCGGATAGTCCTGTATCCCGCAAGCACTCCCTATCACCCACAAGTCCCTCCTCAGCACCCATACGCCAATGCACCAGTAGAGAAGGCAGTTACCAGTCAATCATCCCTTCTGCCTTGTCGCCCATAGCCGGCACCTCGCCCCAGAGTCAGGGCTACCAGTCGACCTCTCCTGAAGGATCCGCAGACAATCCCTCATCCATGCAGAGCTCCGCAGACGACGCAGATAGCGACATGGCCCTCAATTGGGTCACCATCAATACGGACTACCTTAAAGGGTAGCTGCTTACGCTAGACGCCCATTAGATCAGAATGGGCACGCGGAGATCAGATCTCCTCGGATCAGCCTCAAACCTCGTGGTCGTCATCGCATCATGACGACGCTTCTCTTCTTGGAATGACCCGCCGCCATTGTTCGACCCTTAAGGATGGTTTAGGCAACTTGTCACTTTATCATTCGCTCT
>Ga0307510_10005566_pt1 | contig 15013 bp, 13 predicted proteins | sample 12_EM_MG_FD_207224 | JGI IMG/M metagenome (GOLD analysis project Ga0307510, IMG submission 207224) | Populus trichocarpa ectomycorrhiza microbial communities from riparian zone in the Pacific Northwest, United States - 12_EM | ecosystem: Host-associated > Plants > Roots > Unclassified | place...
TCTTGAGTCAGTTTGTCCAGCCTCTTCAGCGAGTCTTCAATGTTTGTCGTTCCAAGGAGCTTCTTCATGTATTTTTCTGGACGCCCTTCGGTCAATGTTGAGGTATTAGCAAAGGAGCTACTTACTCGTTCTTCCTTGCTTAATTTCTTTCGTCGCAAGCCCAAGAATTGATAGTACCTCTATCATGATTTGCATAATGATATCCGTCATTTCCGGAGTCGGTGGCACCTCGGTATAGATTTCGAGACGTCTGAAGAAAAATTCGATGCGTTCGAGGATGTCGATGAGCGTATCTTCGCTTGCGCGAATATCCTTGGCCGCCTGAGAAATGCGGTGTTAAACTGGTCCAGAATTGTGTATGGAAAGGAAAGCGCACTGAAAGAAGGACACCAACACCGGCGAAGATCACGCTCGCAGGGGGAAATACCTGTCAAGAGAATATGAGAATGGGTCTCATGCCATTTTCGTGACCTTGAGGCTTACCAGGCCTATACCGCCTCCAAGGGTCTCGGAGAAGGCATAAAGGACATTGACGGTGGGATCGAGCCACTTTGTCCACTTTTCATCCACAGTCAGAGACTGATCGAACTCCCGTGCTTACTGGTGGAGGATGGAGAGAATGGCACTGGGCGAGTCGCAGGCTTGGAGCTGCACGGCAAGGGGATGCGAAAGAAGATCCTTTTTGGTACGTTTTTCATATGCCTTTAAGGCATTGTTGAAAATCAGTTGAAAGTTGGAGGAAGGGGTTGCTGAAGAAGTTTGAGACATAGGTGTAGGAGTGAGGGGTCCGTCCTGAGAGGGAGATATTGGGTTCGTGAACTTCGTGGGGTGATGTATTGATGATGGTCAATGATGGGTTAAGGGTACTTACTGTTTACTGTTCAATGGGCAGAGGGGTACTGCCTCGTGTAGTCGCAGGGGGCGTAGTAACAAAATATGGAAGATATGCTGCGGTCACGGTAAACATATGACGGCTATGCGGCGAGATTATGTTACAGCACGATGTGCTGTCCACCTAGCTTACGGTATGTTGTCAAGGTTAGGCCAGGGTTAGGTCAACCAAATCAATACAAATACCGACACCATGGGGACGGTCCGTAGACCGGACGAAGCATGCGGACTCTTTACAGTATGTTCTGACCCAGTGTGGAGAGTAATACGGCCGTTCTGCCACCCTTCGCCAAAAAGGAACCAGCCAGGCGACGTTCTAGTCAGCTGCTCGCAGTGGCTATGATCTAATCCCAACAATCCGCGGCCCATGCGTTCCCATGTCTGACTACTAAGGGTGAATTATCCACCTATCGGCCCAGTGCTACTTTCCTCTCATCACCCATGATGTCCTCCCCCGTCTCAGATCCTATTCCCATATCCTCCGAGCCAAAGTCAGCGACATCCACCGACAAATCTTCTACGGCGAAGTATGTCCCACATGTACCGTTGATATTCAAAGGCCTAACTACGCCCTCCTTCGAAGGGTTGCGCAAGATGCTTTGGTAGAGTTGAAGGCCCTCGCCAACATCATACAGTCCTCGGTTGAGAAGATCGAATCTGTCGTTACTGCCAACTCCTTCACATTCCCCTCTCCGGAGTCACCATTTAGCCTTGAGTCTGAGGCACCGCGCAGGCATCCTGCCATACAGTCGGCCGGGTTGCTCATTACATCCGCGGCTGCGCAGCTCATGACACTTGTGAGGCCTGCGCCGTCTACAATGTCCGATATTTTGGGGCAAGTGAGTCTGAAGGGTTTTCAGGCCTTGAATCATAGCTCATGACGTGAGAATCACAAAGTATCATGTTTCAACTGCAGCCCACACTGCGCTCAGCACGCATGTTGCTGAGATCCTCCGGGATGCTGGACCCAAAGTAATGCTATATCTTTCTATCACTTTACAGCTGCGCCTGACTCACTGTTATGAAGGGGAAACACGTCAGGGAAATCGCTCGACCGACCAACGTTCACCCCGGGAAATTGGGTATGCATCAGAGAAGCTAAAATACTCTTTGATTATAATAATTATATCAGCTCGCATTCTCCGCCTCCTCGCCACGAATCATATATTCATTGAGGTATCACCGGAGGTATTCGCTAACAACCGTCTATCCTCCGTTTTGGACACAGGAAAATCTGTCGAGGAGTTGCTAGCAAGGTTGGCTCTCAGTTTAATGGTCAGCAACCATGAACTAACGATCACCAGTCCTGAATCGAAGCATACAGGAACGCCCGGGATGGCATCTATCTTCGGACACATGTAGGAGTTGCCCACCCTCCCCATAAATGATCGGATCCTAATGTATTCTTATAGCCTGGACGAGGGCTTCAAGAGCTCTGGTTATCTGGCTGAGACTATTCTTGACCCTGAACTCGGACATGCTAGCGAAGCCAACAAGACTGCTTTTAACAAAGCACATAATACCGAGGACGACATGTGGAGCTGGTTTGAACGTCCAGACAACAGATTGCGACTTACTCGATTCGGAGCTGCCATGGACGGTGTGAAGAGCATGTCCGCCGTTGATGCCATCCTCGAAGGTTCGGTCATTCTGCGTGGCTCCCCAGGTGACCATCTGATTTTGGGCCATCGGACTCGAAGGGTACGCCTGGGAAAACCTATCCGAGGGTTCACTCGTTGTCGATGTCGGAGGTGGCGTTGGCTCGCAGTCATTGACGCTCGCTACCTATCAACCACATCTTCGGTTTATTGTCCAAGACCGGGAGCCCGTCATAGCGGATGCAGAAGAGGTATAAGCCCCAATTCATTGACTTCTGTGGTGTGTACCTGACGGCGTATGGATCATAGTTTTGGAAGAGGAACATGCCCGACGCGCTTGAATCTGGCCGTGTGAAGCTCCGAGGTTCGTCAAAATTTTGCCTTTACCGTCCCAGGGTTGCAGCCTGACACGGAATCCGAAGCCCATAGCTTCTTTGACCCACAGCCTGTTCAACAGGAGGATGTCTCCGTCTTCCTCCTGAGCAAAGTACTTCACGACTGGGCCGATAACTATGGCCTCACAATACTGAAACATTTGCGTGCTGCAGCTTGTCCTAAGACTCAACTTGTCATGGTTGATCTGTTGATATCATGTGCGTGTGATGAACCCGCCACACATGATATTCCAGGCGCAGGGCTTCCAGTACCTCCGAAACCACTGCTCCCTAATTTCGGTCGTGCGACCTCAGTGACGTACAGTACTGACTTGTTGGTAAGAGCAAACCCAGGCTATGATGGCTGAGCTGACGTTTTTGGGTGCTAAAGATGATGACTTTATTCAACGGAAGAGAGCTCACAATCACCCATCTTTGCAGCCTACTTGACCAGGCAGGTTGGAAACTCATTGCTATACATCACGACACGCCACCGGCGATGAAGTACCGAAAGGCGATTGCTGTTCCAAAGTAATGTGCGATTTATTGAGGTATGTCATTCGTATATCTTCAGTCATCGTATACCCGTGTTACAACCTCTGATATAGATCTGATACGTTGCCTAAAGCGTTGCGAGGCGCCGACTTTATCTTGGTAGCAATGCTTGATCCGAACAAAGTGAGGGTTGATGTACGATGACTCTTTCCCACACCACTATTAGTTAATACTTAGGAGGGCCTTGTGAAGTTCTCGTAAAAATACAGATAGCCTGTATCGAACGAACGTGTCACTGGCATCCCTGCGGGCATAAGTTCAACCCCACCATCATAAACAGTTCACTGGACTGTACCACAAGGTATCCTGATCTCATTTTCAGATATTTTACCAAGGGATTGAAGGGAAGAAGCTATGGGAGTGAGCAATCGAGCTCCCTTCAGGAGCCAGCATGTAGAATGCTCAACCGCGGATAGTTTCTGTCCAAGTAATTCGTTTTAGCTCCTTATCCGATTCATAGGCTACATAAATACGGCGGGGTACGAAATGTAGGAGATTAATTAGAAGTAAAAGACTGCAATAGTGGGGTAAGAGAATATAGCGGCGTAGTATGGGCGCGTTTGCGGACGAGCACAGATGTGATCGATCCTTATCTAAGCGATGTCCGGAGCGCCCGACTGTTCCGTCCGTTCCGTTCTGGGATCACTCCGGGCCGGGTTACCTGGTAGACACCGCTCCTTCCACCCAATCTCGCCGTGCGAATGTTTCAAGTCTTTTCTCTCCCCTAGTTGATGCCTGATTTCGGAACAGCAGACCTCACCACCGCACAGGCGTCTGTCTCTGGGTCCCGCTAATACACTCCTCTTATCTCTGCACTCTCATCACCTTAGTTCCTCTCCTCACCGACGTGTTTGGACTGTTCATCTCGGTCCACCTCGCGTCTCCCGTTACTCTCTCTCTAATAGCACTGATGCCACGCTTCGTTCTCGATCCCCCTATCTTCTCCTCTCTTCCATCCTCCCCTCTTTCTCGATCTCACGGGCTAGGTAACTATCTCGCTTACAGCAGAGGATTCGAAATGTGTTGCACAGCCCATAAATGCTGCAATATTCATCGGAGTATGCACCACTCTGGCGGCCGCGGGCCACATCTGCAATGGAGCAAGTGGTTTAAGCATCGAGCGCATGTCCCTGCAACACCGGAAACGCTCATTGTGATACCGGTAAAACGGTTGATACTTGATCGTCATCCGCTGTCCTCTTCCGGATGTAGCGCATGCCAATGAACACCCCCAACATGCATAAAGGTACACAGACGCGGCATGCTAGATCACGTGCACATGAGAGACCTACTGACCAGGTGGTCAAAATCACGAGCATCGAAATCCGGCTCCCAGTAGGCCACACTATCGGGATGGTCCACCGTGCCATTTGCTCATCACAAATCTGATCGCGGAAATCCTGGGATTGGATAGTCGAAAAGATAATGAGACTGTCGACTGTAACTGTTGCGGAAACGCAGTCGGCCCCCGACGTCATCGTGTTCATAGGATTGATACTATACCTTAAGGACTTTAGAGTACAGTGCGCACGGCGCTAGCATTTGCGGTAGACAGCCATTCAATGGACTAGCGCAGGACCCTTATCCCTAGTTTTGCATCCGCTCGGTGCCCCGTTTTTATCATGACACCTTAGCGTTACGGACGCCCCGCGGTCTTTTATACGTTCGTAGTTACGCACCGGCCCCCTCAGTCTTGTGCACATCTTGTGTGGTTACTGAGGTGAGCCCCACTTACATCCCTCTCGCGTTACCACCTGTGCTCATGCTACATAGTCCGTTGGCCCCACAGGCGAATATAAATATAGCTTTGTACACATCTTGTGTGCTTATTGAGTCCGTTGCCCTCACACCTCCCATCTTCCCGCGCTTGCTCCCTCACTCGCTCCCATTCCCACTCTTTCACCTTCATTTTTTGCTACAGTCTACACATAACTTGATATAGTATGAACAACAAATGAGGGTAGAAACGAAGCACGTACAACAGGTATGACAGTGGTTCTGAGGTCAAAATAAGTGAAGAGATAGACCGCCTTCAGGTAGTTTTTCACCACCGGAATGAATCGGTCCCTCAGATGGCGCAGGAAAGGTGGAGAATGAAATACAGGAAAGATCGAGGGGTAGGTCATGTTTCCAGCAACCGAAGGCAAAGGAAAGGTCACTGGGTGTAGGAGTGGTGGGCACCAACTACCTCAACTCGTATTTCAAGAAAATCCAGTAGAACCTCTGGAATAAAGAATCCAGGAACCATATTTGTGTGTGATCAAAAGCGGTGCATTGATTGCAGAAGATGCAGGGTGCAGCCATCAGATAACGCCACAGGAGACCGGTGAAACAGGGGACCTGTTACTAGGGAATCAGAATATCTGGGGTATCTTGCGGAAGAAAACATGTAGAGAAGTGAATCATTAAATCAGGCCAGGAATAAAAATAAATACCCGGCGCATGGTCCAACCACAATGCAGTATTGCACCCATGATACAACGATAGCCAGTTACCGGTTCGGAGTGGAAATGACCAAAATGCCATTATATCGGGCCACCCACAAACCCTTTGATGTGGAGTTCGTGCGTAATGTGATTGAAGGCTCATTTGAAGCAGGTGGCATCGGTGCGGACGCCAGTCAGCTTGTTACTGCGCCTGAGGCCTGAGGTGGCGCCCGTGGTCGGTACTAATCGTACTAATCACTGGTGCGAAGTCTGTCCAAGGAACAAGAACTTGGGCCATGGGTCACATCAGTTTCTTCTAGAGTCCCTGAACGTAGAGCACGAAGGAATACCTGAAAAAACCTGGACTGGCATGGATCTCGGGCACAGCAATGTTTTCAGAGGGCAGGAATCTCATCAAGTTTGCTGGTGCGGCACAGCTGTTGATTCGATTCCGGGTTAGTTACATATTTAGAGACTCGGAGGCATTCAAATTGAGGATGTGAGATTATGGCGATCAGACTTCGTTTTCGAAATCGAGTCCTTAGTGGGTTGGATCAAGGACGCGTCTGCATCCCCATGGGTTTATACTGAGAGCATTGCAAAGCATGCACGGTGTGAATAAATCAAGTATCACTCTTTTTTTTTTGAAATGAGTTTATTGTTGAAGCTGGGCTAAAGACATGTACACTAACGCTTCCTGTGCGTATTTAGATACCGAAGCCTGACAGAGCCTAACATAAGAAACGGTGTAGTGGAATCGACATACCACCATGCAGGAGCCTAGACCACCGCCTGAGGGCAAAGCGCACATCCCAGTGGGCAAAGGCCAGGTGGCGACCTTCGATCGGACTAACTGTAAAGATGGAAAACGTAGTGCCTAGGAAAGGGGGTTGGGGAAGGGGGAAAAGACCGAAGTATCGCCAAGCTGCAGCAACACTAAGCCTGTTAGTGTGATGGGGATAGCCTGAGGGAGGGGGGTTCCGCCTTGTACGATTCGGCGCCAACAAGCGTGGGATCAATCGATCAAGCATCACTCATGAGCGCATGATCCCAGTAAGCCTTCCTTTTATTCATAAACCCACTTCACGTAAATGGAATAGAAGTCCCTGGGAAGCTCAGGATCCCTTCGGGAACAATAATATATAGTGCATGCACGGGGCAGACGCTCTTTCAGGGACCGATGTGAATAAAACGAGCTGCGCCCATATACCCAACTGCGATTGATACTGGGCCACTCTGCGTCAAATTGCATCGCCTACGGGCCATGCCCCTACCCGACAGCTGCAGCGCTCATCAGGACTGCATCGGCAGGCTGAAAGGGGGGGGGGCTCATACATTGGGATATCTAGGCGGTCCTTCTTCCATGATCACTGCAAACAGGGATCTGCGGCGATATCCCTCTGAGAAAAAGCGACAGGTTATTGAACCTTGCAAGTGACAAATTAGTACAGTAGGACAGACTTGTATGTACGAGCGCTCAGTGTACCAACAGGTAATTACAGCCTTTCTTGCATCGCCATGGGGCGACAATGATGAGTTGGTTATGTATTGTGTAAGGTGAGCCGCGCCGTTACCCACAGAAAGGACCAGCTATGCACGCCATTATCACCTCTAGTGATTTGCAGGGCTGGGCTCGGCCCAAATGACCCAGCTTGGGCTCAGCTTAGTAGAGCCCGGGTTTCAGAGTAAGATGCATCCGATCAATGATCCGATTTGAACGAGAAACGAAATGAGTTCTGCGCTGGGTCATCAATGTTGCGCAACCGGAGCAGCCAGAAAAGTATGGGTTGCCCATGTCAAGTCGAACAGGCATTCCATCGCGTATTGGAGGTGCAGCGATACGTTACCAAACTGCGCATGTGTGACCCAGTGTTGAAGGGCATATTCGCAAGAGGGGAGGCCATCTCGACGCTGGTGTGCTCAACTTGGATCGTCGGACCGCAGTAAAATACTCAAGCAAGCTTGTGCCATGATTGTATGCGCAGGGTCGAGGAGGATGTGATAATGCGAGACATCGCGACTTGAATTAACGAGGCGGAACGAGGTCAGGAATTTTTTGACCGAGAAATGTGAAAAATGCATAACACGTGCTCCCACCAACACCCTGTTGTTGTCATTGTCGTCAGGGTCGTGACGTTGACGATGGTAATCAAACTGGAGCAGGACAACAGAAGTGCCTGTTCTTGATCCTCCCATCGTCAATCTGGGTTCAGCTTTGGAATCCCATCTGAACTATCGACGTAGACCGCAAGGAGCTCGGCAAGCTCTTCCACAAGAAGTGGCCGAGTAGCCGCAACAAGGCATTGTAACAAACGAAGGGCGTTGTCCCTGTCCGGCTTCTTGATTTCCCGCAGTACACGCTCGTACGTTTCGTCCAATGACTCTGGTAATTCATCCAGCGTACGCCGCACACTTGATGGAAAGCAGTGCCGCAGGGTTTCTAGTTGGCAAAATACCCAACGAAACCTGCTTGACAATTTGAATAAGTATTGGGGGCGTAAGTTGTTCGCTTACATGCCATCTGTCCTCCCAGAGAGCGTCGCGATCACACCTTCCTTACCTTCTTTCCTCCATCTGCTCATGATTGGTTCCGAATAAACAATCAACCTAACGTAGTCCACAATATCTTGCTTTTGTCCACTTTGGTCGTGAAGAGACACTCTATGAGCGGTCAGAGGCTCGAGGACATCTCGTATGTCGATCTCTGGACGTCTTGTGGCACAGATACGAAAATTCGGAAGAGGAAGCTGGACAAGATCTTTAAGGAGCTGGCACTGGACGAATCGCAGGCTTGGAGCCGCACGGCAAGGGGATGCAAAAGAATATCCTTTTTGGTACGTTTTTCACATGCCTTTAAGGCATTGTTGAAAATCGGTTGGAAGTTGAAGGAAGGGGATGTGGTTGAGGAAGTTTGAGACATTGGTGTAGGAGTGAGGAGTCCGTCCTGACTCCGGAGGGTGATATTAGGCTCATGAAGTTGGTGGGGTGATGTATTGATGATGCTCGGTGATGGGTTAAAGGTGTTTACTGTTTACTTTTCTGCCTCGTGTCGTTGCAGGGTGCGTTGGAAGATATGCTGCGGTAAACACATCGCGGCTATGTGGCGACAGTACGTCGCTTATGGTATGTTAGGGTTAGGACAGGGTTAGGACAACCAAATCAATACAAATACGACGGGCAGGAACAAGCCAGGTCTGGTTATGGTTCAATTAATTTCCAATATGTTGACCTTCTTTTAGAGGTCATCTTATTTTAAAGCAGAATACTTGAATGGAAAAACCCATTAGGCCCAATAGTTTTTCCCCGGCTAAATGGTTTTTCTGGGCCTGCAACATGCAGTTTATTTTAAATATTTTACGATATAACCAATACTCTTCTAAGTGCCCGTTTGATTTCGAATTGTTTGACTATTTTTATTTAAAATATTGTGATATATAAGGTGACATCAACATATTGGACATTAATTGGATCATAAGCAGACCTGGTTTTATCCATTCCTGCCGTAGACCGGACGTAGCATGCGGACTCTTTATGTTCTGCCCCAGTATATGGAGAATACGGCATCGTTCCGCCACCTTTTTCCAAAAAGGAACCAGCAAGGCGACGTTCTGGTCAGCTGCTCGCAGGCGCTATAATCTGACGTCAACAATCCGCGGCCCATGCGTTCCCATGTCTGAGTCTGACTACTACTGCTGAATTATCTACCTGTCAGCCCAGTTCTACATTCCTCTCATCACCCATGATGTCCTTCCCCGTCTCAGATCCTATTCCCGTATCCTCTGAGCCACTGTCAGCGTCATCTACCGACAAATCTTCTACGGCAATGTATGTCCCACATGTACCGTTGATATTGAAGTGTCTGACTGTACCCTCCTTCGAAGGGTTGCGCAAGATGCTTTGGTAGAGTTGAAGGCCCTCGCCAACATCATACAGTCCTCGGTTGAACAGGTCGAATCCGTCGTTACTGCCAACTCCTTCACATTCCCCGCTCCGGAGTCACCTTTTAGACTTGAGTCTGAGGCACCGCTCATGCACCCTGCCATACAGTCGGCCGGATTGCTCATTACATCCGCCGCTGCGCAGCTCATGACCCTTGTGAGGCCTGCGCCGTCTACAATGTCCGATATTTTGGCGCAAGTGAGTCTGAAGGGTTTTCAGGCCTTGAATCATAGCTCATGATGTGAGAATCACAAAGTATCATGTTTCAACTGCAGCCCACACTGCGCTCAGCACGCATGTTGCTGAGATCCTCCGGGATGCTGGACCCAAGGTAATGCTGTCTATTCTATCTCTTTACAGCTGTGCCTGACTTACTGTCACGAAGGGGAAACACGTCAGGGAAATTGCCGCACCAACTAACGTTCACCCAGGGAAATTGGGTATGCATCAGAGAAGCTAAAATACTCTTTGATTAATTATATCAGCTCGCATTCTCCGCCTCCTTGCCACGAATCATATATTCATTGAGGTATCACCGGAAGTATTCGTTAACAACCGTCTATCCTCCGTTTTGGACACAGGAAAATCTGTCGAGGAGTTACTAGCAAGGTTGGCTCTCAGTCGAATGGTCAGCAACCATGAACTAACGATCGTCAGTCCTGAATCGAAGCATGTAGGAACGCTCGGGTTCGCATCTATCTTCGGACACTTGTAGGAGTTGCCCACCGTCCCCTTAAACGGTCGGATCCTAATGTATTCTTAATTTCTTATAGCCTGGACGAGGGCTTCAAGAGCTCTGGTTATCTGGCTGAGACTATTCTTGACGCTGAACTCGGACATTCCAGCCAAGCCAACAAGACTGCTTTTAACAAAGCACATAATACCGAGGACGACATGTGGAGCTGGTTTGAACGTCCAGACAACAGATTGCGACTTACTCGATTCGGAGCTGCCATGGACGGTGTGAAGAACACGTCCGCCCCCGATGCCATCCTCGAAGGTTGGGCCATTCTGCGTGGCTCCCCAGATGACCATCTGATCTTGAGGAATCGGACTCGCAGGGTACGCCTGGGAAAACCTCCCCGAGGGCTCACTGGTTGTCGATGTCGGAGGTGGCGTTGGCGCGCAGTCATTGACGCTCGCTACCCATCAACCGCATCTTCGGTTTATTGTCCAAGACCGTGAGCCCGTCATAGCAGATGCAGAAGAGGTATAAGCCCCAATTCATTAACTTCTGTGGTGTGTACCTGAAAGCGTATGGATCACAGTTTTGGAAGAGGAACATGCCCGACGCGCTTGAGTCCGGCCGTGTGAAGCTCCGAGGTTCGTCGATTTTTCGCCTCCGTCCAGGGGTTGCAGCCTGACACGGAATCCGAAGCCCATAACTTCTTTGACCCACAGCCTGTTCAACAAGAGGATGTCTCCGTCTTCCTCCTGAGCAAAGTACTTCACGACTGGTCCGACGAGTATGGCCTCACGATACTGAAACATTTGCGCGTGGCAGCTGGTCTTAAGACTCAACTCGTTATGGTTGATCACCATATTGTATGTGCCTGTGATGAACCCGCCACACATGAGATCCCAGGCGCAGAGCTTCCAGTTCCTCCGAAACCACTGCTCCCTAATTTCGGTCGTGCGGCCTCAACGATATACGGACTTGACTTGTTGGTAAGAGCGAACCCAAGCTATGATAGCTGAGCTGACGTTTTTGGGTGCCAAAGATGATGACTTTATTTAACGGAAGAGAACTCACAATCACCCATCTTTGCAACCTACTTGACCAGGCAGGTTGGAAGCTCATTGCTATACATCACGACACGCCATCGGGGACCAAGTATCGAAAGGCGATTGCTGTTCCAAAGTAATGTTGTGATTTATTGAGGTTTGTCATTCGTATATCTTTAGTCATCGTATGCCCGCGTTACAACCTCTGATATAGATCTGATACGTTACCGAAATCGTTGCGAGGCGCCGACTTTATTTTGGTAGCAACGCGTGATCCGAACAAAGTGAGGGTTGATGTACGATGATTATTTCCCACACCACTATTACAGTAGTTAAAGGTTAGGAGGGCCTTGCCAAGCTCTCGTAAAAATACAGACAGCTTGTATCGAAAGAACCCGTCACTGGCACCCTTGCGAACATAAGATCAACCCTGCCGTCATAAACATTTCCTTGGACTGTACCACAATGTATCTTTATCTCATTTTCAGATATTTTACCAAGGGATTGGAGGGAAGAAGCCATAGGAGTGAGCAATCGAGCTCCCTTAATGAGCCAGCATGTGGAATGCTCAACCACACATAGTGTCTGTCCAAGTAATTCGTTTTAGCTCCGTATCCGATTCATAGCTACATAATATGGCGGGGTACGAAGTGTAAGAGATTAATTAGAAGGAAAGCACTACAATAGCGGAGTGAGAGAAATATAGCGGCATAGGGCGCGTTTGCAGCGGAGCGAGCACCGACTCGGAATATGCCACCGATGTGAGCGAGATCTGGAGCGCCCGACTTTTCCTTTCCGGGCCGACGACTCTGACACCTCGTTCATGTCACGTCACGATGCACTTCTGCCGCGTCCTGTTCTCTGCCCCGTGGATCTTCTCGCCGGCCCATTCTCTTCTCACCTTGCGCTCTTTTCGCTTTTGGAACGTCGTAGTTAAATCGGATACTGCATTGTGGACGGAGTGCACTTATATATACAAGTCATCGACGGCCCTTCCACCCCATCTCGCTGTGCGAATGTTTCAAGTCTTTTCTCTCCCCTAGTTGACGCCCGATTTCGGAACAGCAGACCCCGCCACCGCACAGACATCTGTCTCTGGGCCTCGTTGATACACTCCTCCCATCTCTGCTCTTTCATCACCCTAGTTCCTTCGCCGCCGTTTTTTGACTGCTCGTCTCGGTCCACCTCGTGTCGCTCGTTACTCTCTCTAATGGCACTTCTTTCTCGATTCCCCCCCTCTCTTCAATCCTTCCCGCTTCTCGAACTCATGGGGTAACGATCTCGCTTACAGCAGAACCTTCGAAACGTGTCGCACGGCTCATAAATGCTGTCATAACCATCGGAGTATGCACCACTTCGGCGGCCATGAGCCATATCTGCAAAGGAGGAAGTGGTTTAACCCTTGAACACACGTCCCCGCAACACTGGAAACCCACATTGTAATACTGGTAGGACTGTTGATCACCGTCCGCTGTCCTCTTCCGGATGAAGCGCATGCCGATGAAGACCCCCAACATGCAGAAAGGTACACAGAAGCGGTATGCTATATCACATGCACACGATAGACCTACTGACCAGGTGGTCAAAATCACGAGCATCGAAATTCGGCCCCCAGTAGGCCACATTATCGGGATGGTCCACCGTGCCATTTGCTCATCACAAATCCGATCGCGGAAATCCTGGGATTGTATAGTCGAAAAGATAATGAGACTGTTGACCGTAACAGAGGTTGCAGTACGCGTGGTTAGCACTGATTGACCTAGGACAAGAGTGCGATTGTTATTGCATAAGGTCCAGTGAGTGTGAATGAATACGTAGAACGTACCACCTGCTACCATAGCAGCACCGGCATTGAGGGAACCATAAAACCACGCGTTGCAGACGTTACGCGTGACCCAGTGTTCGTGAAAATGTAATTCATGGTATACCGCGCCGGCCAATGCAAGAGAAATGGTGTGCCATTGCGGCCCTAGCCACGCAGAGAGGCAAAGACATGAAGGGAGGAGGATCAAATGGAGGGTGCGTGCACTTGCAACAGATATGAGACCTGAGGGAATAGGACGCCATGGTTTATTCACTGCGTCGTCTTCAGGATCCACACAGTGGTTCGCGATACAGAGTTGAAGGAGATGTAACCACGTCCAAAATCCCGAATACACCATACGGTGTGTGCTTGTATGGGGGGTTGAAAAGTAGGCAAATGCGATCTACACATGACTTGATATATGAACAACAAATGAGGGTAGAGTAGAAACAAAGCACGTACAACAGGTATGAGAGTGGTTCTGAGGTCAGAATAAGTAAAGAGATAGACTGCCTTCAGGTAGTTGCCCAGCACCGGAATGAACCGGTCCCTCAGAGGGCGTAGGAAAGATGGAGAACGAAATACAGGAAACCTTGAGGGGTAGATCATGTCACCGTTAACCGAAGGCAAAGGAAATGTCGCTGGGTGTAGGGGCGGTGGGCACCAGCTACCCCGACTCGTATTTCAAGAAAGTCCAGTAGAACCTCTGGAATACAAAACCCAAGAATAATATTCGTGTGTGATCAAAAGCGGTGGTTTGATTGCAGAAGATGCAGGGTACAGCCATCAGATAACGCCACAGAAGACTGGTGAAACAGGGGACCTCGGGCTGCTACTAGGGAATCAGAATATCAGGGGCCTTTGGCGGAAGAAATCATGTAGAGAATTGGGTCATTCAATCGAGCCAAGAATAAAATTAAATACCCGGCGCTTGATCAAACCACATTACAGTATTGCACCCATGATTGCACCCATGATACAACGACAGCCAGTTACCGGTTCGGAGTGAAAATGATTAAAATACAATTATATAGAGCAAGTGAGCAACCCACAAACACTTTGATGTGATGTTTATGCATAATATGATTGAAGCAGGTGACATCGATGCGAACGTTAGTCAGCATGTTCCTGCGCCTAAGGTGACGCCCGTAGTCGGTACTAATTACTGGTGCGAAGTCTGTACAAGGAACAGGAACTTGGGCCATGCGTCACATCGGTTTCGTCCAAAGTCCCTGAACGTAGAACGAAGGAATACCTGACAAAACCTGGCGACGTGGATCTCGGGCACGGCATTTTTCTCAAAGGGAAGGAATCCCATTGAGTTTGCTGGTGTGGCGCAGCTGTTGATTCGGTTCTGGGTTAGTTACACATTTAGAGACTCGGAAGCATTTAAATTGAGGATGTGAGATCACGCCGATCAGAATTCGTTTTCGAAATCGACTCCTTAGTGGGTTGGATGGATCAAGGACTCGGACGCGTCTGCATCCCCATTAGGTTTATGTCGAGAGCATTACAAAGCATGCACGTGTGAATAAATCAAGCATCACTCATGAGCGCATGAGCCCTACAGTCGGCCTTCCTTTTCTTGATTTCCCGAAATCAATCCACTTCACGTAAATGGAATAGAAGCCCCTGGGAAGCTCAGGATCCCTTCGGGAACAGTAATACAGTGTACGCATGGGGCAGATACCCTTTCAGGGA
>Ga0307510_10005567_pt1 | contig 15011 bp, 11 predicted proteins | sample 12_EM_MG_FD_207224 | JGI IMG/M metagenome (GOLD analysis project Ga0307510, IMG submission 207224) | Populus trichocarpa ectomycorrhiza microbial communities from riparian zone in the Pacific Northwest, United States - 12_EM | ecosystem: Host-associated > Plants > Roots > Unclassified | place...
GCACCTTCACTCCAGATATCGACTGGACTAATGCTCAGCTACGCGGACCACAGATCAAAATGGAAACACTTAAACTCGAAACCTTCCAGAAGCTCAAAAAGAAACTCTCGGAGCGCATCACTATAACGCGTATACAGTGCACCCCGTGGTCGGGAGTCACCCCAGAAATGGGCGGCCCGGCGGGAAACAAAAGCACACAATACCTTCCACGGTTGGGAGTAACTCCTGTAGAAAAACAGGAAGGCCCGGTGGAAATCAACCGCACACATAACGCAATCGAAATGGCCCATAAGTACGCAACGGAACATGGGAAGGAGGAAGTCACCCTCCCGGAGGAATTCAAACGTCACACACTACTATTTTCGGATGAAGAGGCCAACAAATTTCCGCCTTCGCGCGGAGAAGGAGACCACAAAATCGAACTAATGGACACCGCACCGGCCAGCTTTAACTGCAAAGTCTATCCTTTGTCCCACAAAGAACAAGAAGCGGAGGACAAATTCCTGGATGAAAATTTGGCAAAAGGCTACATCGTACCATCCCACTCTCCCTACGGCTTTTCAACCTTCAGTGTCCCTAAAAAGGACTCAAAGGAAACCCGGTATATCATCGACTATAGACCCCTCAACGCTGTCACCCGCAAAGACGTCACACCGCTCCCAAACCTCGCACAGTGCATCCAAGACTTGCAGGGAATGGAGGTATTCAGCAAATTCGACATTAGATGGGGCTATAACAACATCCGGATCAAGGAAGGCGACGAGTGGAAGGGAGCATTCAAAACGCGCCGCGGCCTTTACGAACCAAAGGTCATGTTCTTCGGCATGTCAAACTCCCCGGCCAGCTTCCAACGATTTATGAACGGTATCCTCGAAGAGCTCTACAAGCACTTCGAGAGGAAAGGCATACACAACATCAGGGAAATATTCAAGAACTACATGGACGACTGCGGCATTGGCACATTACTCAAGGACCTAACGCTACACATCGAGATCATCCATTTCCTATTCGATCTACTCGCGAAGCACGGACTCCACCTCAAATTGTCAAAATCGGTCTTCTTACAGCCACAAATGGACTTCCTCGGCGTTAGAATCTCGAAAGAAGGCGTCACTATCGATCCGGCTAAAGTCGCAGGACTACGCGACTATCCATGTGACATACTCAATCTTAGGCAAGCTAGAGGATTCTTAGGCGTCGCTGGATACCACAGGATGTTTTGCAAAAACTTCTCGATCATCGCCGCACCTATCACTAAGCTTACAGGCAAGGACGTCCCATTCGAATGGGGACCAGCACAACGCGAAGCACAGGACAAAATAATCACGCTCATAACCAGTTCACCAGTACTAGTCAAACCAGACCCTTCTAGACAGTTCGAGCTAGAAGTGGACACCTCACAAATCGGCACAGGAGCGATATTATACCAAAGAGATCCACCAACTACCCGCGCAAATGGCACAGAAAAACCAGGACCACGCAGACCGGTGGGATTCCATTCCCAGAAATTTACCACAACAGAGCAAAACTATCCCATCTACGACCGTGAATTCCTAGCCATCATGAGAGGACTTCGCTGCTGGACGCATTTGCTCAAAGGAACTCACATCCCCGTCTTGGTATACATAGATCACGCCAATTTACGCTACTACAGAGACCCCCAGAAAATCGGCCCGCACATCGCTGGATACATACCCGAGCGCGAACAATATAATATCCTACTGGAATACAAACCCGGAGCAACAAACAGAGCAGATGCCTTATCTAGGCGACCAGATTATGAAGGACCAAACCCGGATAACGACAAAGTGCTCGTATGGCCAGACCAATACTTTTGCGAACAACATACCTCCATGGTCGGGAGTCACCCCGGAGACGGGCGGCCCGGTGGAGAAGAAACGCATATCCGCATCTTCGACATAGACAGTATCCATGACAACTGGGACAGCAAAGTCAAAACAGGGCAATATCCGCACCAATCAGAACTCAAGCGATGGGCACCATTACATAACCTCACCCTATTGGACGGGACCCACTGGCATCACGGGACCGCCTTGGTTGTCGTGGCAGACAACGCGCTTAGAAGGGGGGTAATTTCCCTTTTCCACGATCATGTGACGGCCGGCCATCCCGGGATTACCAAGACACTACAGCTCCTCTCGCAATACTACTGGTGGCCGAACATGAAAACATTTGTCACTGAATACATCAAAGGATGCGCTACCTGCCAGATGACAAAAGTTAACACTCATCCTGCCCATCCACCACTATTTCCTATCACTCCCGCAGAGAACGCTCGCCCTTTCGAAACAATCGCAATGGAGTTCATCACTAAACTCCCACGGTCAGGCGGATACGACACCATTCTCACGGTCACGGACACAGATTGCTCAAAGGCATCTATTTTTATCCCATGCAACGAGGTGATCGACTCAGAAGGAGTCGCACTTCTGTACCTGAATCACATAACCCCGCACTATGGCATACCCCACAAAATCATATCGGACCGCGACGTTCGCTTCACATCAAAGTTCGCGGCGGAGCTTTGTAAGCTCCTTCACATCAAACAGAACATGAGCACAGCATACCACCCTCAGACCGACGGATCCAGCGAAAGAACCAATCAAACCCTGGAACAATACCTCCGAGTCTTCTGTGGTACGCAGCAGAACAACTGGCACGCATGGCTCCCACTTGCCCAATATACAAAGAATTCATGGCCTTCGGCAACGACAAAGAAGACACCTTTCGACCTCCTTATCGGATACACACCACAAATTCATCAGCCAACCAGATTATCGAACCTCCCCACATTTGAACAACGTTTGTCAGCAATCAAAGAAGCCAGGAACGCCGCTCAAGAAGCTCAACGTAAAGCGCAAGAATCTTGGATCAAAGAACGTCCCCGGTTTACGCCATTCGAAGTAGGAACCAAAGTTTGGCTCGAAGGAACAAACCTCAGATTACCAAGCAACATCACCACGAAGCTAGCACCAAGGCGGTACGGACCATTTATGGTAGCCGCCAAAATATCAAACGTCGCTTACAAACTCAGCCTCCCACCCACCTGGAAAATACACGATGTATTCCATGCCTCCCTTCTTACGCCTTACAAAGAAACCGATCAGCACGGTCCCAATTTTATCGAACCACCACCTGACATTATTGAAGGCAAAGAAGAATGGGAAGTCGAACAGATAATCAAAGAACGTACCTACGGGCGGAGGAAGAAGAAACAATATCTCGTAAGATGGAAAGGATACTCCCCTGCACATGACTCATGGGTCAATGAGGATGACCTACACGCCCCCGAACTCTTAGCCAAATTTGGAGGAACAAGCAGTATAAAGAACATGCAAAACAACGACCAAGACCTCACCACATGTCTCTTATCCCCCCAGATATCTTTCCTCCACTCGTCACAACCTATACTGAGCAGAAAGATGACTACGCCCTTGTCACCCAAGTCCACCAGAGTGGGAACGTCCTCACCTACTACACCACCCTTCGACGAAGCAACCAACCCCACCCAACCTTTATTGACACCACCTGTACCGTTAGTTGGGACGAGATCCACCTCCGATCCACGGTCTCCAATCACAAATTTCGCCAACCTCTCATCGACGTCACCATCCCCAATCCCTATTCCCCCTCCTACACTATCGGCACATTTCTTGGCAGCACCTCAGGCACCTCCAACGTCTCCGAGCACAGTGGGTGAAGAAATACTGATAGAACTTCGCAACCGCCCCCTCGCCGACCGTATTGGAGAACGCGCACATACCCCTTTCGAATATACTGTCAGCACGCCACCTAGCCAATACATTGAGGAACAAGAGGCTATACTAGCTGATCAAAGGGCTGCTGAAGCTGACGCTAGAACTCACTCCACTCCTGAGTCTGAACCACGTCGTATCCCCTCCTCTCCTAGCTCTTCTGAGTTCCGCCACCAGCTATGGCTTAACAGCGAACCTACTCAGCCTGAGATACATTCCATCGTCAAACTCTGCAAGGCTATAAAGAGGTACAGACAAGCCAACCCCATCTTAAATGACGCTATGAGGACATGGACAGACAACATCATAGGATATATCGACCTCTACGCTCAGCATAACCCTGATTCCTCCATTTTACCCACTACCAATGACGTCTTCGACCAGATCACGCACTTCACCTTCATCCCAGTATTCATGGAGATGATAGGACCCTACCTCGAGGACAGCGACCAAGAAGTCGGACCACCTCCCACCCTCCTACAGCGCATCACTATTAATGTCACGACACAAACAGAAGTGATCACGGACGACGACCATCCAGGGGGAGACTGGATGAAGTTCAACCTTGGCAACCCGGCTCACTACCCATTCGTCTATACGGACGAAGATACACGTCCACGCACGGCCAAATATATCCGCTACTTGTCTCTCAAGGATGGCGTTGTCCATCAAGGCACTAGTGGCAAAAACAAACCAGTCTATGCCGCCTCACTTCACGCTCGGGCATTCCCCACTCCCAATTTTCGTCGTCCAGGTGTTAAAGACACCGACCTTCACATCTTCCACCCCAGTAGCGCTAGCCGAATTATAGTGGACGACGCACTCTACCACTTGGGGGACCCGGGCGTCATAGCAGACGTACACACACTCCGCACCCAATACGACGAAATCATGAGGATCAAAAGGCAACGTCTAGATCTAGACAACAAAGAGCGGGCAGCAAACAAAAAGCTCCTAGACATGGAACGCTACTTGGCTAACGCTGCAGCTAGGACACGCATCCAACCACACCTCCTTCGCACCAGACCAGCCTCCCCTCCCGCCTCCTTTATCCCTTGTATCTTCGCAAGTCAAGGGCCATCTGACGACCAGGAAGAAACTGGTAACAAGCGCAAACGCCCCCTTTATCCCTACTGCCTCAAATGCCACGATGACTACCCAGATCACATGAAAGAGGATTGCCCATTATGGGTCGTCTGTAGATGGTGTTACTCCCCCCTCCACGCTCACAACGAATGCCCAGTTCCCCATTTCAATTGCACTGGGATGAGTTGCATGGTACCCGAAACCCACCCCAACTATGGACTTATGTGCCTCAGGGACGACTCTTACAAGTTACGCTGCGCGGAGTGGGATGCTGACTCCTGCGACCAACCATGTGAGTGAAGTCACGTGGGAGTGACTTTCTAGGAAGGGCGTCATGTTACGTTCTCAAGGCTCAAATTTCATTTTTCACTTGCTTACCAATACTTTCTCATCACATGATCTGTTCCCACCCCCTTTCCATCACATGACTTTATCACCTGACCGCTTACCTATCATTCTTACCATGTGATTCCTCTTTGACTGCGCATGTGACTTACACTGACTCCAACCCAGTAGTACGTATCCTGGGTTTCACGCGTGAGTCAGTTCGACTCGGAATGACTCCATACTTTGTACAGTGACTCCTTTACTAGTACGGGTACTAGTAGTATTAGGCTCGAGTCATGGCAGCTGCCCAGATGTATATAAGTCGACCTTATATCCTAGAGTTGGGCCTTAAGCCTGACTTGGTTTAATCCCAAGTGTTGTAGCTTCCACAGCGCCTTCAGTTTTCGCCCGCACTCCGTGCAAGTCGTCTCGAACATCGTCGAGACTCTCCTCTACATCTTTCAGTATCCCCACTAGTGTCTTGCACGCGTGCAGACCACTCATATCAGCGTATCCAAGGGTCAGCGTTAGCCACCTGTTATCCCTTGAAGAACAAGTCCCGCCACCATCATACAAACCCGTGCACGTCGCACCTTAGGGTCCTTGGCCCTTAACAGCTCCACTCATCTTCCTAACCATGTCATTCTGAGCGGTTTGGAGGATTTTGAGAAGTCCTTTGTTGTGGTGGGAGGTGGCGTATAGTGGGAAACCATATGTCAAGACAGGAAGGATAAGTGCATGGAAAAGTTTGCGCCAGTTGGCATAGTTGATACCTTGGATAGAGTTCCCTAGAACCCCAAGAGCATGGACAGTGGAGCATGCATGGTTGGCCATGACGGTAACATGGTGTGTCCAGTTGAATCAGTAGTGTATGAAGATGCCAAGGTAGTGGACAAGTTCAGACCGTTTGACCAAGAGTGGACCTGTGGGGAGGTGGAACCGAAGTTCCAAGACTGGGCTGCCAATGAGGTGGGAAGGTCGTCAAGGTGTGAAGGAAATGAACTCCGTCTTGTCTGGGTCGCATTTGAGGCCAGACCGTGATAGCCAATTGACGATATCTTGAAACCCTGTCTGGACCAACTTGGCAGACTCCCTGTGGGTCACATGGGAGCCGAAGATGGCACCATCATTGACATACATATTGAGGCTGTGCTTGTGCCAGGTTTCATTGATGAATTTGAGGAGGGGAGAGGTGTAGATGGTGGAGAGTATTGACAACAAAGGGGAGCCCTGGGGAGTCCCATGATCCAGGAGGATGGTGTCAGACTTAATGCCATTGAATGACAGCTGGACCTGCCAATCAGACAAAAAGGACTTAACCCAATCACAAAGGGATGAGGGGAAACCCAGGTTGCGGAAGATGTGGATGACCTGAGGGATGTTGATGTTGTCAAAAAACCCCTGAATGTTGAAGAGGAGAACGGATGCAACGTGACTGCTCTGTACAGCAGTCTGTACATAATGAGTAAGGCAGAGCGCCACGTCAATGGCGCTGTGGTAGTCACACGATCCAAACTGGGATGGGGGAAGGATGTCGAAGGAATGTGCATCAGAGAGAATGCGCTTGGCGACAATCTTCTTGAGAAGTTTGCTGCAGCATTCGAGCAGGCTGATCAGCCGATAGGCCTTGGGTAGGCAGTAATTGGGTTTTGCAGGCTTGGGGATGACAACAACTAGGGCTTCCTTCCATGGGTGATAACTGAGGCAGAGAGCGTTGTTGAAGATGTTGACAAAGCGGTCTGGGCAAGAATGGAAAGCCCATCTAAGGAGGCAGTATCCAATGCTGCTGAGCCCTGGGGCTGATTTGTTGGATGTGCCAGATAGGGCAACAGAGATCTCCGTCTCTGTGATAGGGGTGAGGTCACGTATGGGGAGGGGAGTGGGGTCATCAGGTTGGGCAGGGAAAACCTCAGGTCGATCTGTGACAAAGAATCGTTTCCAGAAGGCCTTGCACATCTCGTGGGGGTCTTCTGAAACATGGGAGGGACCAGTGAGGAGAGGAGGGATGCGTTTAATGGACCGTCCCTTATGCCAGGCTGCAGCTTCCCAAAGGTGTTTGGAAGTGGTGTGATGTAGAAAGTCATGTGCCCAGGTGCGCTTAGCTTGGGAGATGGTCCAACAGAGATGTTTGATGGCATCCCGTTTGGGTTTGCCGCAAGTGGTGTGGACTGCAGCGACTGCAAAGGCACAGTCTTGATTCCACCACTGTACCCCACGGGGGTCTGGTGCGTGACATCGTGAAAAGGTGCACAATGATGCAAAGTCAATGTCGTGATGGAGGCAGGTTGTGGCATCAATGAGGGATGGGATGTCGGTGATATCTGAGTCTGGGAGGGGGCCAAACCATTTAAGCCACGAGTCTTTGAGAAGGTCGTCGATGGCATATCCTGAGAGTTCAGGGGGAGGGGCAATAGCAATCGATTCCACTGGGTACCAGAGGAGGCTGAGAGCCGCATGGTCTGAGGAGATCGAGTTGTCAAAGGAAATCTGAAGGGCAGAGATCTGTCCAGAGATTGCGGCCACTTCATTGATAAGGGCTAGATCAAGGACTGAAGGTTATTGATCATCCCGGCCCAAGTCCCACATCGCAGTGTGAGGGGGATTGAGGAGCTTGAGGCCTTGGTTATCAAACCAATCCACAAGGTCTGTGGCCCAAGGGGATATAGTAGAGTAAGGGAAAGACCAGATATGGGAATGAGTATTAAAATCACCAACAAGAAGCATAGGTATTAAGGGATCTAAGGAGTTTGAAAGTAGGTGTAGGAGGGCATGATGGCGGGGATTGTCAGGAATGCGATGGTAGATTGTTAAGGTCCAAGAACCTTAAGGCGCGATGTGCACAAAATATGAGAGGTGGCAAAGCGTAGTCGCAAGGGACTGCTAACCCTTAGCACAATGAAGGGGGTAAAAGGATGAAGTGGAACTTAATCCAAGGTTTGGGAGATGAGCAAGAGGAAAGGAGAGTCTCAAAGGAGACTTTGAGATGACTCAAGAAATAAAGAAAAGACTTTTAGAAGTCTCACAGTGGAAGCAACAAGATTTGGGTATTAAACCAAGTCAGGCTTAAGGCCCAACTCTAGAAATAAGACCGGCTTATATACATGAGGGCAGCTACCATGACTAAGGAATAATACTACTAGTACCTGTACTAGTAATGATGGAAACCAAGTACAACAGTTAGTAGGAATGACAAGTAACTAGGAGAGGTGTCCTAGTTATGAGCTGGCAAGCTAGACATAGTGAAAACAAGTACAACGATCCTAGTACTGAGCTGGCGCTCCTAAGATGACAAGAAAGTGGTCAAGTAAGCAAGAAAGAAGTCAAGTGATGTATCAAGTAAGCAGTCATGTGATGGGAACGGATTGGTAAGCATAAAGAAAGAAAAATAGCCCATGGAATGTAACATGACGCCCCTCCTATGGTGGTCGTTACCACACGACCCTAAGCCTCCCACTGATAGAGGTCATCATCATAGTCGGCATGAGCCAACTCTAACTTGTGACACAAGGTGGGGGATGACATAGCAGCGCACCTATCCCCAAAATTGGGGTGAGTAGCAGGGACAGCACAGAACTCAGCGTTGCACTGCTCGTGGGGAATGTCGCAGTCGTCATGTGCATGTTGAGTACTGAGACACCAGCGGCATGTCTTCCAAAGGGGGCACTCCTCCTCGATGTGATTGGGACGCGACTTGTTGCATTTGAGGCAGTAGGGGAACTTGGGTTTGCCTTCTCGACGCCGCTTGCCTAAGATGGCGTGGCACTCAAGACTGTCTTCTCCTTCCTTGATGTCAGGTGGTCCTTGCACAGCGAAGATGTGGGGAATGTGTATAGTGCTAGTGGAGGGGGGACGAATGTGATTGAGATGAGGGATGAGCCAAGTGCAGACTGTGGCATAGGTGAGATGGCGCTCTACCATGCTAAGTTTACTTTGAGCGGCGTCTTCCCTCTTGTTAAGCTTGACACGTTGGCGTTTTACCGCCTCGAGCTCGCTCTGATGCACCTGATATCTATAAACGTCAGTGACAACACCAGGGTCCTTGAGATCTATGATGGCATTGTTGATGAGGAGTCGGGAAGTAGATGAAGGGTGGAAGATATTGAGGTTGTAATCTTTGACCCCAGGGCGGTTGAAATTGGGAGAGGGGTGTGCTTGTGCGTGAAGGGGGATGGAGTACTCGGGATCGCCCTTCTTGCGAACTCCTACAAGGTGAGTATCAATCCCAACTTGTCTGAAAGTGACGTATCGTGCTATCTCATCTTGCCCATACTCATTGAGGAAGACGAGGGGGTACTGCCACGTATCACCACGGTCATACTTGCTCCACCCAAGACCTGGATGATTTGGATCATCTAACTAGATACTGAGTTGGGGAACGTTGGGAATAGGACTGGGTGTGGAGGAAAGGGAAATGGTAGGGTTATACGTGGCAAACCTAACTGGTTTGTCACTTTGAACGTCTTCATCTGACATGTAACCTTCGATTTTGTCAAGGATCTGGGGAATGAGGAAAAGGTGCTCAACAGTGGTATAGTCACAAAAGGTGGTGGTGAAGATTTGATCGTTGAGCTCAGTGTTCCCCAGAATATTGATCGCTGGGAGGAGGTCCTCTGTCCAGGCTGAAAGAGCTCCAGTTATACATCCCTGCTGCTCCATGTACTTCAACAAGGCTCTGCATTGCCTTCTCACAAGGCGAACCATTGCCGAAGAGGGGATTTGACCTGCCAGTTGGAGTACTTTGTGGTCGGGGAGTGTGTCGACGACTACATTTGAGTGGATGCTGGATGGCTGGGGTGACAGTGGGCGACGGTGCTGGCATTGGAGTAACGGGGTTGGGGGTAGGGTCAACAGGGGGGAGGGGGATGGTGCTCAAGCCATATTGTCCTTGCTCTGAGGGGAGATATGTGGAGGGATCGGGATAGGGGATGGTGAAGTGCGGCCAAGTGTAGGGGTGGGGAAGGACGGTAGTTGACCTTGTGATGCACCCGGGAAGCTGCTCAAAGCTATCCTCAGATTGGAGTAGATATCTGTCGCCATAGCAGTGACCCCTAGTCCAGCAATGGTAGGTGGTTCCGTTGATGGGGACGATCATGGAGAAAAGGGTAATGTCCCCATTGCCATAGATGGACTGCTGTGTATGGATTGTGGTACCTCCTGGTCCGACGTAGACATAGCTGAAGTGGGCTGGTTGAGTGAAGTCAATGGGCATTCAGTGATGGTAGGGACAGTAGTGCTCCTTGCAGAAATGGGGATGTTCAAGGGCATGAGTGTGAGTGGGGTGGATCGTTCTGTACAGCGACAAAGTCTTCTGGGCAGCTGGGGTGAAGATGTGGAACTTATGACTAGGCCAGATGGTGAGATCTCTGAAGAGGTGATGGAATGAATTGTAAGGGGGGTTGATGGTGAAGGTGTAGAATGCCTGGTTGGACATGCTGGGGATGACTTGTTGAGGGGAAGGGTTCTTATACTGCTTGAAGCATTTTGAAAGTCTGATAATAACTCCAGAGCGTGGAGATCCTCAGTGTTAACCCATGAATCATAAGCTGGCAAGTAGTCCTTCCAGCGCACAAGGTATTGCTTCTTCTTCCAATGGCCAAAAGACCTCTCTTTAAGAATCTTCTGGACTTCCCATTCTGGTTCGCTGTCTAGTATCTCCGGTGGAGGTTCCAGAAAGTTTGGTCCATGTTGGTCAGTTTCTTTGTAGGGTGTGAGGAGGGAAGCATGAAAGACGTCATGAATTTTCCAAGTAGAAGGGAGTTCGAGTTTGTAAGCGACTTTTGATATTTGGGAGACTACCTTAAAAGGTCTGTATCTCCTTGGGGAAAGCTTGGGCGTGATGTTGCTGGGTAATTTTAGATTCATTCCTTCTAGCCAGACCTTCGATCCCATGGGGAACGGTGTGAACCACAGACATTCTTTGATCCAGGATTCTTGCGCTTTACATTGGGCCTCTTGGGCAGCTTTCCTGGCTTCTTCGATGGATAAGAGTCATTCTTCTAGGGAGGGAATGGTGGTTTTCCTGGTAGGTTGGTGTACTTGGGGGGTGTATCCAATAAGTAGGTTGTATGGGGTTTTCTTGGTAGTTGCAGATGGCCATGAGTTCTTGGTGTATTGAGTGAGTGGGAGCCATTCGTGCCAGTTGTTCTGTTGTGTTCCGCAGAATACTCGGAGGTATTGTTCTAAGGTTTGATTGGTTCTTTTGCTTGCCCCATCGGTTTGAGGGTGATATGCCGTGCTGATGTTCTGATGGATGTTGAGAATTCGACAGAGTTCTGTTGAGAATTTCAAGATGAAGCAGACATCACGGTCCAAGATGATTTTATGGGGAATGCCATAGTGGGGAATGTCATAATTGAGGTAGAGTAATGCGACTCCTTCTGAGTTGATGGTCTTATGACAGGGGATGAAGATAGACACTTTGGAGCAATCGGTATCCGTGATCATGAGAATAGTGTTGAAACCTCCTGATTGTGGGAGTTTAGTGATGAAATCCATTGCGACGGTTTCAAAAGGTTGCGCATTGTTTGTGGGAGTGATAGGGAACATGGGCGGGTGGGTAGGATGGGTGTTGACTTTGGTCATTTGGCAAGTAGCACATCCTTTGATGTATTCAGTGACGAAGAATTTCATGTTGGGCCACCAATAATAAGGTGCAATTAATTGAAGGGTTTTGGTAATCCCAGGATGCCCAGCAGTCACGTGGTCATGAAAAAGGGAAATTACTCCCCTCCTAAGGCTATTGTCTGCCACAACAACTAGGGTGGTCCTGTGATACCAGTGAGTGCTGTCAAGTAGGGATAGGTTATGTAATGGTGCCCATTGCTTGAGTTTTGGCTGATTGGGATATTGCACCAGTTTGACTTTTCTGTCTAGGTTATCGCTGATACTATCCATGTCGAATACGTGGATTGAGGTGTGGTTTTCACAGAAATATTTGTCAGGCCAGACAGTGACGTCTTCGTTGGCAGGGTTTGTTCCTTCATAGTTGGGTTGTCTGGATAGAGCATCTGCTCGGTTTGTTGCACCAGGTTTATATTCTAGGATTATGTTATATTGCTCCCTTTTGGGTAGGTAACCAGCGACCCATGGACCAATTTTTCTGGGGTCCCTATAGTAGCGTAGGTTGTTGTGGTCTGTGAATACCAGGATTGGGATTGCTGTTCCTTTGAGTAGGTGGGACCAACATCATAGACTGTGCATGACCCCTAGAAATTCTCGATCGTATATGGGGTAGTTTTGTTTGGTTGTGGTGAATTTCTGGGAATGGAATCCTACTGGTCTTTGCAGTCCTAATTTTTCTGTTCCATCAGCGTTTTTGGTTGGGGGGTCGCATTGGTAGAGTATTGCTCCTGTGCCAATTTGTGATGCGTCTGTTTCAAGTTCAAATTGGCGATTTGGGTCTGGTTTAACGAGTATCGGGGCATTAGTGATGAGGGTAATGAGTTTTTCTTGTGCATCTTTCTGTTCTTGTCCCCATTCGAATGGTACCATTTTCCCAGTGAGTTTGGTAAGTGGTGCAGCAATAGTGGAAAAGTTTGTGCAGAACATGCGATGATAGCCAGCAACTCCTAGGAATCCTTGGACTTGATATTGGTCTTTAAGCTCTCTTGGGTAATCTCTAAGTCCTGCGACTTTAGCTGGATCAATAGTAGCCCCATCCTTAGATATCCTGATGCCCAAAAAGTCCATTTGGGGTTGCATGAAGACTGACTTTGATAGTTTGAGGTGGAGTCCATGGTGTGCAAGGAGGTTGAATAGGTAGTGGATGATCTTGATGTGGAGTGCGATATCTTTGAGTAATGTGCCAAGACCACAGTCGTCCATGTAATTTTGTATCATGCATCGGATATCGTGAATGCCTTTTTGTTCGAAATGTTTGTATAATTCTTCCAGTATGCCGTTCATAAAGCGTTGAAAACTGGCTGGGGAATTTGACATTCCAAAGAACATGACTTTTGGTTCAAAGAGGCCTTGGTGTGTCTTGAATGCAGCTTTCCATTGGTCGCCTCCTCGGATACGAATATTGTTGTAGCCCCAACGAATGTCAAATTTGCTGAATAACTCCATTCCTTGCAGGTTTTCGATGCACTGCTTGAGGTTTGGGAGTGGGGTGACATCTTTTCAGGTAACATTGTTGAGGGGGCAGTAGTCGATGATGTATCATTTCTCTTTTGAGTCTTTCTTTGGGACCATGAATGTAGAGAAACCATATGGGGAATCTGAGGGTGCGATATATCCTTTGGCCAAGTTTTCATCCAAAAATTTGTCTTCCACTTCCTGTTCATCTTGTGACAATGGATAGACTTTGCAATTGAAACGGGTGGGGGCAGTATCCAAGAGTATGATTTTATGGTCTCCATCGCCTTGAGTTGGTGGGAATTTATTTGCTTCTTCATCTGAAAATAATGCCATATGACGTTTGAATTCTTCAGGGAGCTTTACTTCCTCTTTCCCATGTTCCGATGTGTACTTGTGGGCCATTTCTACTGCTGTATGGGTGCGATTGACTTCCACTGGGCCTCCCTTCATTTCTGAAGGGGTTACTCCCATCCATGGAGTGCACTTAGTTTGCTGTGCTTCTAGTATAAGGTCTTCATTTTCTGGTGCTTTGCTTTTAATCCATGTTTTGGCATGCTGAAGGGTTCCAAAGAGTAGGGTTTCCATATGAATTGCGGGTCCCCTTAGCATACCATTAGCCCAATCAATGTCGGGTTGAAATTCCCTGAACCATGGATATCCCAAGATAAATCTATCGCGTCCAAGATTGGTGACAAAGAAGCGTTGTCATATTTTCTTGTTTCCTTTGGTTACTAGTAGGTCGCAAGCATGAGTGATAATACCATGTTGATTGAGGGTTCCATCAACATTATAGACAGGTCAGTTATAGGGGAGTTTCTTGGTTCCTAAGCATAGACGAGCAACAGTGGTGTGGTCGATAAAATTCTCAGTAGCTCCAGTGTCCAGTAGTGCGATTTCTTCTGCCTTCCCTCGATAGTGTGATAGCAAAATTTTAACTTGTATTGAATTTGATTTGTTTACAAACACACTATCAAGGCGGAATGCCCTAACTATGGCAGCTAGTTTTGGGCTTCGGTAAAATCCTTCGGCATAAGGGATTCAACAATGCTCAGCTTGGTATCTTCATCAAGCAAGCCCATGTTGTCTTTCAAGAAACTGGAAATATCTCCAGGGGTCATGTCTGGTGCTACAGGTGCAGCTCGGTTGGTGGTAGGTTCGCTTTTGCCAAGGTAATTGGTGGATTTAGTATTGCCAGGGTTATTGTTGTAATTGCAGCAATCTGCTTGTTTCTTGCAACAATCTTTGGCATGATGTCCTTGAATTTTGCAGTAGAAGCATTGATTACTGGCCATTAGCTCATTTTTCTTTGCTTCAGAGTGTTGTATGCCTCTACCGGTTTTGGCAGCATCAACATCCATATGATATCCTCCTTGGGAGGTGGTGCGGTGTCCTGGTCCGCTGGTGTTTCCTCTGCAATGATTTCCTCTGCAGTTTGGATTGATTCCAAATGCTTTATACATGGCTTGTCGTCGTTGATCGATTGGTTTAGTATACTGCATGCCGGTTTTCCATTTGAGATGCTGTTTTCTGGCTTCTGTTTCCCATTTCTTGAAAGTCCAGCCAGGATCAGCACTAACGTCATATCCAGGGAGCACATAATTCAGTGAAACGTTGCTGATGTAGACGTTAAATCCCATCTGCTATTTTACCTATGCTTTTGTGAAAGCCCACATTGGCCAACCAAAGAAAAGATGCCATAGTTTACAGATGGGCCCAACTAAATAATTACACAAATGTTTTAAA
>Ga0307510_10005568_pt1 | contig 15011 bp, 16 predicted proteins | sample 12_EM_MG_FD_207224 | JGI IMG/M metagenome (GOLD analysis project Ga0307510, IMG submission 207224) | Populus trichocarpa ectomycorrhiza microbial communities from riparian zone in the Pacific Northwest, United States - 12_EM | ecosystem: Host-associated > Plants > Roots > Unclassified | place...
GCGAGAACCTTTTTGGACAGGAGTGTACGTTTTCCCAGCGAACGATACACTACAATACAATACAATACAATACAGAACAGTGGCTTACCGTCGTGAGCTTGCCATACGCTTTTGGGCGCGCAAATATAAAAAGGGTAATCTAGATCTCAACCAAGATGTGGCGGGGGGGGGGGAGAAACCCTACTTTAAGTTTTTGAATGATAGGAATAGTGTGGATCCACCTTGGCTTTTGCTCAGAAACGTCCCGCACACAAGCCTAAAGTTAGATTGATGGAAACCATATTATAATACTAAAGTAAACGTCACAGCACTATCATACAAAATATCCCACTTCCTCAACTCGGGATTGACCTCTACAGAACTGCCCGACAGGTCCGCAAGTCACTACTCGAACTTGGCATAACGTATTCGAAACGGAGAGGCGGCGCTCCAAGCCGGCTGGGAGGATGTGCTGCGCAATAGCCATATTTTCGGATACTAATCGACGGATACAAGCGCTCTACACTGAACCTTAATGTTATGGTCGGAGGCCGCTTAGGTGGCTTTTATTTTGAGTTGGCCCTCTTGCAAGCATCTTTGTATGAGCTGAGCTTGAGTTGGCTTATATTGCCTTACGCCATGGCTAACAGTCTCTATTGAAGTTTAGGGAACATGTCGCGACCTCCGCTATCGTAAACTAAATCGCGAGCACTCTCGCGAGATGAGTAACTACAGCGCTCACGTGTATCAGATTCTCCGCCCTTGAATTGCACTGTTTAGCTAAACTACAGATTTATTTATCGGGTAACGATCAATTCCAACGGCTAAACACTAACTGAGACACTACGAGTGCTAGCCCATCGGTTATTACAGGGGTCATATTGCATAAGGCGATATATCTTGGGGATCACAAATAACACTCACAAAATCCCATACAAGTACAAGAAAGAACTTCCCCATCAGCTCAACGCCATTCCTAAGCGCTCCTAAAAAAATATAAAAAAACATGCATTCCATACGAGTGATATTTGATGGATTTCATATAAACCCACAAGCTTTTCACTTCCCTTCCAAATCCAAGGGAAACGTTCCACCACTAGCACCGACAACGAAAAATCCCGCAAAACCCATCCCGCTGGAGAAACCAAAGAAGAAAATAACACTCATGTCCCCGGGCCGAAGTTGCGTCCTTTCATTTTTTTCCCCTCCCTAGTAATGCGCTATAAAAAAATGCAACTCCAATCCGGCTGCGACTAGAGGACATAACGAAAATCCAAGCGACTATAGGCCACACTCCCAACCCAAACTCCCAGATCTGCATTTACCGAATAAAGCATCATCATAAAAACCAAGGAGAGCAACAAGTCCCGACAGTGCAAAACATGCTCACTCATGAATTCCCTTAAACCGCACCAATAGTGGCAGCTCTGAATCCCAGTGCGAAACCAACAAGACAAACTTCTCCGACATGGCACTACATAGCCACGGAGCCCTATCCTCGCCGACTTTCACTGAATTCGGGCGATCGAGGAAGCGGAACCTGGCTTCTTTCTTTCCAGGTCTGCGATACGCCATCCCGGGAACAAAGTAATCTATAGACGGAAGGCCGTCCTCACCTCCATCTGGTGAAAAGTGGTGGTTATAGCAGCAGACCAAGCCGTTGTACTCGTGGGCGAATTGCTCGGTAGGGATCTGTTTCCCGCAGGCCCCCAGACAGAACGTATCCTCATAGCAGTCACCAGTGCGGAGGTCAAAGACAAGCCTACCAGCTCTAGGCGCCTTATCCGTGCATGCCCTCTGATCGTAGACTTCAAAGTCAAAGACAAAGTCGTAGCAGTCATTCCCGGAATATAGAGCCAATCCATCCCTCAGCTCCCAATTGTAGATCCTGTCCCCGGGCTCGGGTTCCATAACCATTTCCTTCAACGTTGTTGCCCCGTTTGAAAGATCCAACATGTGAACCACTCGCTTCCCGAGAGGCATCGACTCCGTGAGTGTCCAGACCCTTCTTCTCTCTGCATCAACCAGTAGCCTATGAAACCTCATATCCGAGCCTACGATATTCCAAAGCCATTCGATAGGCTCCCCTTCATACGTCTTGGTAGTCTCTTTCACCACATCGTGAACGACCAGCATCTTTAGCACTGATACAGCAACAAAGTTTCCGTCTCCGTGGATACTATTAACACGCGCGTTGGGTAACTTGAAGCTATGCCATTCCATCGTTGATAGGTTCCAAGCGTAGCACACCCCCATTGAAGTAGCCACAACAACGTGCGTAGGAAGCAATTGTATGAGCAGGATACGAGATCTATTCGGCAAAAACATCGGTTGAAGAATTTCGGTGATAGGGGATGTGGACAGGTCCACAACCTGAAGCTTAGTAAAATTATCAAACACGTATGCAAACTGCGAGGTTTTATGACAGAACGAGGTCATATTCATCGTAGTGGAATTCTCAAGCTCTTCGACGCTGTGAGACTCTCCATTGAGGAATGCCCATCGACGTGAAACCCTATTCTCGTAGTAGATCCTCCATGACTCTGGCTGTGCGGGGCTATCCTCCAGCGGTAAAAGTTTGTTGGATAGAAAACGACAAACCTCCTCCGATGTGAAGATGTCATGGTAACGTTTCGACACGCGGCGGATCCGGATGGTGTCAATCGGATCGAGGTGCTGAATCACCTGGAAAGCGAGCTCAATCGAGAGCGTGCCAATGATATCCATGAAGAATGATGTCTGCTGTAGCAGAGAGTGTATGTGATTCCAGTCAGAAGGATAGAACTTGTGTGCGAGCTCCGAGAGGAACTCTCTTCGAAACGATGGGGATGAGTTTTCAAAGAGGTTTATGGCCAGTCGGGGATCTATGGAAGGAGTAGACATGATAAAATGAAGGAGCGACAAACCTAACCAGGTCTTTAAAGAGACTATCCGAGATTCCCTGCCACGATGAGAGCTGAAGGATGGCAATTGGTCGGTTTTTTTGGCTAAAGGCTACGTAATAATGTCCGAATCAGGCATGATAAATCACCTGATCAAGCCACCCGCAACTAGCCGTCCTACTTCTTCAGGCTTTAATGGTGAAAACAAAGAGCTCCTCGAAGAGTAGCCTAGTCTTCTGTAGAGGCCCACAATTCAAAACCTCGCCAATCTATGACAATAAAATCAAGAATTTCATTAATAGTTCAGGTGATAGCTAAACTAGTAGCTACCGGTAATACCGGTATCAAGAACATTCATCATCCGCTATCCGTGTCGAAAACCCACAAAAACCCCAATCCATTATTATGATACGCCCAAACCCCTCTCAACAGAACCCAACCTCAGTTCAAGTACCCAAACGGAAACGAAAGGATCCAGTTAATCCCCCGCACCATTTTTCGTAACAAAGGAAATTAAGGTAGAAATTAAGAGAAAACAGAAGCACAGCAAGACACCTAGACACACCGGCCTTTTACATTTCCGATACAATGTGAGCGTTCAAGGCTCTGTGGAAGGAGGGATCCATGTCATCTCCAAAGTCTGAAGAGCGGCCTGGGGCACTGCTAGGGCCTTCGCCGTTACCAATGGAAGCCTGGAGTGATTGCTGAAGGCCGGGATTTGAGGTAGGAAGGAAAATAACTTTAGAGTTTGCGGTCTTTGCCATTGCCTGCATTGCCTCGAGTTGACGGATCTGCATCGCTGGCGCGCTGGAAAGAATATCGGCAGCTTGGCGCATCAATTTGGCTATGGAATTGTCAGCAATTACGCTCATAGCATCAAAATCTTATACGACTCACCAGACTCAACCTCTGCCCTGGCGGCAATGATCTTGCTCTCCCCAATACGCTTGCTCTGGGCGGCCATGGAGAGAGAATCCTGAAGCTCGCGACTAAAGACAATATCCTTGATCAACATACTCTCGACGTGCACACCCCAGCCAGTCGCGACATCCTCAATTATCTCCGAGATGCTTTGCGCAATCTCCTCCCTGCGCTCAATAACGTCCTGCAAAACACGAGCACCAACCACATGTCGAAGGGTGGTCTGTGTGCGCTCAATAAGCGCCTGCCGCACATTCGAGATACCGAATGTAGCTTTATGCGGCGAGACGATATTGTAGTAGATAACAGAGGTAAGGTGAACCGTAACGTTATCCTTTGTCATACAAACCTGCTGAGGAACCTCGCAGAGTTGGATCTTCACGTCGACAGGAACGAGTTTTTCGGAAAGAGGGTTGATCTTGACGAGACCGGGGTCGACTGCGCGATGGAACTTCCCAAACTTGGTAACGAGACCGACACTCCCTTGGTGAACCGGCTTATAAGGATTCGGGCAAATGATGCAGCACGGAATGGCGCCAAGAAATCCGATAAAGGATCCCAAACCGCCAACTGATAGAACATGTCAGTGATATTACAAACTACGATTAGAATATCCGTGATACATACTCATAGATCCATACCATCCTGTAGTAGACGCATCGTTCGGATCCTCCTCAAGGACCTGTGCATACGAGGGTTGCAAGTCGGTACGCTTTGCAGGTTGAACTGTAATCAAAGGAGACTCAGTATTCGTCGACCTCGCACCACCACTGGGCGCTGAATTGGAAGCGAGATAGCCTCCGGCACTAGGTGAAGCAATCTCGCTGATAGGGTTCTTGGTAGGACCAGCTGTATTACTGGCACTCATTGTTTCCGAATTTTTCCTTTGGCGGTGGTAGGTGTAGAAGTACAAGAGTGCTTTGGAATTACCGGTAGTGCTCGGTTTAAAGTGGAAAGAGAACGATAAATGTTGGTGAGGGCGATGGTTCAGGGGAGGGGCAAGGGGCACCTTAAATATGGCGAGAGGGATGGATCTCGCACACAACGTCACCAAGGATAACAGAAAAGTGATGCGGGGAGGACAAGGCGAACTGCGGTCGACATCGGCAAGAAGCAGCGAGTGAGTTAATAACCAAAACAGGCTGTGGTACCGGTACAGTAGACCACTACGGGCAAGACCCTTAAGATAGCGAAGCCTCTTGGAATCACTTAAATGTGCCGCCAGCCCCAATGGGATTACAACCTAAAGGTGGAATTGGGCTGAAGTTAACGAGAGGATTGACAAGAACTCCCCCCGATACAGAACATGCTCCAGGGCAGAGTCACAGTGGCCAATATCAGTCAAAAAAAAATCCAAGGAATCTGCCCAGGACAGCGAATTATCCCGGAGAGCGAGTTAGGTTTTGGTGCAAAAAAAAAAATAGAATTCAGGGAATTTCATCCGGGACAGCGGGGGATCCGGGAGAGTGAAATCCGGGGCCGTCCTTTGACTCCCTCCCTTCATCACGAAGGGCTTGCGAGCAGAAGCGCACAAATATCTCTGCCTCCCCCATGATTCCATTACGTTTCTTTCCCTCTATGATACCCAAAATAAGCGCACAACGTCCTCGTAACAGCCGTTCCATCCGCCCCCCGAATCTCTCACCTCAAACTTCATTTCTCGCAAAATCACCCTTGCACCCACCAGACAAACCTCATACCACCCCAAACAGTCCATGTGACAATTTTCCGCCACTACTGCTGACTCAACAAGGTCACACAAAGAAACCACAACCTCGTCTCACCACCCCCAAAACGGGAATGCTTCGAGAAGGTCTCTTTGATGCTAAGCCTTACGGCGCCGTCTCCGTGCCGGTTTGTTCTCGAGGATATTGTGGTTGTAGGTTAAGTCATGCCACTAGGAGGAAGGCACTGGCATTCGAGCACCCGTACACGATACGATGAAAAACGGCGGTGGCTCCGTTAAGCATAGTACAAGCGACACACCGGCAGCTTGGGGTTAACATCTGGGTATCTTCTGACAGCTTCCCTGCGGGAAACATCGGCTTCCAACATGTTGGATTGAACCGCGAAGCCACGCCACCGACCCTACTCCAACCTATGATACCCTGGCTACAGTCCGCCCTTCCATGAATGGCAAGCTCAATTACTGGTACCAAGAGTTCCCCATTCAAATTTTGACTCTCTATGCCCAGAATCGTCCCGGTGAAATAAATCCATCAATCCTTGAAGCGCCTCTAACAGTGCAAGGCATACTGGGGCTGGGTGGAAAAAATGGATGTCAACAGTTACCAATACATGAGGACTCAATATCTCCTATACTAACGCCTTCCTTGGATATTATAGTCTTAAGATACGTCTCTTTTGTAAAGCTAGGCTTCCCATAGTTCTAGAACTCCCCCCCCCCCTCCCATCCACCTTGATGTCCATGCTCGAACGTAATTCACCACGCCCCACAGCAACCCACAACAAACCATGCTCCTTCCAGGGATATACTATCGATATACCAGGAAGCAGTCAATCAATGATAAGTACCTTCTTATCACAGACACACACACACTCCCTCTCTCTCTCTCTCTCGCCGCCCAATCCACAGCAAAAAAACCCTGCATTCAACCCATCTCCCTATCAAACTTACAATGCTCTCGTATCGCAAATCCTATCCCCTGCAGTCCCGGCAGCCGAATTTCCCTATATTGCATTAAAGGACACCAGTGAAATTAGCGTATTTTTTTTTGATTGGCAGATTCAACCTCATCGTGGCCTAATACTATCACATGACCCCAGATCTTGGTTAGCAAATATAGACCGGCACTTGCACATTACCTGACCACTAAAATCACTCCCACAATCGGTTCAGTGCTCACGTTGATGGAAAAGGGCCCGCACTATAACTTGACCCAAAATGCCTTTGATATCACTCGATTACCATTCCTAGAAAAACGCGAAGTTGGCTTTTTAGTTTACATTTCAGTGATGTAGGAAAATTCGGCATTATCAACACTGCAGGGTATACCCTTTGTAACGGGACCCCAAGTGCTACTATTCAAGTACCGGCCCTGTATTCGAGTACGCGGCCGGATTGAAATCAGAAGGGCCTCTTCTGGACCAGTGCATCTCAAGTGAGAACCAACCACATATAGTAGACACATGCTAAAATCGCTATGCAGCCAAGGCTGCTATTCATGCGGTACTCGAGTACTACAGGCATGGTGGGATTTTCTGCTAAGTTTAGCGAGATTATGCCGTATGTGGTTAGTTGTCACTCGACAACTCGGCATGCACTAGCCTTCTGGTTTCAATCCGGCCGCGTGGGTAACCCCCACAACTACAAGTACCACCACCTCGCAACCCCGAAGGATTTCCTATAAAAAATCAAAAGAGAGAGAAACCCCTCTATCACATATTTATCATACCACCAAACTTTGCTTGGGCGGTCGCACCTCTTCTCGAGATGCGCCGACATTCACTCCCAAGTAAACTTCGCGCAGGAGTCGCACCGCATAGCGCACCGAGAAAGCACTGCCCCAAATTGTGCATATACGATGTCTCTCCCACCCCAACCACCCCCCGGTACCGTCTTATATCATACCCTTAGAGAGCAGGCCATTAATCAATACGGAAACTGATTTCCACCACCATCAACCAGAAAATCGGCCGAGGGACCAGTCGCATTCGAGAATATATCCAACAGAAAGTGCACACACCATACCGGTATTCACGGGTTAACAGCCCAGCCATCAATACCATAGGTCTCCGGACTGCATAACATAATCCCTAGCAATCAGGATTCACGGATCCATGATTGAAACCCGATAAAGACCCAGACAAAACCCTACGATTCACACTCACACTTATTACGCATCGAATTAAAAAGCAAAACGCTTATCATACCTTGATCCACGGTATCATGCCGTACTAATATAAAACTCATATGAACACCCAACCGTTGAAAAGAAAAGAAAAAATGTGCTGTTAGAGAACCAGACTATACACTTTCAGCCGCGGAGTAGAGAGGGTTTTCCGCGAATTGTGCTCGCAGCAAGCATACGAATCACGGAAGTCCTTACTCGTAATGTCCTGACGTTTGTGAACACAACTGCTATTGCATGATGCCAAGATCAGCGCAAAAGAGCTGAATTTTGGCGGTATGCAATAGCAGTTGTGTTCACAAACGTCAGGACATTACGAGTAGTGGGGCCCGGACGGGATGAGTTACAGATGAGCAAGTAAGGCTCCGATTTACACCGGTAGCCGTCACTCTCTTGGAAGGAACGGCACGGGACAGGAGTCCCTGATAAGCTGCCGGGTACCCAAAGAATCCGCCTCGGGGGAAAACACCAGCTAATACACTCGTCTCGTCACCTACGAAAAACCCGCTGTGCCAGGGAGCGCAGATGATGGATGGCCGACCCAAGGCACCCACGAGGTGTGTTAGACACTGACAATGCAGTCGCAGGGGAAGCCGAATTAGCCGAATCGAGTGATGTCTTATGATAACGCGCTACCGGGTTACTTGTTTACTGAACCATGGGCTGGATTGCTGTGATCCCGGGCAACGAATGCTGCACTAGCCCCAGTGCTGCGGGGACCTCTATGGCAGGGGCAGGCGGGCATTCCTTCGCGCTGAGTAATAGTGTGCTAATTTAAGAGTAGGCGTTCTACAGGTTAACAGATTAGCAAATATCTATGAACAGTTTTTTCCAGGGAAGTTAATAGTAATTAACATGTCCAGGACCCCCCTGCTCCCACAAAAATTGCCAGTACTTCCAAACTCCAATATCACGAAAACTTGAGATATTCCCATCTTCTCTCTATCAAGGTGTAGAGGATCATCCGCTCTAATAGAGCATGATTCTCAGAGGAGCAGTGGTTGAGAATCCTTTGGCAATTGAAGATGAACAATATTTTATCCAAATATTCATACTCCGGCTACAGACGTCCCCCATCATATGGTTGGCGTCGATGGGATGTAAATTGAAGAGTTCTTGCTAGCCAAAATTTGGTGAGTGCAACCAGACGGACCTGCCCTGGCTCTTTTACAAGTATTATCAGATTATGGCACTAGTACTCTTCCCACCTAAGCGGCTCCGCAATAGTCTACCCCTCGCTGGGTGGCTCAGGTGGCGCACGAGCCAATCACATCCCCTTCCGCCTCACTTACCTCACTTACCCTCAACTCTCGGCGCAGTAATGGTCTTGGTGATGGGAGAAATTGCAAACAAACCCTGCACGATGACGCTTCCCGAAGCCCCAGGGCATCAATTAGTCCTAGCGATTTCATCCGGTTACGAGTACTGCAAGACATTAAATTTTTATCCGGACCGCCTGATGCCCATCCTATCCCCACTTCTATCTCTCCCTCCTTTCCCCCCTCTATCTTACCAATCTGTACTACTCTACCTCGTCATCCCACTCTCCCCTTTTCCTTCCCCTCTCCTTCCCATTACTCCTGATCCCCACAATCCACCTCCGTAAGAAAAAGAGAAAGCGGGCATACAGAGAGAATGAGTGAGCCAGTTCCAGAAGTACTCACCATTGAGGAAATATATCCTCCAGAATTCACAGGCGCCCAGAAGCAACGATGGGAGCACCTTTTGGCAGAGTTCAAGGAAAGGTTCGGTGCTCCGGCCGACTACGTTGCCAGAAGTCCTGGGAGGGTGAACATTATCGGAGAGGTAACAACCTTCCTCTTCCCCCCTTAAATTTCCAAATACTAATAAAACCGCCCAGCACATCGACTACATGCTCTTCCCCGTCCTCCCCATGGCTATAAGCTCTGACTTTCTCCTCGCAGTGCGCGTGGTTCCAAACACCAATACCATCAAGATCGCCAACGTCTTGGAAAAATACCCCCAGCGTGGATTCCAGGTGCCTGCAGAGGGCGAGCTAGAAATTGACGCTAAGCAGCTGGAATGGAGTAATTACTTCAAATCCGGGCTTCGTGGAGCTCTCGAGCTGCTTCGGGGGAAGGGGCTCTCACCGAAAAACGTCGGGATGGAGATCCTTGCCGATGGGAACGTTCCTTCGGGAGCTGGGCTTAGCAGCAGTGCTGCTTTTACATGCGCTAGTGCTTTGGCATCCCTAGTAGCAATGGGGGACGGGACGGTTGATAAGAAGGAACTTATTAATTTGGCGGTGGTGTCGGAGAGATATGTTGGTGTCAATTCCGGGGGGTGAGTGCTCCGCTTGGCCCCTCCCTAGACACTGGAGAAGGGACTAATGATTATTGGATGGCGGATAGAATGGACCAATCGGCCTCCGTTCTTGGAGTCCAAGGTAGTGCATTATACATCTCTTTCCACCCAACCCTCAGCGCAACACCGGTAGCATTCCCAAAGACTACCCCAGAGCTCACCTTCATCACTGCCGACACACTCGTCACGGCAGACAAACACGCGACAGGGCCGATAAACTACAACCTCAGAGTAGTAGAGTGCACACTCGCAGCACAGATCCTAGCCAAGAAACTAGGCCTAAGCCAACTCCCCAAAGATGCCGGACCTCTGGGCAACTCCCTCTTAGGCCTCATGGACAAGTACTTTTTCGGAAAAGACCTCCCTCTTGACAGGAAACTAGAAGAGCTCATAGAAGTCACGAAAAAACACCTAGACAAAGAAGAAGGCTATACGAGGGAAGAAATGGCCGAAATATTGGATCTGGCAGTAGAAGAGTTAGTCGAGCGTTGCATGGTCAAATTCCCCAGTAAGCTCCCCCTCTCCCCACAATTGCCCAACTACCAAACCCTCTAGTCCTTGCAGACTACTTCCAACTCCGCTCCCGCGCCCTACACGTCCTCCAAGAAGCCCACCGCGTCGTAGCCTTCAAAACCCTTCTCGACTCTTCCACACCGGATCCCACAGATGCCAAAATCCCAATCCAACTCGGCGCCATAATGAACAAATCCCACGAGTCCTGCAAATACCTGCAAAACTGCTCATGCCCCGAACTCGACATGCTCTGCAAGATCGCGCGCTTAGCGGGGTCGTACGGATCGCGTCTTACCGGTGCCGGTTGGGGTGGCTGCAGCGTGCACCTTGTCCCGGAAGATAAAGTTCACGCGGTAAAGGAGGCCTGGAGGAAGGAGTATTACGAGAAGAAGTTCCCAGGGATTACCAGCGAGGAGGTCGAAAGCGCCATCGTAGTCAGTAAGCCTGGTTCCGGTGCAGCTTTTCTTAGGGTAGAGAAGTGAGCGAGCTAGTGGCTCGGGAGGTTCGGCGTGTTATATTATTATCCATGCATTCTCCTTCACTTCCTCTTTAAGGATTGAAGTGGATTGCTGAACTGTCCGTAGCTAGCCGTTGGACCAATTTCATACAAACATCCCCCATCCACACCTACCTCACCCAATCACCTCGGTCAAACCTTCAACAGAACCCGACAACGAGTGATGACCCATGACTTCAATAAAACCTCCTCACTCCTCTCCCCTCAAGCAAAGCGGTAACAAAAACAACACTTGGCCGCAACCGAGAGGATATCTATACCGCTAATGTGACACCCCACCAACTTAGCCACCTAGTCTCCCTCTTCCATATCCGCAGCCCATCCAACCGCATATATACACATCTTGGCCACGGGATTGGACGGAGCAGCAGCACAGGACACCACAGTCACCAAATCCACTACGACGGGGGAACAACAAAGAACCCCGCAGCAATCCCCAAGAACCCACAAGTATAGCATCATATACCATAGTAGAAACCGGTCTCGACATAGTAGCATACCCCCACACACCACACACAACCGGTTACGCATGATACGAACCCCCCCCGGAGAAATTTTACACCATCCATCCACCCAACCCACGAAACGGGGAATTGGCAAGCAAGCAACAGATATATACCCCCCTTACGAAATCGTTTCCTGGCTCCTACGGTGTTCGTGGGTCAGGTTCGTCATGATACAAGCTTAGTTTCGTTCCCGCACACCGCTAATAACCAGGACTCGGCAGAGAGCCGTAATGGAGGATTAGAATCTTGGAATACCGGTAAGTAAGTATCTGGTTGGAGGATGGGTGTGTAATCCATTGCAAAAAAATTGTAAAAGTTGAAAATATATAAACAGAAATAGAAATTAAATTTTAAAGGCCCACCATTCTTATTATTCTCTTTTTTCCCCTAGATTCTAGGGGTATCATAAAAAAGATCGGTCTGTTCCTAGATCACTTTCAACTTTGCTTATGATGCACTTGTGCGGTACCGTGGTCTACATAAATCCCGTCCATGGTGTCGTAGGTCCCTATGGGAAGTGCTTCAATCGTAATCTGGAAATTTGGAAAGTCGCTCCTTCCCCCCCTTTTTTTCCCCCAATAGCTGTGCCACTAATAGCCTTTGTTTCGGATCTTTGTTTTGAACCCCCGACTTTCTCATTTATTTATTTTTCTCCCAAATTCCTGAGACAGGTCCTCAAACACAGATTATGATAATAATAATAATAATAAATCGAAACCCCAGAAAGAAAGCAAGGAAGAAAGAAAAGAAAAGTTGTAGTATGATATATGATGTTTCCATTTTACAAGGACTTTTCATGCTGATTCGGTGTCTTGTCTTGCCCATCCAAACTAAAGTAAAAATGTAAAATAAAAAATAATAAAAAAGGTCACAAGCACAGAATTGAACAGAACCGATGAAGAAAAGACCAAAAGGACAAAATAACCCCACCGCGAGACTATTCCATGAGCGAAAGCAAAAATGGAAGGAAAAGAAGGGAAAAACAAACAAAACTCCACTTTTTATTCATTCAATCCTCCTCCTCCCATCCCGAAACGCCACTCCCACCTCCTCCCCCTCCGCCGTTCCTCGTCGACCCATTCGAAAAGTCAAGCTTTGCAAGGTACTCTGGTGGCACCGAAGGCTGGTACTTTTTCTCCCTCTCGCGATTCATCCCGCCTAACCCGGCCCCATAGGATATCAGCATATCCGTGTTCGTCGGTAACGAGAACGGCAGCATGAGGCCTGGGTCTAGTAGTAAATTCTCCTCTGGAGCGTCCTCTTCGTCTTCGTTTATTACTATGGTAGGGTTGCTGTTCTGCAGGGGTGATGATGGAAGCTGCTTTTGGTTCAGTGCATTGTTGCCGGCGATGGGGGATATGGGGGTGCTATTCGACGAACCCCCCTTTTTAGGTGGGGCAGAAAGAGATTTAGCTCGGCTGTGCTTCTTGTCGTAGTTCCTCGTCTTAAGTTCGACGAGGTACTTCATTCCCTCTCGCGAAAGTCCCTTCTCGCCAACTTCTGGCCTGTAATTCTTCGTCGAGTGGAGGAGCTGCTCGGGATTTAAGCGTGTGAGTTGGCTGATTGTTGATTTTAAAGCTTCAAACTCCTCGCCCAGGGAACTAAAACATTGGAGCCATTGCAGGAGTTGGATAACGGGCACTAGGTGGCGTCTTGCTGCGTCAACCACATTCTCGCCGCTAGTTGTTAGTGCTCCGCTCTCATAGTGCTCTGGTTGGCGGTTGTTTGCTCGCGCCCAATCCTCTAGTATTGAGACATTAAGGCGGATTTGCATTGCTTTCGTCCGGGCGAGGTATTTCCGATTGGACATGATGCGGTTGAAGAGCTCTGCACCGATCCAGTAGAACAGCTGGCTCAGAACTTGTGAAATGATCACTGAGTGGATGTCATACAGATCCAGAACAAACAACGTAGAAGATAGCAGGGAGGTGATATTGCGGGGAGCGGGCTTCGCCCGCTGCTTTGGAGATGGCGGTCGGTACCGCTTCTCAAGCATTGAAGGTTCAGGTGATTTCCGCTTGGGCTTGAACAGCCGCCATTCATTCTGAAAGTGCACATCCTCAAATCCTGGGATAGTCTCATGATCTAGCATCGCCTGGTCCATCACTCTGTCCATCCGTCTCTCAGCATCCCGCAATATGAGTATAAATATCTCGTTAATCAATTCTGAGAGATGCTGCTGGAATTCAAGCGTGGCACCCACCAAGCCAGCATCCTTCTTGAGATAATGAAGTAAAAGATTTGCATTGGAAATCCAAAACGCAAGAATGGTCATATCCAATTGATGCATTTCCACCACATGATTAATCTTATCCATTGCAGATAAGAGAAGCCGGGACAGTAGTTCAGGTGAACTATGGTAATGTGCATACCGAGCGCTAAGAAACAGAACATTCGCAGGAACAGGCTTCTGGCTCGGTGACCGCTGTGGCAACATATTGGTTATGACAACATCCAGCATCCGGTTCAATTCGTGTTCTTGGAAAACAAACATCTGATCGTTCAGACACTTATCCCACACAAAGTCTTGGAGCTCATCTCCCTCTTCATCCCCGGGTGACTATCCGTGGGTTAGCCGAAATCCGCTGAAGAGCCCAAATCCTCAAGGGATTATCCTTAATCTCACCTCAGGCCGCTCGTCAAGCCCTAAGCTCGAGAGGTCTACTTCCAGATTAATTGCACTCTCCATCATCATCCTCCGCTTCATCTCATTCTCCGCCATTTCCTCCTCGAACCTCTCTTGAGCTAAACCATTGTCGTAAAAGTCATCAACACCTGCCGTACCAATATACCCACTCCGATGCAGATAGTCAGATATTTCGCTATTGGGTGACACAAAGTCAAATGCTCTTCTACCCGAAGAGCTCCGAATTTCCGGCGACGCTCCATGATCTAGAAGCAGTTTTGCTATCCCTTTATGCCGGTTGGTCATAGCCCACATCAACGCGCTCCACTGGTGTCTGTCCTGTTGGTCAACATTGGCTCCTGCGTCTAACAGAGCGGAAACAACGTCCTCATGTCCCTATTCCAAAATCTTCAGCCCAAATCCCTCTTTGCATGTGCCGGAGACAAGATACGAAACTTACGAAGCAGCTTGCATATATCAACGGGCTTGTCCCTTCCTCATCCGGCGCATTAACATCCACATAACCCCTCCCTTCGCCTTCTAATATCCTTCGTATCCGAGCCTCATCTCCACTACTAGCAGCCATGTTGAGCGCCTTCTGTAGTGACTCTCTCTTCTCCTCTTCCGAAAGATTTGGGTTACGAACGATGTCGTCCTCGTCCCCCAGGCCCGACCCACCCATCCGGAATGCCTCCTGAGCCGCCAGCATAGAAACAAGCCTGCTACCGCTATCTGCGATACCCTTCACCAACTCCTCCTCGTCATCGCCTTCATGGTAATCCGGGTCGAGATTGAAATTTAACCGAGCGGGGACGGGTGCAGTTATGAATTGAGCTTCGCCTATTGACAGGAAATTAGGCATTGAGCCAC